>Ga0172379_10002004_pt1 | contig 37867 bp, 30 predicted proteins | sample GrowelOW334metaG_FD_119756 | JGI IMG/M metagenome (GOLD analysis project Ga0172379, IMG submission 119756) | Groundwater microbial communities from an aquifer near a municipal landfill in Southern Ontario, Canada - Groundwater well OW334 metaG | ecosystem: Environmental > Aquatic > Deep... | reverse complement strand
TCAAGATTTAGTCCCGCAGTGATATTAACTGTAGGGCTCGGCATAAGATCTGCGGTAGAAATTTGCAAGTCGGCGGGTGCGGTCGCAACGATCGCACCCGCCGCATTGGGCAAAAATCCTGTCAAGCGATAACCTTGGCTGGTTACGATATACCCAAGCTTATCCATCTGAAACTGACCATTACGAGTGTATGAGATCGCGCCGTTGTTACTCACTCTGAAAAAGCCATTTCCGCTCACAGCCATATCCAATGAATTATTGGTGGTAGTGATGTTGCCTTGAGTGAATTGCTGGGCAATGGTGGATACGCGCACGCCGATACCTGCCTGATTGGCTCCACCCATAGAGCTCGCATAAACATCGGCGAATTGAGCCTGTGCGCCTTTGAAGCCGACTGTGCTCGCATTGGCAACGTTATTGCCGATCACGTCTAGATTCTTGGATGCTGCATTTAAGCCACTTAGTCCTTGTTGGAAACCCATGATCTTCTCCTTATTACAAAATTTTCTTGATTGAATTCAGGCTGATTTCGCCCAGCTGACCAACATTGACCGTGACTCCGTTCTGCGATTGCGCCACGCTATTCACCATCCCATACGAGAGTGTCGTCGCATCACTCTTCTTGCCTCCCAGTGTCGATTCGGCAGTGAAAGAATATTTCCCGTCCGTCGCCATAACGCCAGAATCAGTGCGACCATCCCACTGGATATTCGCAAGCCCACTCTTTTGCGCCCCCAAATTCAAAGAACGTACGACTTTGCCAGAGGCATCACTGATACTGACCTTGAGATTATCAACAGGCTGAGTCAACTCGACCGCTGCATCCCCCTGACCATTCATAAGATCTATCTGCGTCCCAGACACCAACACTGGATGTCCGATCATTGAGACTGCGGATAATGATTGAGAAGCCAACATGCTTGCGCTCAGCGCCTCCACCGTAGAATTCAATTTATCGATACCAGTCACGGTAGAGAGTTGCGCCATCTGCGATGTGACTTGCGCGTTATCCATCGGATTGAGCGGATCCTGATTCTGCATCTGCGTGACCAACAGCTTGAGGAAGCGGTCTTGCGTCGCGCCCATTTCCGCTGCGGCAGATGAAGCTGCGGCGGCTTGCGCGGCAGCGGTCGATGTACTGTTTTGAACTCCGGTGACCATGATTTATTTCTCCTATTGACCGATGGTGAGCGTCTTGAGTAGTAAGGATTTGGACGTGTTCATCACATCCACATTGTTCTGATACGAGCGCGATGCCGAGATCATGTTCACCATCTCATCCACCGGATTCACGTTAGGCAAGGTGACGTAACCCTGTTCGTTCGCCATCGGATGCTTGGGGTCGTACACGATGCGCATCGGCGAGTTGTCTGCCACCACCGCCGCCACCTTCACGCCTTCGCCCACTTGCCCCGGCGTGGGGACGGTACTGAACACCACCTGTTTCGCCTGATACGGCTTGCCATCTGGTCCAGTGGCACTCTCCGCGTTAGCGAGATTGCTCGCCACCACATTGAGGCGCTGCGATTGCGCCGTCATGGCGGAACCAGAGATGTTGAAGATATTGAATAAGGACATGATGTTTTCTCCTAATCTCTCTAGAAACCCTGCAAGGCATCTAGAACGTCTTTGCCTTTACCACTGATGAATCGCACACTGGCCTCGTAACGCAAGGCGTTGTCGGCGAACTGCGCACGCTCCACATCCATATCCACCGTATTGCCATCCGCACTGGGCTGTATCGGCACTCGATATTGCACGGGCGCACCCATCACGCTCTCACCCGCATCGCCACGCAAATGGTCGGGAGCCGATGCCGTCATCGGCAGTTTCTCGGTCGTTCCTGCCAAGGCACCGCGCAGGGCATTGGCAAAGTCGATATCCTTCGCCTTGTAGTTGGGCGTGTCCGCATTGGCGATGTTGGACGCGATCAACTCCTGCCGCGCGCCACGCAGATTCAATGCCGCTTGCTGGAACCGGAACATCTCGTCTATCCTGCTGCTCATGTCTAAGCCCTCCTGCTGTGCGATACACCTTTACTGATGGATGGCATAGTAGGACGCTGCCGCACCACCCCATCTTTCGATTAAAGGCAAAAACCTGTTTTATTTCCCTTCTTAGGAATGAAGCTCTCGGCACACAATGCGAGCATGAAAAGCCTGCTTACCTCCTTGATCTGGTTGAGCCTAGTGTGGTCAGGCGCGGTCTGCGCCGCCGCCCTGCAAGACCACGCCATCCTGCGTGACACAGCACTCACTTACGCTAAGACCCAAACGAGCACCCTGCCTGGCAAGGTCAGCATCCAAATGAGCGACATCGACCCGCGCACCGCCCTGCCCGCCTGCGACACCCTAGAGGCCTTCACACCTACGGGCGGCAAGATGATCGGCAAGACCAGCATCGGTGTGCGCTGCATCGGCAAACCCGATTGGAGCGTATTCGTGCAAGCCCACATCAAGGTGAGTGCAGACTTACTGGTTGCCAACCGCCCCTTGTCTCAAGGTTTGGTCTTGCATGCCGATGACTTCAGTGTGCAGAGCGGAGAACTGGGACAACCCGGCATCCTCACCGCACCGGCGCAAGCCATCGGCAAAACACTCAAGTTCGCCATCGGTGCCGGACAGGTGTTACGCATCGATATGCTGCGTCCTGATTTCGTAATCAAACAGGGGCAGAACGTGAAACTGTATGTGCGTGCGAGCGGCTTCGTGATCGTCAGCGAAGGACAGGCGATGAACGATGCGACCGAGGGACAAGCCGTACGCATCAAGACCGCGACAGGCCGTATGCTCAGCGCCTACGCCAACAAGAATGGCAGCGCCGAAGTGCGGCAATGAGGGTTCCGTAAATAGTCAGGTAGGTGTATAAATCGCCACAGGATTAAAGTTTTAGCGAAATTGGCCGATGTAGGTGGCAATCGAACCAGTGAATAGGGAGCACCCCATGAAGATCGACAAGACCAGCAAACCCTTACCCTCCACCAAGGTCGGGGAATCATCGTCCCGTGGCGCGACCGCCAAACCGAGCGGCAGCAAGACCAGCGCCAGCGGCAACGAGAGCACCAGCGTGCATCTCGGAACCACCACGGCACAACTGCGCAGCATGGAAAGTGCCATCTCCAGTGCGCCTGTCGTGGATGCCAAGAAAGTCGCCGAGATCAAACAAGCGATCAGCGAAGGGCGCTTCCAAGTCAATTCAGGTGTGGTGGCGGACAAACTCATCACCACCGTCAGAGAATTGATCAGCGCAGGTAGCCGTTGACCCCCACTCCCACCCCGCTGTCCAGCACTGACATGCTGGCGAGATTGAACGACGAACGTGACGCACTGCGCGCGTTCGTCGTTCTGCTTGAGCAGGAACAGAATGCACTGCTCAGCACGGACACTGACGCCTTGTTACCCCTTGCGGAACGCAAGACAAAAGAGTCCGACCTTATCCAAACGCTATCGCGCGCGCGACGCGAGTCATTGCCCGATGCGTTGACCACGGAGAAATGGTTGCAGGCGAACTCCCCCGTCGGGATAGCGTTGTGGCATGACATCCGCCAACTGGCCGAGCAAGCGCAACGTCAGAACCACGTCAACGGCGAACTGATCCAACTCAAGATGCGCTACAACCAACAGGCACTCATCGCCTTGGTCGGCGCGACACAACATGCGGCGGGCATCTATGGCCGCGACGGACAACCCAACCTGCCCACTTCGGGGCGCAATCTAGGCAGCGGATGAACCCCTCACCTATGTGATTTGCCATGCAAAGGTTCGATCACTTCACACGCACCACCAAGTTCATCACCCTCACCACCCTATTGCTCAATCTGGTGGTGGTCGTAGCCACGGCCTTCACGCTGTATCACCTCCACGCGAGTCTGCAACAAAAAGCTGCGACCGACACTCGCAATCTCAGTCATGTGCTCGATGAGCACTTGGCGAGCACCTTCGACAATATCGACATCGCCCTGCAACACTCGCGGGATGAGATCGCCCATCTGCGCAACGTGCACGATAACGATACGCAACGCATCAATAACGAGCTTGCACGTCAAAAACGCCACTCTCCTTATCTGTTGAGCATCCGCATGACCGATGCGAAAGGCGATTGGGTATATGGCTCAGACTACACACCCGCTGCTGCCGCTGGCGTGAACTATGCTGACCGCGAGTATTTCATCCGGCTCCGCAACGATTCGCAAGCAGGCTTGGTGGTCGTCAGCCCCTTGTTCGGCAGAACCACGAAAAAGTGGATAGCCATCTTCGCGCATCGCTTGAGCAAGCCCGACGGACGCTTCGACGGCGTGGTGTTCGGCGTCCTAGAATTGGAGAAATTCCAAGGACTACTCTCCAACGTCGACGTAGGACTCAATGGCTCGGTCGCCTTACGTAACGTCACGCTCAACCTGCTCGCTCGCAATCCCAAATCAGACCACCCAGATATAGAAGTCGGCAAGGATACGCTCTCGACCCCGTTCAAGGATGCCCTGCAAGCCAACCCTACTTACGGCACCTACAAGAGCGGCAGTAGTTCGATAGATGGCATGGAACGCACGCACTCCTATCGCCGCATCGGGTCTTACCCGTTCTATGTGAACGTAGGCTTGGCGACACAAGACTATCTCTCTCCTTGGTATAAAGCAGTGTGGTTCGCCATCGCTCTGACGGTCTTCTTCCTGCTGTTATCCACTTTGTCCGCGCGCGCACTGCTCAAAGTCACCCGCCAACAACATCGAACCGAAGTGGAACTGCATCGGCAAAAGGATTATCTGCGCGCGATCATCGAGAACGAACCCGAGTGTGTGAAACTGGTCGCCCCCGATGGAAGCTTGGAAGAGATGAATGCTGCCGGTTTACACCTATTGGAAGTGGATACCTTGGCGCAAGCGCAGCACGATGGTTTGGCCAGCTTCATCGCGCCTGAACACCTAACTAATTTCCTCGCCCTGCATCAACGCGTGATGCATGGCGAGAGTGGCACCTTGGAATTCGTCGTGATCGGAAAAAAAGGTGGTCATCGCTGGTTGGAGACACATGCCGCCCCCTTGTTCGATGATGACGGCAAGGTGCTCAGCCTGCTGGGGATCACGCGCGACATCACCGATCGCAAAGCCTTCCAAGAAAAACTCGAAAATCAGGCGCGCACCGATTATCTGACCGGTGTGAACAACCGTGGCTATTTCGTCCAACTCGCCGAGAACGAGTTGTCGCGCGCCAAACGCTACGACAAGCCACTGTCCTTGTTGATGCTCGACATCGACTATTTCAAACAGGTGAACGACACCCACGGCCATAAGGTGGGTGACCGCGTATTGGCGGGACTGACCGACATCTGCAAACAGGAATTGCGCGACATCGACATCATCGGGCGTATGGGGGGTGAGGAATTCGCCATCGTGCTACCCGAGACAGCGGCACACGAGGCTTTAGCAGCGGCAGAACGTCTGCGGCTATCCATCGCCGCTACGCCGATCTCCTTGGATCAGGGATTACCCATCAAGGTCACCGTCTCCATCGGCGTCGCTTCACTCGCAGACAAACAAGACAACCTCGATGTGATGATGAACAAAGCCGACAAAGCGCTGTATGCCGCAAAACATGCGGGGCGCAACCGCGTCATCGCCGCCTAGATTTCACTCGCAATACCCCGCTGACACTTGCACGAATACGCATCGTCATCAGCTCACCCCATGTTGAAGTAGATATTGGGCAAGATGTCGGTCAGCACTTTCGATGTGAAACATCAGCCAATCACGGATCGCTTGCAGGTCCAACTTGGTATCAGCTCTGCTTAGCTCCTCCCGTATCTCGATAGCCACCCGCACCAAGCGCGCGTGCTCACTGTAATGTGCGGACTGCGCAGGGTAACCGTAGTGGCTCATGTAGCGCTCCTCGGTCTCGAAGTGCTTGACCGTTGCAGCGAACAACTCATCGAATACCGCAAGGATCTCGCTCTTCTCCTTGCCTTGCAGGATCATGCTGTTCAGGCGACTCAGGATGCGCGCCAAACCATGGTGCTGTACGTCGATGTCGTTGATGCCGACATGGTGTGACTCTTCGAACCGGATCCACTCCTGCTCGTTCACCTGCGTGATGTCCCCATAAAAAGTGTAGCGATTCTTGCCTTGCTTCTTGCTCTCGTACATCGCCAGATCGGCATTGTTCAATAGCTCACTGATATTGGGCGTGATCTCAGAACCACTGGCGATACCGATGCTCACACCGATGTGCACCTCACTGCCTTCGAGATAGAAAGGCGAGCTGATCACATGCACCACCTTGGCTGCCATTGTGGCTAGCTCTGCACGACCCGCCGTATCATTCAACAAGACCGTGAATTCATCTCCCCCCATCCGCCCCACGGTGTCGCTCTCTCTAAAACAACCTAACAACCTCTCGGCGACCTGCTTGAGCAGCAGGTCGCCACTGTGGTGCCCTAGGTTATCGTTCACTTTCTTGAAGCCATCCAGATCCATGAACATCAGCGAGAATCGACTGCGCCTCCGTTTCGCGACCAACAACGATTGGTTCAGCCGGTCACTGAAGAGCGCGCGATTGGGTAATTGCGTGAGCTCGTCGTAATTCGCCATGCGCGCCACACGTTCATGTTGCAGCGCGATCTGGTTGTCGCGTTGCCTGACCAGCTTCAATATGATGAGCAACATCGCCACACCGATCACCAAGGTGAAGACCTGCATGAGGATGATCAGCAGTTTGAATCGTTCGATGCTGCGATGGGCCGCTCCCTCTGAATCCACCACCATGGATTCTGCTTTGAACGAGGAGAACTCCCTGACGTAATCCAATCTCCGATTCAATGACGCATACAGGGGGGCGACCTCGAACTTCATAAAATCACCCGCTTCATTACGCTTGCCATTTTCGATCAGTGCATAGAACGCTTCCCGTTTTTTATGCCAATCGTCAGCGATCACCTTGGCCTCTTGGACTTGCGACATATCGCCCAGAAAATAGCTTTCGATAATGTGCAGATTGTCCGTCAACTGCTTCTTGTGATCATCCATCTGCGCAGACAAGTGCTTGTCATGCTTCACGATGATTTGTGAGGAGAGCGACTCCAGCGCATGGGAACGCATCCGCGAAATCATCAGACTCGCATCACGTGCGGCAGCGTTCACTCTGAATGGGTGATCGTAGAAAGCACGGGTCTTATCTTCCATCGACTCGACTTCTGCAACGATCTGGGTACCCAGTACAACGAGCCCACCCACGATCACCGTGAGTCCGAACACCAGCACCGAGGTCAGGCCGCGATAGTTCTTGATGAGTTTGAAATAGGGCACGACTTCTACCTTTATTTGGTTGACTGCGAAGCGACCGCGCGCGCTTCGCTATTCCTGAGTAGTAGTCTGCGCCGGACTCGGTTCGACTTCAGGGGCCAGTACCGTCACCGCCACCCGCCTATTCCTCGCACGCCCTTCTATCGAGCTGTTCTCTTCGATGGGGACGTTGTCGGCGAGGCCGGTCGCCTTCAGTCTGGTGGAGATGATGCCTTGCTCGATGAACAGGCGCACCACGCTGCTTGCACGTGCCGACGAAAGCTCCCAGTTGGAAGGGAACTGCGCATTGCTGATGGGGATGTTGTCAGTGTGTCCTTCCACTTCGATCGCCAGCTCTTCTTCAGCCAATATCTTGGCGACATCGGCGAGTGTCTGCACCGCTTCGGCTTGCACCGTCGCCTCCCCCGGCTTGAACAGCATGCTTGCATTGATATCCAGCGTCACACCACGATTGGATTGCGAGACGGTCATCTGGCCGTTCTTCACGAAACCGGCCATCTTGGTGGTCAGCGACTCATTCAACTTCTGCATACGCGCGTTCAACTTGCGTTGTTTTTCCGCCAAGCGCGCGTTGCGTCTATCCACCAAGGATTTGAAATACATCTCTTGTTCGGTGAGCTTCATGGTGCCACCATCCGCAGCCGCACCTTGTGTGCCGAACGCCTGACTCATGGAGACATTGAAGACTTTGTACTTTCCTTCGTTGACGGATGAGAGCGCGTACATCACAACGAAGAATGCGAACAACAAGGTGATGAAGTCGGCGTATGAGACTAACCAACGGTCGTGATTGTCAGGCCCCTGTCGCTTTGCTCGACGCGCCATATCAAGTGAGATATCCGTTCAATTTGTTCTCGATGAAATGATGGTTCTCGGCGTTTGCGATCATGCACAGTCCGTCGATCGCCATCTCGCGGATCTCCACCTGATGCATCATGATGATCTTCAACTTGCCCGCGATCGGTAGGAACACCAAGTTGGCGAACCCCACCCCGTACACCGTGGCGATGAAGGCGACGGCGATGCCCGCACCCAACATCGACGGGTCACCCAGATTCTCCATCACATGCACCAACCCCAACACCGCACCCAAGATACCGATGGTGGGTGAATATCCCGCAGCCGCTTCCCACACCCGCGCGCCCTGCCAACGCAGGGTCTCGTAACTGTTCAGATCCACTTCCAGCACTTCGCGTATCTTCTCCGCGCTATTGCCGTCCACCAGCAGTTGCAGGCCTTTGCGCAGGAAGGGATCATCGATGGATTTGATCTGGCCTTCCAGCATCAAGATACCGTCCTTGCGCGATAAGTTGCCCCATGCGGTGAGGCGATAGATGAGTTTCTGTTTGTCGAGTTGCGGAGTGACGAAGACCCACTTGCCCATGCGCATCCCCATCATGAAGACATTCAGCGGGTGTTGCAGCATGACGGCACCCAGCGTGCCACCGAAGACGATGAGGAATGCCGCCAACTGGAGGAGGACGGAAATGGAACCGCCTTCGAGGAACTGACCGCCCAATATCCCCGTGATGGCGACGAGCAGCCCGAACAGACTGAGCTTGTCCATACGCTAGTGGCCTTTTAAGGAGGTGCGCAGTCGAGCCACCGCTTGGCTATGCAGCTGACAAACGCGCGACTCGGACACCCCCATCACCTCGCCGATCTCGCGCAGGTTCATATCTTGCTCGTAGTGCATACCCATCATCTGGCGCTCGCGCTCGGGCAAGCGTTCGATGGCTTGGATGAGCGCGCTACGGAAGCGCTCGTCTTGCAGCATATCGAGTGGAGTGCCTTCGGTGTTGAAATCGTAACGGTCGAAGAAATCCTCGTTGTCTTCGTTGTGGAAGTCTTCGTAATAGATCAGTTGCGCGCCGCGCGCCTCCTGCAACATCTCCTGATATTCCATCAGTGGCACGCCCAGTTCTTTGGCGATCTCGGTCTCGTTGGGTGAGCGGCCGTGTTTCTGTTGCAGACGGCTGATGGCGGTCTCGATCTTGCGCATGTCGCGCCGCATGCTGCGTGGCAACCAGTCCGCGCCGCGCAACTCGTCCAACATCGAACCCCGGATGCGCTGCGCCGCATAGGTCTCGAACATCGCACCGCGCAACTCATCATAACGTCCCGCTGCCTCCAGCAGTCCCATCATGCCGGCTTGGATGAGGTCGTCCACCTCCACACTGCCCGGCAGTTTCAGCATCATGTGATGCGCGATACGCTTCACCAAGGGTGCGTATTCTTTTAGGCACTGCTCTTTGTCGTTCAAACCGTTCGCTGTATACATTGTCTTGGCCCTCAAGTTGGCGCTCTTGGGTTGTTGCGTAGCCCCCTGCTCGCCAGCCTCCAGTATGACAGCGTGGTCATTCATGTCAAAGCGACCATGGCTGCACCGTGACGAGATTGGCTCATCAAACGCTGCATCACGCCACTCAAACTATCTTGCTCATCGCTTGTCATACCTGCCGAACGCAACAAGCCCTGCGCCACTTCGCGTATCGCCAATGCCGCAGGTGCTGACGGGAAGGCTTCCACCACGGGACGGCAGGCTTGCGTGGCCCGTTTCATATTCTCATCCAGCGGGATGAATCCCATGTATTCCAACTGCACTTGCAGATGATGACGCGCCACTTGCGAGATGTTGTCGAACACCGCCAAGGCTTCGCGCTCGTCGCGCACCTTGTTCACCACGATATCGAAGGCCTGACGACCGTTATGGGTCGCCATCTGTTTGAGCAAGGAATAACTTTCGGTGATTCCGCTCGCGGTGGCGTTCAACACCAGCAGCAAAGGCGCATCACCCGACAGGCTGGCGCAGACCGAGTGCCCGTCACGTGCCGCATCCACCAACACCACATCCTTGTCAGCGGCAGCCGCCAGCAACGCGCTCATCAAGCGGTCTCGTTGCATGCCATCCAGTTTAGGCAAGGCCTGCATCGCGCGCGCCACGGGCAACACCGAAGCGCCACCCGCCACTTCCAACATCACGTCCTGCCAAGTCTTGTCGCCATGCACCGCATGCAACAAGTCGTAGCGTGGGCGTAGTGCCAGCGAATTGGCCACGTTGTCGTGTGCGACGTTCTCGTCCAGCACCAACACGTCCTTACCGGAACGGGTGAATGCAGCCGCCAGATTGGTGACGATGCTGGTCGCCCCCAGACCGTCACGCGCACCGATCACGGTGATGACTTGGGTGGTCGAACGCACCAGCAGTTTGCGTAGGCCAGCAGCTTGGTCTAGGTGAGCGTCATGCATGTTGTACCCCCATGCTTGTTTTTGCCGTCACCCCCGCCATGAAAGCGGGGAACTCCATATCTTGCAGATCGAAGCTGGCGGGCTTGCCGATCTCTTTGAAGGTGCGATGCAGCAGGTATTCCACGTTCACTTCATGCAAATCCTCTGGCACACGTTGGCCGCTGGCGATGTAGTGCATCACCAGTTTGTGACGTGCGATGACGTCCAACACCGTGCCCAAGCTCGCCGCTTCATCCAATTTGGTGGGGATGCAACCGATGACGCTCTTGCCGCCGTACATCTTGATCACATCATCCAGCGTGCCGCCCGCACTGGTAGCGTTCAACAACAGGATGCGCGCCGCACCCACTTCATCGAACATCTTGGCCTGCTCTGCCACACGGCTGTCGCGTTGGCCGACGCCCATGGTGTCGATCAACACCAGATGTTTGTGCTTCAAGCCGGACAGCGTGAGTTTGAGGTCGTTGGTGTCGCGCACCGCATGCACGGCCACGCCCAATATCTTGCCGTAGATCTTCAGTTGTTCATGTGCGCCGATACGATAGCTATCGGTGGTCACCAAGGCCACTTTGTCAGCACCGTAACGCACCACGGCACGTGCCGCCAGCTTGGCAGTGGTGGTGGTCTTGCCTACACCGGTCGGGCCGACCAAGGCGTACACGCCACCACGTGCCACGATGTCATCTTGTGGGCGTGCGGTTTGTAGGTTGTGAGCAAGTATCTTGCGTACCCATGAGATGTCCGCATCGCTAGGCATCTTGTCCAGCAACAAACGCGACAACGCCGGGCTGAATCCGACATTGATGAGGTCGCGCAACATGCCGCTACGTTTGGGATCTTGCTGTTGCATATTGGCCCAAGTCATACAAGCCATCTGCTCTTGCATCATGTTGTGCATGGATCTGAGTTCGCCCAGCAGGTGATCGGCGGAGACAGCGCTCTTCTCCGCTTGCATGGTCTGCTCCATCTCTCTAGCGGCGTTCGCTTCGATGACCTTGGCACCCAGCAATGCGGCTTGATGCAAGGCTTGCGGCGACAGACTCTCACGTGTCGTTTCAATGCGCGACTCGGTGCGAGTCTTCGCTACACGCTGCACAGGTACACGTGTCTCGCTCACGCGGGTCTCACTCAGATGAGCCAGCTCGGTGCCGGCCATCGCCACGATCTCCACTCCCTCGTTCACTTTGCGGTTGGACAGGATGACTGCATCCTCGCCCAGTTCGATGCGTACCAGTTTCAGGGCCTCGCGCGAATTGACCGCGATGAATTTTCTAGCGTTCATGCTCTACCTCCTACCATTGATGTCACCCGGATGGTTTTGAAACCGGGCACTTCTTCATGCGAAATCACTTTGAGTTGCGGCACGGCACGTTTTAGGAAACGCGCCAACAGATCGCGGATGCCGCCGGGTACCAACAACACGGTGGGTAGCCCCATACGTTCTTGCGCATCGGTCGCGGCACGTGCTTCGCGCAACAGGGTGTTGGCAAGACTTGGCTCGATCGCGTTGCCGCCTGCTTGCAGGGCTTGGCCGAGTACGTATTCCAACTCTTTGTCCATGCCGATGACTTGCAGCTCCTGCGCCGATGGATAGAACTGCTGCACGATGGCTGGGCCAAGGGCGACGCGCACCAGTGCGGTGAGCACGGTCGGGTCTTGCACTTGTGGTGCATGTTCTGCCAAGGTCTCCAAGATGGTGCGCATATCGCGGATGTGCATGCCTTCGTCCAACAGGTTCTGCATCACTTTCTGTACGGTGGAGAGCGACAGCAACTTCGGTATCAAATCCTCGGTCAGCTTAGGCGAGATCTTGGTCAGATGGTCGATGAGTTGTTGCAACTCTTGACGGCCCAACAACTCGGCTGCATGCAGATGGATGAGATGGCTCATGTGGGTCGCTACCACCGTGCCTGCGTCCACCACGGTGTAACCCATGGCTTGTGCCTGGTCGCGCAACACAGGTTCGATCCAAGTCGCAGGCAATCCGAATGCGGGATCTTTGGTCTGCGTACCGGGCAACACACCACTCACGCTACCGGGGTTGATCGCCAGCAACAGATGGGAGTGCGCTTCTCCCGTACCGATCTCCGCTCCTTTCAAGGTGATGCGATAGGCGGTCGGATGCAGATCCAAGTTGTCACGGATATGCACAGCAGGGGGCAAGAAGCCCATCTCCTGCGTGAATTTCTTGCGGATACCTTTGATGCGACGCAACAGGTCGCCATCTTGCGATTTGTCCACCAAGGAGATGAGGCGATAGCCGACTTCCAAACCCAGCACATCCACTTGCGCCACATCTTCCCAACTGGCTTCGGGTGCTTCAGAGACTGGCATGACGGTCGCCTCGACTTCTTTTTCCTTCTCCTCCGCCTTCTGCGATTGCCGAGTCAGATAGACAGCGAACCATCCCATGCCCGCAGCGAGCAACAAGAACACGAAGTGAGGCATGCCGGGGATCAAGCCCAACATGCCGATGATGGCCGCTGTGAGGATGATGACTTGAGGGCTGGAGATGAGCTGTTTGGCCAATTGTTGGCCGATGTTCTCTTCGCTGGAAACACGGCTGACGACCATACCCGCTGCGGTGGAGATGATGAGTGCGGGGATCTGTGCCACCAGACCATCACCGATGGTGAGCATGGTGTAGTTCTTCGCAGCCACCTCAAAAGACAGGTCATGCTGCAACACACCGATGACCAAACCACCGATGATATTGATGATCATGATGATGATGCCGGCGACAGCATCACCGCGCACGAATTTGGAGGCACCGTCCATCGCACCGTAGAAGTCGGCTTCTTGCGCCACTTCGGCACGACGTTTACGTGCCACGTCTTCACCGATGAGACCTGCGTTCAAGTCCGCGTCGATGGCCATCTGTTTGCCGGGCATCGCATCCAAGGTGAAACGCGCGCCCACTTCGGCGATACGGCCAGCACCTTTGGTGATGACCACGAAGTTGATGACCACGAGGATGACGAACACCACGATACCGACCGCGTAGTTGCCGCCGACCAGGAAGTGACCGAAGGATTCGATGACCTTACCTGCCGCATCGGGACCGGTATGACCTTCCAGCAACACGACGCGTGTGGATGCCACGTTGAGCGACAGACGCAACAAGGTGGAGATGAGCAACACGGTGGGGAACACCGCGAAATCAAGAGGTTTGGTGGTGTTCATCGCCACCAGCAGCACCATGATGGCGAGCGCGATATTGAAAGTGAACAGGATGTCGAGCAGGAACGGTGGCAATGGCAACACCATCATCGACAGGATCATCACGATGAGGATAGGGCCTGCCAGACCGCGCACTCCGCCGCGTAGCAGCACATCCTTCATGGTTTGTAGCACTGGATTCATCACACCCTCTTTTAACCTGCCGAACCCGCCAAATGGCTATCACGGCTTATGGCTATTATCGGGAGGGGGCGTCAAATCAAAGGGGGAAATAGAGGGGGATTTGGGCGGTTATTCACCCGAGCGAGCAGGCTCCCTCGGGGCCGAACGTCTAGATGACACCGATGTTCAGCGAGGTAGAGGCAAAGAAATGGAGCGCCTACGCCGTGAGTGGTTTCACGCAAACCGAAGCTTGCGTGCTCACTCTGCCGAGCTCACCACTGGTATGCCCGGATAGCCGCCACCAACTCGTCCAGCGCAGCTTCCAGCTCACTCACCGCTTCCTGCACATCCGGTTTGCCTGCCATGGTTTCCACCTTGGCTGCCGCCTGCATGGTGCGGTCAGCAGCAAAGATGCCGACCATCCCTTTCAGAGCATGGGCGCTGTGACGCACGGCATCGGCTTCGCCTTGTGCCATCCCCTTTTTGATCTTCTCGATATGGGGCGGCGCATCCTCTAGGAACAGATGCACGATCTCGTCGAACAACGCTTTGCTGTCGTCCATGGTCTGGCGTGCCTTGCCGAAATCCGCCACGGCGAGCGCACGTACCGGCTTGCCAAGTGGCGTGTCTTTCCGCACCACGCCCTGCGCCAGACTATCCAACTCATGCCACAGTGCATCGTTGTCAATCGGCTTGGTGAGGTAACCGTCCATGCCGTGGCTCAGGCATTCCTCGCGCGCACCCACCATGGCATGCGCCGTCATGGCGACGATGCGGATGTGCTTGCCCGCCCCCTTTTCCAGTTCGCGGATACGCTGCGTCGCTTCATAGCCGTTCATCACCGGCATGTCCACGTCCATCAGAATGGCGTCGAACTCGGTGTTCTGCCAATGATCCACCGCCTCTTGCCCGTTGTTCGCCACGGTGACGGTGTGCCCCATCTTCTCCAACACACGCACCGCCAGCAGTTGGTTCACCGCATTGTCCTCGGCGAGCAACAGGTTCAACCTCTGTCTCGTCTCGCGCAGAGAGTGGCGCGTGATGAGCGGCATATCCGCCTGCAAGGGTTCACCCAACGAGGTCATGATGGCGTCCAACAACTCGGACTGCGACACCGGCTTCATCAGATAGCCCGAGATGCCCAACTCGCGACAACGCGAGGCATGACCGCGCTGCCCTTCGGAAGACAGCATCATCACCGTCGCACCGACATACTCCGGATGTTCGCGTATGCGTTCCGCCAAGGTGAAGCCGTCCATGCCCGGCATCTGCACATCCAAGATGGCCAAGCCATAAGGCTGCCCAGCCCCTGCTGCCCGCTGCAACTCGGCCAGCGCCTCATCGCCGCTGGAGACGACAGTGGGTCGCATCTTCCAGTTACCCAGCATCTCCCGCAGCAAGCGACGATTGGTCGCATTGTCGTCCACCAACAACACAGGCATGTCGGCGACACGGCCGGTATGTTGGTATTCCGCCAAGGGGTCGGCAGACACCACCGGCATATCCAACTCGAAATGGATGGTCGTCCCCACCCCCACTTCGCTCTCGACACCCATCTGGCCATGCATCAACTCGACCAATTGCGAAGAGATGGTCAGACCCAATCCCGTGCCACCGTATTTGCGCGTGGTCGAGGTGTCTGCCTGCGAGAACGATTCGAAGATGGTCTTGAACTTGTCCTTGGGGATACCGATACCGGTGTCGCGCACATTGAAGCGCAATCTGATCCTGCCGTCATACAGACCACGGATGACGTTCACCGACACTTCAATCTCGCCCTTCTCGGTGAACTTGATGGCGTTGCCGACCAGATTGATCACGATCTGACGCAGACGTCCGGGGTCGCCCATCAATTTGTCAGGCACATCGGATGCCACATGCAACAGCAACTCCAGATCCTTTTGGTGCGCGCGCATCGCCAGCGAACGCATGGTGTCGCGCATCATCATCTCCATCGAGAACTCGATGCTCTCGATACCCATCTTGCCCGACTCGATCTTGGAGAAATCGAGGATGTCGTTCACGATGTGCAGCAGTGAATGCGCCGACGATTTCACGATGTTCAGATAATCCAACTGCTCTTTGTTCAGGTCCGTATCCAGCACAAGATCGGTCATACCGATGATGCCGTTCATGGGCGTGCGGATCTCGTGGCTCATGTTGGCGAGGAAGTCGCTCTTGGTCTGGGCAGCTTGCTCGGCTGCACGTTTGGCCTGCCTCAATGCCTCTTCGGCATGCTTGCGTTGAGTGATGTCGCGCACCGTGGCTTGCAGGGCCTGCTTGCCGTCAAGCTCCATGGCATTGAGCAACACTTCGGCATCGAACGCTTCATCGTTGTCCACCCGTTTGTGTTTCCACTCGAAACGATGACTGCCCTGCTTGAATGCGGTCTCGATATGTTGGCTAGCCAGCACGGCCGACTCGACGCCATCTGGCTGGTCGAGGCTGCCGGGTTGCATCTTGGGAGAGATATCGGCCGGTGTCAGAGTGCTGAACTCTTCACTCGTCGCACAGCCGAACATCTTCAAGGTCGCTTGGTTGCAATCGAAGAAGCCCTTCTCGTTCAGCAACATCACCGCATCGCTGGTGGACTCGTACAAGGTACGCATGCGCGTCTCGGATTTTTGCAGGGAATACTCGGCGTACTTGCGCTCGGTGATATCCGCATTGGTTCCCGTCATACGCAGAGCACGACCTTGCGCATCGCGCTCCACCACCTTGCCGTGGGTGGAGACCCACAACCACTCACCGTCGCTCTTCTTGACGCGATATTCAGCCAAGTAATAACCCGCCAAGCCCTTCAACGCCGGTGCCAGCATCTTCTGCGTCAACTCACGGTCTTCCGGGTGCACCAGGCTGAACAACTGATCGAGCGTGACCATGGTCTCCTCCGCGATGCCATTCAACATCTCGGACCAGCGACTGCTCAAATAGATACGGTCGTCACTGATGTCCCAGTCCCACAAGGCCAAGTTGGAACCTTCCAGCGCGAGGTTGAGGCGCTCTTGCGTGAGTCGCATGTACAACTCGTTCTTCTTGCGATCCGAGATGTCTTGGAAGGCGATGACGATATTCTCCAAATCGCCATTACGAGAATATTCCGCCCTAGAGGAGAGTGCGACCGGGAACACGGAGCCGTCCTTGCGCACGAACACCTGATCATCCAAGCGCCCCTGACCTAACTCTTTGACCATGAGGAAGATCGGACACTCGGATGCATGCAAGGGATCACCCTTTGCATCGCGTGTATGGATGGTGTCATGCACGGGCATGCCGATGAACTCATCGCGCTTCCAACCCAACATCTTCTCGGCTTCCGAGTTCATATAGATGCAGCGCCCGCGAGCGTCCTGCACGTACAAGCCCTCACCCAAGGTCTCGCTGATGCGTTCGTAGAACATACGTTGCGCTTCGAGTTTCCCATCCATCTCTTTACGCGCCGTGATGTCGGAACGGATGGAGATATAACGCAAGGGCCTGCCCTGGTTGTTCATGAACGGGACGATGGTGGATTCGACCCAGTAGAAATTCCCGTCCTTGCTGCGGTTCCTCACCTCGCCGTGCCATATCTCACCGCGCACGATGGTCGCCCACATTTCTTTGAAGAAACTGCTGGGGTGATAGCCGGAATTCAATAGGCGGTGATCCTGCCCGATCAGTTCTTCCTTGCTGTATTGGCTGATCTCGATGAACTTGCTGTTGGCATAGGTGATCCTGCCGCTGGCATCCGCGATACTGACGATGGAGTGCTGATCCAGTGCATATTTCTGGAACTCCAGTTCGCTCAGGGTCAATTTGAGATTGTCGTAAGCCTTGCGCAGATTGTCTTCGGTCTCCTGCCGCAACGAGATGTCTTGGAACGACACCAATGCGCCCGAGATCTTGCCGTCATGCAGGATGGCGCGCGCACGGTACTCGACGGGAATGTGGTCGCCCGCCTGATCCACAAAATGCATCTTCCCTTCGTATGGCACCCCCGTATCGACCACGCGCATGTGCGGTGCGGCCTCTACGGGCAAGGGCGAACCGTCCGGCAAGGTCGGTTGCACCCGCGCGTGTACTGCTTTGCCCATGATGTCCTGCTCGCGCCAGCCCAGCACCTTCTCCGCAGCCGCGTTCATAAAGGTGAGCCGCCCCAAGGTGTCGGTCGCATACACGCCATCGCTCAAGGTGTTGAGCAAGGTATGCGTCATCTCGGCGTTCTGCACGCGCATGCGTTCGTTCACCGCATTCAACTCGCTGGAATTCATCAGCAGCGCGTTCTGTAGCATGTGCTGTTCTTTATCGACCTCGTGATAATAGCTATCGACGGTATCGATGAAAGACTGCATCGCCGCATCCGGCTGGAAGTCCTTTCCAAATTGGCGCCTCAGTTGGCGTTCGAGCAAACGATGCATGGCGACTCTCTTATTCGTAGATCGTGGTCAACGTCATGGTCTGGTTATGCAACTGGCAGTGCATGACATCACTGAACGGTGCCAATTCACCATAGGAATAGAAGCCTGTGATGGCGGTCGCTTCGCCCAAACGGTCGCGCACGATCTCCAGCTCCTCCTCAGTCATCTGCCCCATCACCAAGCGGCGACCCACGCAACTCACCACCAAGCAAAGCCCGTTCACATCCTGTGTGGCCGCCTGTGCCGCTTGCGCCGCCATGCCCGCATTGTCGATCAGACTATCCAGATTGGTACGCATCAGTTTGCACAGGTAGCCCGTCGGCACATCGCCCGCGAAGGTCAGGCTCTGCGCCGCCTCATCCACCGCCAGCAAGGTGCGGATCAAAGGCGCGTCCGTCTTGCTCGCTTGGATGCTCAGAGGGAAGCGCAGACCACTGGCGGGTAGCTCGTCCGCCATCTCGCCCAGATATTTCTTGTAGAGCTTCAAAGCGGGCTCGCCGTCGATCTCGAACACCACATTGTCTTTAGAACGGGTGACCACGCGCTCCGCGCCGAACTCTTCCCAGCCGGCAAAGCATCCGCTCTTGACGGTGACGTCACCATAGAAACCGAGTGCGGCGATGCGACCGCTGCGAGCCGGTGCATCCGCCATCACCCAAGTCTTGCCGAAGCGCGTACCGTCCCCCGCCAAACCGCCGGTGACGGCGATATTGGTGTGGTTCAATCCCAACGCCAAGTCGCTGCCGTTCACATGCAAGCCATCGGACAATACGAAGGCATGGTGCAAGCTCTCACCCTGCAACGACTTCATCAACTGCGCGCCCGCCTCGCTCGCGCTCACCCCCTCGACCATGTCCACCGAGACCAGACGCACGCTCGAACGCTCCAATTTTACAGCGGTCGCCACCACATCCCCGTCGCTGATCTCTACCCCGCCTATGCTACCCGACGAGGAACAGCCGACGATGTGTGCCTGCGGGAACCTCTGTCTCAAGTCATTGAAACACGCCTCACCATGAAAGAAATCATGATCGGCGAACACCATCACCAAGTTGGCGCTCGCTGCAAAATCGGGCGCTGCATCCCAACCCGATTGACTAGACCAACGTAACTGTGCTGTTTTCATCATGCTTCTCCTTGTTCTCGTTTAGTGCGACATTCTGTGGGCCTACATGCTTGTTCAACTCGCCTTCCAACCAGCGCAATGCACCTACCAACGCCAGATGGTCGGCATGATGGTCTGCTCCGGCTTGCTCCTCGATACGTCGTGCGATATCCACGATCTCTTCCACCGCGAATACCGACAACATCCCTTTGATGGAATGCGCGTTATAACGGATCTGTTCGGCGTCATCGTTCGCTATCGCCTCACCAAAGCTAGCGAGGTACTTTGGATAATCTTGCATATAGATGCGCACCATCTCTTTGAACAGCCCTTGATCATTCGCCATCAGATTCATCACGCGCGGCAGATCGAAAGTAAAGTGGGACGGTGCCCGAGTCATCACCGACATCGTGTCTTCCAGTCCAGCATCCCCCGCTGTCCCGACCCCCTCCAGCTCGACCCATAATGCCTCTGTGTCGATCGGCTTGGTCAGATATCCATCCATCCCGTGTGCGATACATTCCTCGCGCGCGCCCTGTATGGCATGCGCCGTGAGACCGATGATGGGGATACGTCTGCCACTGTGCGACTCGGCTTGCCTGATCTGTGCGGTAGCGCCATAGCCGTTCAACTCCGGCATATCCACGTCCATCAAGATGAGGTCATAGGTCGCCGCTCTCCACTTCTCGACCGCGATGACTCCATTCGCGGCGACATCCACTTTGTGTCCGAACTTCTGCAACAAGCGAGTCACCAGTGCCTGATTGATGCTGTTGTCTTCGGCCAGTAGCACACGCAGGCTACGCTTGTTCTGTTCGATGGTATGGCGTGTGACCAAAGGCACTTTGTCGACCGCTTCGACACCGAGCGTATTCATGATGGCCGCGAACAGATCGCCTTGCGCGAAAGGCTTCAACATATAGGCGCCGACGCCCAACTCCCTGCAACGTGCCGCATCGCCGCGTTGCCCTTCGGAGGTCAGCATCATGATGGGGGCCGCAGTGAGTGCGGGATGGCTACGCAGATGCTCGACCACGCCGAACCCGTCCGTTGTCGGCATCCGCACATCGAGTAGCAGGAGTTGATAGTCCTGCCCCGCTGCGCTCGCTCTGTCCAACTCCGCGATGGCTTGCTCGCTGCTCTCGACCGCATGCGGTTTCATCTTCCATCCTTGTAGCAACTTCATGGCGATCTCGCGATTGGTCGCGTTGTCATCCACCACCAACACCTTCATGTCGGCAAGCTTACCTGCCTCGAACTTCGGCTTGATGGCAGCGCCACCCTTCTCCAGCGCCACCTCGACATGGAATGTGCTGCCTTTGCCGACTTCACTTTCGACACGGATGTTCCCCTGCATCAAGGCCACTAGTCGGGTGGAGATCGTCAGTCCCAGACCTGTCCCGCCATATTTGCGCGTGGTCGACGTATCAGCCTGCGAGAATGACTCGAAGATGGCCTGCTGTTTATCGGCGGGGATACCGATGCCCGTATCGCTGACGCTAAGGTCCAAGCTGACAAGATGCGACGCCGTATCCACGTCGCGCAAAGAAGCGCGCACCACGACCTCGCCTTGCTCGGTGAATTTGATGGCATTGCCGATGAGGTTGAGGATGACCTGACGCAGGCGTCCCGGATCACCGATCAACATCTGCTGGATCGCGGGATCGATGTCGAGCACCAGCTCCAAGCCCTTTTGATGAGCACGCAAGGCGATGGTGCGCATCGTCTGCGACAACATCTCTGGCAGACAGAACTCGATGTTCTCTATCCCCATCTTGCCTGCTTCGATCTTGGAGAAATCCAGGATGTCGTTGACGATGGTCAACAGATTGTCGGCGGAGTTCTTCACCAATCCCAAGAACTCACGTTGCTCGTCATTCAGATCGGTATCCAAGGCCAGCTCTGTCATGCCGATGATGCCGTTCATCGGCGTGCGTATCTCATGGCTCATGTTGGCGAGGAAGTCGCTCTTGGAACGATTCGCCTCCTCGGCTGCTTCCTTGGCATGCAACATGTCTCGTTCGGCCTGCTTGCGCTCGGTGATGTCGGTGCGAATGGAGACATAACGCAGCGGCTCGCCATGCTCGTCCATGAATGGGACGATGGTGGAATCGACCCAATAATACGAGCCGTCCTTGCGCCGGTTCTTCACTTCGCCGTGCCACACATGGCCCTGGCTGATGGTCTGCCACATCTCTTTGAAGAATTCGCTCGGATGGTGGCCTGAATTCAATATACGGTGATCCTGCCCTTTCAATTCTTCTGCCGCATACTGGCTGATCTCGGTGAACTTGCCGTTGGTGTAGAGGATCTTGCCGCCACGGTCCGCGATACTCACGATGGAGTGCTGGTCAAGGGCGAACTTCTGGAACTCCAACTCACGCAATGAATCCCTCAATATGTTGCGCGCTTTGGCCAGGTTGTACATCGCCCACGCCGCGTAACACAACATCGCGAACGAGAGCAGCGCCATCGCCAATTTGTAGCTCGACGAACGGTACTCTCTCTGGGTGAACTCTTCGCCGTACTGATGCAATAATTCATCACCTTGTGCTCCCGTCCCAGCCAAGGTGATCTGCCGGGTCAGCTCATCCACCTCAGGCTTGTATGACAGGATGATCGAGATGTGCTTAGCCAATTCATGGATGGCTTCATCCCCCGCAGTCACTTCGACCAAGGCGCCCAGATCACGACGAATCTGCCCCTCCAAGGCTTCCGTCGGACCTTGGTTGTAGAGCAACACCGACTCCAGCAGATCGTGCAGGTTCTGCTCCTGCCGTGGGTTAGAACCAGCCCGCTCCAGCTGCATCTTGACGGCCACCGGCAAATAGCTGAATGAGTTGCGTAACACCGAATTGCGCGACTTGAACGCCTCGACGAGGTCGGCCTTTTGCTTGAACAGGGTGGTCAAACGAGCGTACGCACTCTGGACATCGGAGTCCCCCTCGATGAATAGGTCCGGCTTGTCGCGACCGATCGTCAATAACAGCGTTTGGATCTGCTGGTTGGCCGCCACGATAGGGTCGTAGTTCTTGAGCTGACCATAACGTGCTTGCAGGACGAATTGGTTCAGACGCGCATCTTGCTGATGCAATTGCTCGAAATGCTGCACCGTCCGCGTATGCAAGCCTGCGTCGGTCTGCGACGACTGCAGATAGAACCACCCCAACAATGCGAGTGCGACGAGCCAAGAGACGACTTGCAGTGAAGTCCGGTTCATAGCGACTTCCCTTTGTATGTCCCGCTCAGTGATCTAAGGAAGGACACGATCGCATTCAGGTCGCTCACCGGCATAGGGCGGCCCAGTTGGTATTTGGCCATGATGGCGACGGCCTGCTCTAAGGTCGCCGCATGACTGTCGTGGAAATAGGGAGCCGTCAACGCCACATTGCGCAGACTGGGCACACGGAATTCGTGCATGCTGCGCGGGTCGTGATTCAGGTTGTAACGGCCATTGTCCGCCTCGGTGAGATTGCCCCTATCCGCGAAGTAATCTCCCATCAAGCCCATCTTCTCGTACATATTGCCGCCCAGATTCACACCTTGGTGGCAACTGGAACAACCGTAGGAGCGGAACAACTCGTACCCGCGCGCTTCATCCTCGTTCAATGCCGCCGCCTCGCCGCGCAAGAATCTATCGAAGCGCGAATCGGGCGTGACCAAAGAACGCTCGAACGTCGCGATCGCATCCTTGATGTTGTCCGCCGTGATGCCGTCGCGATAGATCTCGTCGAACAGTCGAGGATAGCTCGCATCCTGTCGCAACTTCCCAGTCACCAGCCCCCAGTTGGAACCCATCTCCAAAGGATGATTGACCGGGCCTTCTATCTGCGCTTCCAGCGTGGGCGCACGCCCGTCCCAGAACTGGACAAAATTGAATCCGCTATTGAACACGGTGGGGGAATTCACCCCACCCACTCCGCCCTTGACACCGATAGAGCGGAAACGATTGTCCACGCCACCGGTATTCAGGCCATGGCAACTCGCACAACTGATGGTGTCATCGCTCGACAGTCTGACCTCATGGAACAAGCGTTCCCCAAGCGCAACCCGCTTCGCATCCAACACCACATGCTGCGGCAATGGGCTGGCCGCCTCAAAACCCAACTCTCCCTGTTTCAAGTCCGCACGCTCGACCGCCATGACCGACGGTTTCGTGGTTGGCCATAGCAGGAACAGCAACACCGCCAGAATGACTGCCATCACGACAGCGATCAACAGACGCGGGTTAACCCAATGAGCGGTCTCTGGTCTCAATTTCATCATCCATGAATTTGTTCTTGATCGCCAAGATGTCATCGAAGTCGGTGAAGAAGGCCGCCACACAGCTTGGATCGAAATGTTTGCCCATCCCCTCACGTAGCATCTCACTCGCCTGTTCGATACTCCATGCTTGCTTGTATGGACGCTCCGAGGTGAGCGCATCGAACACATCGGCCACCGCCACGATGCGGCCGAACAGGGGGATTTCCGCCCCCTTCAAGCCCTGCGGATAACCGCTTCCGTCGAACTTCTCGTGATGGGTATGGGCGATCTCGGCCGCCACTTTGAGCATGGGAGAGCTACTGGTGCTGAGCACTTCGTAACCGATCACAGCATGCTGTTTCATGATGGAGAACTCCTCTGGCGTGAGTTTTCCCGGCTTGAGCAGGATGAGATCGGGCGTTCCGACCTTGCCGATGTCATGCATGGGCGCGGCATCCAGTATCAACTCCTGTTGTTCGATGGATAGACCCAGCACGCGGGCGATGTGTCTTGAGTAATGCGCCATGCGCTGGATATGCGCGCCTGTTTCGGGATCGCGATATTCCGCCGCCTTTGCCAGACAGATGATGGTCTCGCGTTCCTGTGCCACGATCTTCGCGGTGGCCTTGCGTACCTCGTCCGCGAGTTGCAGGGCACGGTCTTCCAGCAGCCGGTGGCTCTTGCGCAATGTCAGCATGTTCTTCGCACGCGCAAGGAACTCGGCATTGTCCAAAGGCTTGGTGAGGAAATCGGTGACACCGTGTTGTAGCGCGTCATAGCGCAATTCGATCTCGTGATTGGCGGTCACCATCAGTACCGGGGTATCCGGATAACGTTCGCGGAACTTCTGGGTCAGCTCGACACCATTCAGCTGCGGCATCATGTAATCCACCACCACCAGGTCGGGATCGTTGTCCAGGCACCATGCCAGCGCGGTAAGGGGATCGGTGAAACCTACCGGTTCACAGTCAGGCAATTTCTTAACTAGATGCTGCAACAACGTCACGTTGATCAGCACATCATCAATGATGACAACTTTCATATTCTCTCCATTGCTTATTCTTATAGCGCTCAACTGGGGTTATCGGCCTCGGATCCCGATTCTTTAGGGGTTTGTGTCGCCGGATCCAGCTCTTTCGGAACAGGAAGTTCGTGCGGCATCTGCGGCATCGTACCTCCTTGTTGCTGATAGCGCTTCAATTGATAGACATAGGCCAGCACTTCCGCAACGGCATTGAACAAAGCCTCGGGGATAGCCTCGCCCAGATCGGTATGTTTATGCAGCGCACGCGCCAAAGGCGGCGCTTCTAAGATGGGCACGCGATGCTCGGCGGCGATCTCTTTGATGCGCGCCGCCAACAGGTGCGAACCCTTGGCCACCACGATAGGCGCACGCATCTTGTTCTCGCTGTATTTTAACGCGACCGAGTAATGGGTAGGGTTGGTCACCACCACATCGGCGGTCGGGATGGCTGACATCATGCGGCGACGTGCGATCTCGCGCTGCATGCTGCGGATACGCCCCTTGACCTGCGGATCGCCCTCGGTCTCTTTCGATTCCTGACGCACTTCTTCCTTGGTCATCTTCAGTTTCTTGTGGTGCTCCCACAGTTGGAACGGCACGTCGATGGCGACGATGATGAGCATGCCCATCATGATGGCGGCAAAACTCCACCAGATGAGACTACCCAGATGCGGGATGGAGCGCGTGACCGGCTCACCGATGAGTAGCATCACCGACTCACGGTTATGCCACACCACCCATGCACCGATGGTCCCCACGATGAGCGTCTTGCCAATCGCCTTCAACAGCTCAACAAGACTGTTCATCGAGAACATACGCGCGATGCCTGCGATGGGGTCGAGCTTGGAGAACTTGGGGGCCAATGCCTTGGTGGAGAACAACCAACCGTTCATCAGCATGGGGGAGAACGCAGCCACCAGCAGCACCAGCAACAGGAAGGGGGAGAACACCAGCAACATGTCTAGACTCATATCGCGCAGATGCGGTAGTAGTTGTTCAGTATTGAAGGCCAGCTGGCGATCCAGCGTCAGCCCTTGATGCAACATCTCGATCAAAGACTGCGCGAAATGCGAGCCCATCACCCATAACCCGGCACCGCCTGCCATCATCACCAAGAAGGTGGACAGCTCGCGCGAGCGCGCGACTTGGCCTTCCTCACGCGCTTTGTCTAATTTGCGTTGTGAGGGCGATTCCGTTTTTTCGAGGTCGCTGTCTTGGTCAGCCATGGCGCTTCCTTATATAGGTAAAGCCATTATGCGAAGGCGGCGCCTGTTCAAAGGATCGAAATGGGGGCGGTTTTACCCCTTGATGCAGGGATTGCCTTGTTCGCGCCTCGCTAATATGCGACTCATCGGAGGCACACCCTCAAGCTACGCTCGGATGTGCCGATAGACCCAGAACAAGAAACTTGTCCGGAGCGAGAAAATGAAAAGAGACATCACACCCACCGCTGTAGAAAAGGTCATGCGTGAGGACGATTTCATCGTCTCCATGACCGACACCAAAGGGCGCATCACCTACGGCAACCGCATCTTCATCGAGTTCTCCGGCTACACTGAGAAAGAGTTGATCGGTAGTCAACACAACATCATCCGCCATCCCGATATGCCGCGCGCCGTGTTCCAATTGTTGTGGAACAAGATACAGAACAAGGAAGAGTGCTTCGCCTATGTGAAGAACATGTCCAAGGACGGTGGCTTCTATTGGGTGTTCACCAATGTCACCCCCACCTTCAGCCCCGCAGGCGACATCACCGGTTATTTCTCGGTACGCCGCAAACCCAAACTCAGCGGCATCGACACCGTGACGCCACTTTACGCAGCCATGCTGGAAGCCGAAAAGAAGGCCGGCCCCGCTAACGCCATCGAAACATCGACCAAGATCCTGGTCGATGTACTCACACAAAAAGGAATGAGCTATGACGAACTGGTCCTTGCAATTTAGGTTTTCCGCCCTGCTATGGGCGTTCTCCTTCGGCACGCTGGTCACCATTCTGACCAGCTTCTATCTACACGGTTTCGACCCTGTGATGCTGGTGTTCTTGGCGGTCGGTGTCGCCGTCGCCATTTGGGGGCAATGGGAGGCTAAGAAATGGCTGTCCCCCCTCCCCAAACTGGAGGCCGTCATCCATGAGGTCGCGGCAGGCAAGTTCAACAGCCGTGTCACCGGTATTTCTGGCCAAGATGAGATCAGCCTGCTGTGCTGGGACATCAACGACATGTTGGACCAGCTCGCAGCATTCTTCCGCGAACAAGAGACCAGCTTTCGCTCCAACCTGCACAACAACTTCACTCGCAATGCGATGGGCGGCGGTATGCACGGCGGCTTCCAGAAAGGTCTGGTCAACCAGAACATCCTGCTGGAAGGCATGACACAGCAAAAATTGGCCGCGATGCGCAATCGCATCCTGTCCAGTGCGCACAGTCTCAACACGGACAACCTGCTGAAGAACCTGATCTCTAGCCAGACCGACCTAAAATCCATCACCGACAATATGTCCGACCTCGCCAAGCTGTCTCGACGCACGCGAGAGGATGCGGAAGACAGCCAAGCTTCGGTGAAAGACGTGGTGGGTCGATTGTCAGGCATCGTGGAACGGGTGAACCATGCCAATGCGGCCATCACCGAGTTGAATGCGCGCAGTAGCGAGATCAACAAAGCGGTCGGTCTCATCACCTCCATCGCTGACCAGACCAATCTGCTCGCACTCAATGCCGCCATCGAGGCGGCGCGTGCAGGCGAGGCGGGACGCGGCTTCGCCGTGGTCGCCGATGAGGTACGCAAGCTGGCTGAGAACACCAAGAACGCATCCGAATCCATCGGCAAGATCATGTTGATGTTGCAGGACGAGGCCTCCAAGATGTTGACCGATTCGGAAGAGATGCACGAGATCGCCAACTCTTCGCAAGGTGCCATTGGCAGACTGGAACAGAAGTTCGGACAGTTCTACGAATCCGCCGTCACCACTTTGGCTAGCGCACGCTACGCGCAAGACCTGAGCTTCGCCTCATTGGTGAAGGTCGATCACATCATCTACAAGCAACGCGCCTATGTGTTGATCAACGACCCCAACAACGACGATTTCAAGAAGATGGTCGGCGTGGATCACCAAGGATGCCGTTTGGGTAAATGGTATGAAGGTGCAGGTAAAGAAGTGTTCGGCGATGCGCCTTCCTTTGCCAAACTGCTCGCCCCACACAGCAAGGTACACAGCTCGGTACACCAGATGCTGCGCCTGATGGAAGGCAAGTGGGAGCATGACGAGGCGATGCAGAACAAGATCCTTGAGACCCTGAACAGCTCGGAAGCCGCCAGCCTCGAAGTGATGGATATCCTGGACAAGATCGTGATCGAAAAACATCCGGAAGTGAGCCAAGCCAAATAAGCGTCACATAAGTGGATACAACTGACGGCCTGGGCAACCAGGCCGTTTTTTTGCGGCCTAATTCCCTAGGCCGTCTTTTACGCCCCAGTTTCCTAGGCCGTCTTTTCGTACACCGTCTGCCCGCGCAGTTTGAAGTAGGTAGACGCGTGACTGAAATTCTCCGAATGACCAGCGAACAGCAATCCATCTGCGCGCAGCAGCGGCGCGAACTTCTTCAAGATGGACAACTGGGTGTCCTTGTCGAAATAGATCATCACATTGCGGCAGAAGATGGCATCCAGTTGTCCCGCGAGCGGGTAGCGTGCGTCTTGCAGGTTGATGCGTTTGAATTCGATCATGCGTTGCAATTCTGGGCGCACCAGAAAATGGCCCGCATCCGCCGGGGTGAAGTAGCGCTCGATGCGTGGCAGGGAAAGCTTGGAGACGGCATCGGCCTTGTAGCGTCCAGCGCGCGCTGTGGCCAGCACATGGCTATCTAGATCGGATGCGATGATCTTCACCCCAGCGTCGAATCCCCCCAGCGCCTCCACCACCGTGATCGCCATGGAATAAGCCTCTTCCCCGGTGGAGCAGGCAGAACACCACAGATGCAGCGGATGCGACTTGGCTGCTTTGCGCAGATGCTCGGCGAGCAGATCGAAGTGATGCGCTTCGCGAAAGAAGGAAGTTAGATTGGTGGTGAGCGAGTTGGTGAACGCCTCCCACTCGGCATCGTTGTGATGTCGCAGGAGTGCCAGATACTCGGCGAAGGTCTTCGCCCCTGTCGCACGCAAGCGGCGTGCGAGGCGGCTGTAGACCAACTCCTTCTTGCTATCGCTCAGCGCGATACCCGCGTAGTCGTGGATCAACTTGCGGATGTGTTGGAAATCTTGATCGGTGAAGCTGAACTCGCGTGTGAGGGACATGGTGTCATTCGTTCTAGAAAGCGCGTTCGGCCACCTGAATCACTCTGGTGGCCGAACGATGTGGGAGGACACGCTTCAAGGCTAAGAAGTAACAAGAAGGTGGTGGTCTACCCCAGAGACTGGCACAACAGGCTGTTGTCCGCTTCTCCCGCAATCGCGATACGCTCCAAGGCAGCCAATACCGCCATGCTGTCGGACTCCATCTTGGCGACCAGTTCCATGCCGCGCAGAGGATCGCCCGCATGGAACGCGGTGACGGCATCCTTACCGTTCTGGTGGAAGTTGTGGTGTGGATTCGCCACCGCTTGGTAGCCATCCAGTTTGGAGAAACAATCTTTACCCTCGCCCTCGAAATACCATTTACCCAAACGGCATCCCTGATGGGAGGCGAAGCTATCCGCCTTGCGATCGGAGATGTTCATGAAGACTTTGTAGATCTCGAACTTGTAGAGGATATGGTCGATCTTGGCGACCTCCACGAAGCTGCGCAGGGCTGCCGCCGAGATGGTGCCTTCCATGGTGTGCGAAAGATCGAGCAGGTGCTTCATGTTCTCCATCACGTTGCTCACGTCTTTGCTGAACACCTGCGACTTCGCCGCCCAATCTTCCATCTGTGTCTTGGCGGTATTGGTCTCGCTCTGGATCGCATTCACGATGATGGATATCTCACTGGTCGCTTTCGCCGTACGTTCCGCCAGCTTGCGCACCTCATCCGCCACCACGGCGAACCCGCGTCCCTGCTCACCCGCACGCGCAGCTTCGATGGCGGCGTTCAATGCCAACAGATTGGTCTGGTCGGCGATCTCTTTGATGAGCTGCACGATGCTACCGATCTGTGCGGCACGCTCGGTCAACCCCTGTACGTTCTTGGAAGTTTGCAGGGTATCGCCCGACAAGGCTTCCAAGCTACCCGCGATGCTCATCACGGCTTCACGGTTCTTCACTGACACGTCAGCCGCCTCGATGGCATGTTGCTTCTCTTCGCGCAGGGCATTGGCCGCGGCCGCTTGTGATTGTTGCAGAGAGGTGAAGGACTCACCGAACCCTTGCATGTTGCCGTAGATCTTGTCAGCCACCTGACAAGCCGTCTTCGCACTCGCAGCCTCTTCACGCAAACCACTCTGCTCCGACTCCAAGCGAGCCAGCTCAGCCCGCAACGCCGCGATGTCGCGCTCGTTCTCGGCCAATCGCTGTAGCGCGACTTGATGTTCTTGTTTTATCTTTCCACCAAACATGATGCTCTCCTCAATCCTCAGACTTTAAACACTTCCACCGAGTTGCGCACTTCGCGCGCCTTGCTTTCGAGCTCGTTTGCCAAGCCGAGCAGGTGTTGTGCCGCACTCGAATTCTCTTCCGACATCTGCGAGACCTTTTCCGTGCTCTTGGCCAGCTCGGTGGCGGCAGCGTTCTGCTCACCCAAGGCCAGTGCGATGTCGTCGATCACGCCCGCCACTTCGCCGAAACTCTCCTGGATGTGCTTGATGGAGACCTGTGCCGTCTCGGCATCGCCCACACCTTGTTGCGTGGTCTTCACGACACGGTCCATCCCGCTCAAGGCATGACCCGCCACTTCGCCGATCTGTGCAGACATCTGGTTGATCTCGGTGGTGGCGCCTGCCGTGCGCTCGGCCAGCTTGCGCACCTCATCCGCCACTACGGCGAACCCGCGCCCCTGTTCACCCGCACGTGCCGCTTCGATGGCGGCATTCAATGCCAACAGATTGGTCTGGTCGGCGATCTCTTTGATGACCTTCACCACATCGCTGATGCGCGAGGCATCCTCACCGAGACGCGAAACTTCAGAAGAAGCAGATTGAATATCCTGTGCCGACGACAGCAAACCGTTCACGGTCTTGTTGACCACCTGCGCGCCCTCTTCCGCATTGTTGCGCGAGCTGTTGGCGATACGTTTCGCACTCGCGCCCTGATCGCTGATGTGGGTGGTAGAGACGCTCAATTCTTCGATCGCGGCGGCCATACTGCTCACCGCATCGGCTTCATGGTTGACGTTCTCGGAGATCTGGTTGGCAGAATTCGCCAAGCTATGCGCCATGTCACCGACCTGAGCCGCCTGACTCTTCACCGAGGAGATCATGTCGCGCAGCTTGCCCTGCATCTGATAGGCGTTCGCCAACAAACTACCCGACACCGGCAATTTATGGGGTGATTGGGAAAAATCGCCTGCCGCCATGTTGTTGACCACTGCGGCCACTTCTATGGGATCGCCACCCAACTGACTCATGATCTGACGGATGATGAGCATGGCGATGAAGAAGGAGAGGGACAGCGCGAGCGCGACCCATACCATCACCATATTGCGGTGTGTCGCGAAAGTCTCTTCGGCCAGCGAGATCTTCTCGGCCCCTTTCTCATCCACGAACTTGATGAAGCCGTCGCGCAACGTTTTGATGTGCGCTGCCAACTCGCGGTCTATCCCTGACACCTTGGTATCCGAATCATGCGTATCGCCCCGATGCGCTTCGATCTGGGAGAGATATTTCCATGACACGTTGGCATGCTCTTCGTTGATCTTCTCGAGTTGTTTGATGAAATCGTCGAAGCCCTGATGGCCCTCGGCCAATTGCGTCAATCCTTTCAGGGCGGCCTCGTGCGTGGTCTGGAAGCGCTCTACGTTCTGGATGAACTCTTTCTTATACTTTTCGATGCTCTCTTCGTTCGTGCCGCGTATCCACACATCTTTTGCCAGCTTGGCTTCTTTGATGACGACGATATTGAGCGTATCGATCTCGCCCATCACCTCGATGTCCAGCTTCAGGCGCTGGATGCTGTCGATCTCGGTATCGCGCGCACCTTTCAGCACGAACATACCGAACACCACGGTGATCAACAGCATGGCGAACGACACCCCCTCAAGAGCGAGGAATTTATTCTTCAACGACAAGTTCTCAAACACGGTATTTCTCCTTCGAAGTGCGTCGCTCAACCTCCGCGCACGTCACTCAGCAACTCTTTGATGTCCAGGATCAGCACGATGTCGCCTTCGCTGGACATGGTGACACCTGCCACACCTTTGGGACGGAAGGTATCTAGCGATTTGATGACCACATCCTCGTGACCGACGAATCCATCCGCCGTGAGGATGAAGCTGTTATTGCCGAACTGCATCAGCACCCCCACCTCGGAGGCTTCGCTGCTTCCCCATCCGATGAGTTGGGTGAGTGGCAACACGGGCAACACTTCGCCGCGTACCACCATGGTGGCCTTGCCCGATACCTGTTGCAGCTCTTGCGCGGTCACCGGCAATATCTCGCGCACCATGGAAAGCGGTACGGCGAAAGACTGGTCACCCAAGCGCAACACCAGCACTGGCAGGATCGCCAAGGTGAGCGGCAACGAGATGGCGATGGTGGTGCCCTTGCCCGGCTCGGACTGGATCTGGATGTTGCCGTTGAGTTTCTGGATGTTGGTCTTCACTACGTCCATGCCGACACCGCGACCCGACACTGCCGATATCTCTTCTTTGGTGGAGAAGCCCGGCAGGAAGATCAGTTCCAGACATTGCGACTCGTCCAACGTGTTCGCCACTTCCGACGTGATCAGCCCTTTTTCGATGGCCTTGTTGCGGATCACTTCGGGACGCATGCCCTTGCCATCGTCGGAGATGGTGATGACGATGTGGTCACCTTCTTGACGCGCACTCAGTTCGACCATGCTCTTCTCTGGCTTGCCTGCTTCGCGCCTAGCCGCCACGGTCTCCACACCATGATCGACCGCATTGCGCACCAAGTGCACCAGCGGATCGTTCAAGTCTTCGATCATGGTCTTGTCCATCTCGGTCTCTTCACCCATCAACACCAGTTCAACATCCTTGTCCAAGGAACGTGCCAGATCGCGCGCCAAGCGCGGATATTTCTTGAACAGGCGGCCGATGGGTTGCATGCGCGTCTTCATCACGGCGTTCTGCAAGTTGACCACCAGCATGTCGAGTTGCGTGACCGATTGGTCGAGCTCGCGCAGCGTGTCCGCATCGTTGCGTCCCTGCATGATGTCGGAGCGCAGATGTGTGAGGCGGTTCTTGGTCAGGCCGATCTCGCCCGACAGATTGAGCACTTGGTCCAGACGCACGGTGTCCACACGGATGGTGGTCTCCTTGGCTTCGGCGGCAGGCAGATCGCCACCGCGACGGCCAACGGTCGCACCGGGCACATCGGATGCGCGGCGACCGAACGCTTTGCGTGTGGATTCTTCCTCGTCGATGGCTTTCTTGATCTCTTCTTGGTCACGCGTCACGCCGACCGTCTCGGCGATGTCATCACCGGTGAGTGCTTTGTATAGAGCATCCCAATCCACGTTCTCGTGGGCGATCGCGGGCAATGGCTCGGCAACAGGCGCGGTGGTCGCCGCAGGAGCCGCTTTGGATTTGCTGATCGCGGCAACGGCTTTGCCTTCCAAGGCCGCATGCAAGGCCGAGATGATGTCGGCGGGTGCGGCGGACGGCTGCTGACTCTGCTGAAGTGCGGAGAACATGGCGCGCACTTCTGCGGTCGCGGCGAAGATGACGTCCAGCAACTCGGCACTCAAAGTCAGTTGGTTGGTGCGCAACTTGTCGAACAGGTTCTCAGTGAGGTGGCACAGGGTGACCAATTCGGTGGCGTTGAGAAAACCAGCCCCCCCTTTGATCGTGTGGAACCCGCGAAATATCTCGTTGAGCAGATTGCTGTCGTTGGGTTTCTTCTCCAACTCCATCAGTTTGCTATCCACGTCGGACAGCATGTCGCCCGCTTCCAACAAGAAGTCGCTCAGCAGTTCTTCCATTCCAGCAAAATCGTTCATGTTTCTCTCCTATTAGGATCGGGTACGCGCGGCGTTACGCCTCGATACTAGAATCCCAAACTCTCTAACAGATCATCGACCTGGTCTTGGCTCGTCACCACATCGCTACGTCCCGCACCGTTGATGACAGGGCCGTTCAGCAATCCTGTGCTCAACTCCGCCTTCACCGCTGCAGGAGCGTTCTCCAACAGCAATGCCAACAACTGCTGCTCCATCTCTTGCGTGAGGTCGATGATCTTCTTGATGACTTGTCCGGTCAGGTCTTGGAAGTCCTGCGCCATCATGATCTCCATCAGATAGGCATTGGTCGCCTTGGTCTGCTTCGGTGTCTCATGCAAAAAAGCGTGTGTCTGTGTGACCAGTTCTTTAAATTGCCGCACATCCAGTTTCTTCTCGAACAACAGATCCCATTGCGAAGCCAAGCGCTGCGATTCAGAACCCAGCTTGTCCACCACAGGCTGCGCCGCTTCGGTCGCGTTCAGCACACGCTCCGCCGCTTGGTGGGTGAGCGTCGCGACGTAGTTCAAACGATCGCGCGCATCGGGGATGGTAGAAGCCGCTTTCTCGATCTCGGTGTGCAAACCTAGTTCACGCAAGGTGTCATGTAGTTTGCGTGCGATATGACCGACCTGGTTGATGACCTTGGCTTGTTCGCTCTCCGCGTTGAGCGCGATCACTTTGGCGGATTCGGGTTTCGCCTCGTCCGAGTTGGCGGCGATGATGCTGTCGAACAGTGCTTCGAGATCATCGGAATCATTGCTTGCGTTATGGGTCGCCATGTCTGCCTCACTTATTCAGTTGTGGGAAAGCCACAAATATCTTCTTGAGCTTTTCATCTAGGGTGGCTGCCGTGAACGGCTTGACCACATAGCCGGAAGCGCCTGCCTGTGCCGCCTCAATGATGTTCTCCTTCTTGGCTTCCGCCGTCACCATCAACACGGGGAGATGTTTGAGCGATGCATCGGCACGGATCGCGCGCAACAATTCGATGCCGGTCATATTGGGCATGTTCCAATCGGACACAACGAAGTCATACTGGTCACCACGTAACTTGTTGAGCGCCTCGACACCGTCTTCCGCCTCTTGCACGTTGGAGAATCCCAACTCCTTGAGCAGGTTGCGCACGATGCGTCGCATCGTCGAGAAGTCATCCACCACCAAGAATTTTGTGTTTTCTATACCCATTTCGATCTCCTAATACTTTCTTATTCTTTACGTCAGCAACGGTCGCAACACTGACGACAACACCATCGAATCGAACTTCGGCACGTAGTAGTCCACGCCGACCCGCTTGCCCATCGCACGATTCGCATCCGATGACAGCGATGAATGCATCACTACGGGGATACCATCGAAGCGGCGATCGTTCTTGATGTTCTGCGTCAGCACATAACCATCCATCGCGGGCATCTCGGCATCGGTCAGGATCACTTGCATCTGGTCGCGCATGGCCTGTCCACCGTGATGAGCTGCATCGGCCATGGTGCGCAATCTGTCCCACGCTTCTTGCCCGTTGTTGGCTTGGATGTGCTTGACGCCCATCTTGTCCAGCGTCTCCGCGATCTTACGGCGGGCGACCATGGAGTCATCCGCGAAGAAGACGCACAATTCATGGCCTGATTCGACTTTCTCGACGTTGCCGACGATAGCTTCGCCAAAAGCGTCGGAAAGGATCTGTTCCACATCCAAGATGGAGACCAGCGAACCATCTTCGAGATTGGTGATGGCGGTGATGAGCGCGCCCTTGTCAGACAACATGCCCTCGGTCGGACGCACCTTGTCCCAATCGACACGGATGATGCGATCCACTTCTTTCACGAGGAACCCCAGGATATGGTTGTTGTACTCCGCCACCATCATGGTCTGATGGGGCTCGCTGGGTTGGATACCCATGAAGCGCCCTAGATTGAGTACAGGCATGACATGTCCGCGCAGGCTGACGATGCCATCCACGCCACCCGGCATGTTTGGTGTGCGCGTGATCTTGCCTGCATGGGAGACCTCTTTCACCTTGAACACGTTGATACCGAACTTCTCGTCGCTGCCCAGATTGAACAGCAGGATCTCCATCTTGTTGGTACCCGCCAGATTGGTACGCGCATCGACGTGGTCGAGCAAGCTATCTGATGAGGACATTTCTTCTGTGTAGCTCATGTTCCGCTCCTTAAGCTAAGAGACGCGCCAGCGTCTGCGACAATTTCTGTGGCTCGAACTTCGGCACGTATTCATCCACCCCCACCGCTTTGCCCAATTGCTCATTCTGTCCGCTGGACAAAGACGAATGCATCAACACGGGGATGCCGTTGAAGCGTTTGTCCGCTTTGATCTTGCGTGTCAGCATGTAACCGTCCATCTCAGGCATCTCGACATCAGTGAGGATGACGTTCAACATCTCCTTCATCGGGGTATGGCTCGCATCGGCATAATCCGCCATGCGACTCAACTCGTCCCATGCCTTGCGACCATTGATAGCGGCGATGTATTTGACTCCCATCGCATCCAATGTCTTGGCGATCTGATTGCGTGCGACGGAGGAGTCGTCCGCGAAGAACACCGTGCGATCATCTTTGCCCAGATGCTTCACCGACTTGAAGATCATCTCGTCGGAACCGAAGTGTCCGGTCTCGGCCAGCACCTTCTCCACGTCGAGCATCATCACCAGACGCTTGTCCTTGAGCTCGGTGACGGCGGTCACCAGACCGCCCAATTCGGCGACCAGCATCTCGGGCGGTACGCGCATGGCAGACCAGTCCAAGCGCAGGATGTTATCCACCGCTTTGACCAAGAAGCCTTGGGTGTGCCCGTTGTATTCGGTGACGATCATGATGTCCGGTTTGCCCTCGGTCTCCATCCCGATGTACTTGGCGAGATCGATGACCGGGACCAATGCGCCACGCAGACTGACCATGCCTTCGACCGAAGGCGGCATCTCGGGTGCGCGCGTGATGGCAGGGATGCGCATCACTTCGCGCACTTTGAACACGTTGATGCCAAAGGTCTCTTCGCGCTCGGTACGCATATCCTTGCCGAGCGAGAACATGAGTATCTCCAGCTTGTTGGTGCCCGCCAATTTCGTGCGTGCATCGATGTTTTTCAATAATTCTGACATTTGATTCTCCTTGCGCCCGACAGCGCCACCCATCTCAATTTAAACGACCCATCACGTCTAGCATCATCCGAATAGGGATGTTTCTACGCCCTAAATCGGCCCACTGCACTCTGTAGCTCCCTTGCCATCTGTTCCAAACGCAACACCTCATCCGAATTGGATCTCACTGCCGCATGGTTCTCCTCGGACATCTGCGCGATCTTCTCCACGTTCTTGGCGATCTCCGTGCTGGCGATGCCCTGCTCACTGACGGAAGTGGCGATATCGTTCACCCCCTGTGTGGATTGTTCGACCGAGCTACCCGCTTCAGCCAGCAAGGCCGAGACTCGCTCCACCTGCTCTTGCGTCGCCCGCAATGAACGCAATCCGCTTTGTACCGTCGCTTCCACATCGCCCGACTTCTTGTTCAAGGAATTGGTCACCTGATCGATCTCGTTCGCCGACTGGGCTGATTTTTCCGCCAGCTTGCGCACCTCGTCCGCCACCACCGCAAAACCGCGTCCTTGCTCACCCGCACGCGCCGCTTCGATAGCCGCGTTCAACGCGAGCAGATTGGTCTGATCGGCGATCTCTTTGACTTGCTGTGTCATACCGGCGATGGCGCGCGTGCTTTCCACGAATTCCTTCACCGATACGTCGATCTGATTAACTGCGGACTGCACACTCTCTATCTCACCGACCATGGCCTCCACACCCAAGTTGCCATCTTTGGTCTGACGGAGACTCTGCTCGGACAGTTTGCGTACGCTCTCGGCATTGGACGCCACCGAATTGATGCTCACTGTGATCTCTTCCACGGCAGCAGCCGTCGATGCAGCGGCCTCGCTTTGCGCTTGCGAACCGACCGCGATCTGACCGGATGAGGAAGCGAGATTGGCGGCCGAGGCAGATACCGTGTTGGCGTTACTGTTGACCTGACGGATGATGCTTGAGAATCCCTCTATCAATCCGTTGAAGGCCATGGCCGCCTGTCCCAATTCGTCTTTACCGTGCACCTTCGCACGCACGGTCAGGTCGCCAT
>Ga0172379_10002003_pt1 | contig 37873 bp, 32 predicted proteins | sample GrowelOW334metaG_FD_119756 | JGI IMG/M metagenome (GOLD analysis project Ga0172379, IMG submission 119756) | Groundwater microbial communities from an aquifer near a municipal landfill in Southern Ontario, Canada - Groundwater well OW334 metaG | ecosystem: Environmental > Aquatic > Deep... | reverse complement strand
TAAGTATCTTTATTTTAGACCCTTAAGATACAAAAAAAGCAGTAAAATACCAAGTTTTTACCTTGTATTTTACTGCTAATTTATTAACATTCTGACACTTGGGACTTTTTCAGTAGCCTCCAAATAGGGCAGCCTCTTTTATAGTATAAATTCAACCTATTAATTCACGTCCCAAAATACTTTGGTAGTAATTAAATCGCCACCTACTAAGGTAGAAGCAGCTTCATAATTTACATCATTCAATGTTTGCTCATTTACAGGGAAAGTAAAACGAACTGGTATGTCATCATAAGTAACCGCTTGTTCCGGCAAGTTCAAAATTGGGAAATCCAAACGTCTCCAGTTAGTGTATGCTTCATTACCCCGAGTGTAATTAGCAAGCCATGACTGAATCCCAATTTTTTGTCTCCAAGTACCTGCTGCAGTGGTATAGGCAACATCTGGATTTGCTAAATAAGCAGCTGCACCACTAACACCCCAGAAATCGAAGGAAGCTTCAATTCCTTTATTGTACCATGCTTCCGCAGTTCCACCTACAGAATAACCTCTTTCAGCGGCTTCGGCCAAATAAAAACAAACTTCAGAATAAGTCATCATTATACCTGGAAAATCGGCCGCTTCAATAGCGCTTCCAATATGTGAACATTGGCTAAAAGAATTAGGGTAACCATAAGCACCACCAACCCAAGCCATTTTTACAACACCAGCTTCGGTTGAAGTGTCAACCATATCAGTAAAATAATAAGGTATTCTAGGGTCGGCTAGAGGAACCATAACATCCACGATAGTATTGGCAGGAACAAAATCATGACGGCCAGATGCAATTAAATCGGCATACAATTGATTGTAATTGGGAGCGGATGATGTATAAGGCATCAAACAATCATCACCATTGGAGGCAAAAACATTAGCCGCAGCTGCTTCAATGGCGGTTTGCGCTAGTGTAGAATTTGCATCGGCAATAGTAATACCCATCCGTACTTTCAACGAATTACCAAATGCAATCCAAGAAGCTACATCACCACTGTAATAAAAATCAGCTGCACCAAAACTACCTTCCGATGCATCTAAATTATCCAGTGCTGCATCCAAACGTACAAATAAATCAGCATAAATATCGTCACCCATATCATAACTTGGATACACGTCTTCAATATTTAGTGCTTCAGTATAAGGAATGGCGCCAAATACATCCACTAAATGAGAATAAACATACACATTCAACAATTCAATAATTTGTAATCTATTTTGTTTTGCAACTTCTTCAATCGCAATTACTTCTGAAGATTCGATAAGCGATGATGCTTCATCTAAATCTTTTAGAATCCTTAAATAGGCTCTTAAATAGATGTTTGTAGAAATGTTACGGGTTATTAAATCGTAGTTAGCCTCATCAATATAAGTGGTTTCTGTCCAATACTGAGCCATCAATTTAAATATATTGATGTTCACATTGGTATTGTTCACATAATCAGCTAACTCCTTTTGAGCATTGGAGAATAGAACCTCTCCGGGAACTTCAGCCGGATTTTTTTTATCCGTGTTGAATTCTTCAAATTTGTCGGTGCAACCGGCAAAGACAAAAGTCAGAACTGTAATTATTAAAAATATTCTTTTCATATAATTTCTAGATTAAAATTGAAGATTTAAAGTTACACCAAAATTACGGGTAGTCGGCATAACGCCTGATTGCCATCCTTGAATGTTACCAGAACTTTGGCTGGCTTCAGGATCAGCGTGAGGTAAGTTTTTACTAATAATCCAAAGGTTCGAGCCAACTAAAGCTAACGATGCTCCAGCAAAATGCATTTTACTTGCTAAGGTTTTTGGTAATTCATAAGTTAATGACAATTCCCTTAATTTTACGTAAGAAGCATCAAAAACAAACCGAGAATTCGGGTCAGTTGCATACCCTTGAGCCACATAATTTTCTTGACTTCTGCGTACCCAGTTTACTGAACCATTTTCACCGTAGGCAGGATTGTTAGTAGGATTGTTAACAACACCGTCTTCAATAATACCCCCACTGTTAGAAGCATAACCTCCATCTTTTGTCATATTATCAGGATCGTTCCAAACAATAGGATCACGCATTTCGTTACCTAAATCGTTAGGGCCAACTGATTCTTCATACAATCCGGTTGATGTACCATACCAGTGGTCAAGTGAGAAAATATCGCCCCCTTGTTGTATATCAATAAGGAAACTCAATGTAAAACTCTTATAACCTAACGTATTGGTAATACCACCGGTCCAATCAGGGTTTATATCACCAATAACTTTATCGTTGGTTGATGATCTCAAATAACGACCGTTAACAGGGTTAACCAATTTTTTATCGGTTACTACTTCTTGAGGAGTTCCAGCATCTATAGTATAATACTGATAATCGGAACCCTTAATGGTTCCATAAGGTTGGCCTACTGTGGCGTTAATTGTTACACCCCCTTGCAAACTGGCTAATTGAAGGTTTTTTACTTCATTTCCTTCTTCATCTTTATACAATGAAATTACTTCACTCGTATTTTTTGCCCAGTTTACACTGATATCCCATTTAAAATCATCGGTTTTAACAATGGTTCCAAACAGAGCCAATTCAACTCCACTGTTTTGGATTTCACCTGCATTCACCCATTTAGATAAATAACCCGTTGCATAAGAAACAGAAACCGGCATTAATTGATCAACGGTATTATCTTTATAGAAAGCCAAATCAAAACCAACACGACTTTGTAAGAAATTCATTTCCAAACCACCTTCCAAGGCCTTTTGACGCTCCGGTTTTAAATCGGAATTCAATTTAGTATTGGGTACGGTTGCCATGGATGTTCCACTCAAGGGTGAATTTGCTGCATAAGTATCTTTAACACTTAAAGCAGGAGCACTATTACCTACTTCGGCATAATTGGCACGTACTTTACCTAACGATAACCAATCAACATCAATCATATTAGAAAAAATCACACTACCCGTGATTGATGGATATATATATGCGTTATTATCTTCAGGTAAGGATGAAGATTGATCCCTACGTATAGTAGCATCTAAGAAATAAGTATTGGATAAACCTAACGATACACTACCAAAAACGCCATTTACACCTAGTTCAGTCAATAATTCTTCAGGCAAGTCCATAGGGTCAACCGTATTGCTCAATGCATACAAACCACCTACTGCTAAACCATTATTTGTAGAAACAAATACTGATTCTGTTTTAGTTCTGCGCATGTTGGTTCCTACCAAAGCTGATAAATCAAGAGATTCACCTATTTTTTTACGATAGTTTAACATGAAATCCAAGTTGGTTTCAGTAAAAGTCCTATCAAAACGGCTATAACCAGAAGTTACATCAGGACGTCCTACGCCAAATTCACCAGAACCTGAACCAACGGCTTTGCGTTCTTCTTGTAATTCAGTGTAGTTATCAATAGAATAACGTCCCATTGCTTTCAAATCGCTGGTAATATCCCAATCCAATTGAGCATATCCAATAAAACGATTTCTGGCATCAGTTTCATAATTTTCGCCACGTACCCAATATGGATTGTCCCAATAAGCAGGAGCTGTGTTGTCGTAAGCAGCTGGGTTCCAAGTAATATTTCTCTTTGTTTTATCATACATATCTTTTTGGGCACCTAAATCGGTATTCACCTGATACCATTGACGGAAAGATGACATAATGTTATCGGAATAACCGGTTGATGGACGTCCTTTACCTTTAGTATTTACAAAGTTGGCAGAGGAAGAAACCTTTAAGTTATCATAGATTTTATGACTTCCAGAAAAAATTACATTATTCTTGGTAAGGTTACTATTTGGCAATACCCCTTTTAGACCGAAATAAGTGTATGCCAAACGATAGTTGGTATTAGCATCACCACCCGATAAATCAATATTTTGGGTATTGCTGGTTCCGGTTTCAAAGAATGTCTCCGGTCCATTCGCTCCAGCAACCCAAGGGGTGGCTTTCATATAGTTTGGAGATTCTGGATACAAAGCATCCCATTGAAAAACATTTACTGTTGGGTCAAATTCCTGTCCACGGGAAGCATCCTCGTAATAAGGAACGGTATAATCCACATTTCCATCACCATCAACATCAGCATATTGCTCAAAACCAGGATAATCAGCTCCACCATAATAGTATTTTCCATAACCAGCACCATATTTTTGTTGGTATTTTGGGAAAGTACTCTTATCGATATTGCTAACGGTAAAGTTAGAACTCAATTTTACTTTTGGTTGTTTTAAGGAAGTTCCAGCTCCTTTTTTAGTGGTAACCAGAATAACCCCATTAGCAGCACGCGATCCATAAAGAGCGGTTGCAGCAGCACCTTTTAAAACTGAAATTGATTCAATATCGGCGGGATTAATATCAGCAGCAGCATTTCCATAGTCATATCCATTACGTCCGGATAACTGACCTGTATTGTTGGTATTCGAGTTATCCACTGGAATCCCGTCAACCACAAATAAGGCTTGGTTATTTCCGGTAAGTGAGGAAGAACCACGAATAATAACGTTACTGGAACCACCCATGTTGTTGTTATTCTTAATTTGAACTCCAGCAACCCTACCCGAAAGTTGGTTAACAAAGTTACCTCCTTTGGCTTGATTTACATCATCACCACCTACTTCTTGTACGGCGTATCCCAGTGATTTCTTTTCTCTGGAAATACCCAAAGCAGTAACTACTACTTCATCCACGTTGAATACCCCAGGTACCATACTCACGTCAATAACACTGAGTGTACCAATTTCAACCTCTTTGGATGTCATCCCTACGAAGGAGAAAACCAAAGTTGTAGCATCAGCAGGTACATTTAAAGAATATTCACCATTAATATTGGTGATAGTTCCCAAAGTAGTGCCTTTTACAGCGACAGAAACACCGGGTACCGTTGTACCATCCTCTACTGAGGTTACTTTACCGGTAATCGTCTTTTGTTGCGCATTAGCTATATGTACACCTAGTAACACTAAGCATAAAAATAGCATGGTAAGTTTCTTCATAAATAAACAAATTTAAGTTAATAAATAGTTGTTAAATGTTGTTATGCAGGCACTAAATTGAATAAAAAAAATCAAACAAGCAAACTTTTATATGATTATGGTCAACAAAATATATAGTATGAGCAGAAATATCTGTTAATTCATCGGTATTTACCGATTGAAAATCGAGACAAATAACCTAATTATAAATAACTTGCAAAGGGTTGCGTCCTGTGGAATGTTAAAAAGCATAGGTTAATAAAAAAATGAAAAAAAAATTGGATAACGGCAGAGAACATCTAACATTCGAGTATAAAAGCTTACAAATAGGAATCAACCCAGAGGAAATGTACCATGAAATGAAAAAGCAAAAGGAAAGTTGTAACGTTAGGATTAGAAATTTTAGATTATCATGTTTAGCCCCCCTAAAGTCCCCCAATGGGGGACACTAGCGTTGATTTGGGTTTACAAGTTAATTTGGAACAGCCCATTTCCAAACTTTTAAATACTACAATACTTCATTCAGGGCTAGTCCTCCCCAACGGGGAGGTGGACGCGATAGCGGACGGTGGGGGCAATTGTTTATTTAAACCCAAAGAAATTCAAACACACTGTGAAACTCCATTCCCCATTAAAGTCCACCAATGGGGGATACTAGCGCTGTAGTGTAGTTTCAGGTTAATAATAAAAATTAACAACATCCTACTATACTGCAATCAGCGCTAGTCCTTCCGCCGCGGCGGAGAGGTGGCCGCAGGCCGGTGGGGGCTTTGCAAATTAAATAAATTTCTGTAATTTCAGTTTTCAATAAATTAAACTATGAAAGCATGTAAAGAAAACCACTATCTCTACAACCCAATTCTAAAGGATAAAGCTAGAACTATGCGCCAAAAAGGAACTAAAGCAGAAGCATATCTGTGGAAATTTATATTGCGAAAAAGTATCATGGGTTATAATTTCCAGCGACAGAGACCAGTACTGAATTATATTGCTGATTTTATGTGCAAAGAACTGTTGTTAATTATTGAAACTGATGGTGCAACCCATTTGCTTGATGGAGCGAAAGAAAAGGATGGAAAAAGGTAATTAGAACTGGAACAAGTTGGTTTTACTGTAATCCGGTTTGAGGATGATGTTGTATTGAATAATATTGGATGGGTAACCAGCATCATTGAACAAGAGATAAAAAAGTTAGAGAAAATAAACGTATAATTTTAAACGAATCGTAACCTCCCCCCTAAAGTCCCCCAATGGGGGACACTAGCACTGATTTGGGTTTTTTGGATTATTTGGATAAGTTCTTTTCCAAACTTCATATTTTGCTTTCCACTATTTTCAATATTTCGTCTTCCAATTGCTTAGCTTTTTTCAGAATTTCTGTAGCATCATTAATAATAGATGTGCTGAATTCTTTATTATGTAAGCCACTGGCATTAACCTTTACATTCAAATAGGCGCCATGCACCCCAGCTCTGGCAGCAATTGCACCAACTCCGGCATCGGTAACTGAGTTTGGATTACCAATTTCGGCCATTGCTTTCATCACCTCCATTGAATCAAAGCAAAGCTGCATTGTTTTAAAAGGAACCTGAGTGGCAAACTCCGTTGCCTGCTGAATGGCTTTTGTTCTGACCGCTTTCTCTTGTTCAGAACTTTTTGGCAAACCAAAAGCATCCATAATTTTATTGAAAGCCATGGTATCCTCGTCAACTAACTTTAATAAATGGGATTGGAACTGTTTTGCTTTCTCAGCCCAGTTGCTGAATTCTTCCCAACGATGATCCCAACCGCTTTTATGAGCCGATAAATTCGCCACCATTCCTCCAAGGGACACTCCCAAAGCACCCATATAAGCAGCAATAGAACCACCACCAGGTGCCGGTGATTCAGACGAGGTTTCATTGGCAAAAGCCACTAAATCCATTGAAATCAACATTTTCTTTCCTTTGGAATCTTCTTTTTCAAGAATGTATTCAATAATTTTTTTATCGGGTTCAAAAGGATACAATTCATCGAGCCCCAATGATTTGACGGCAATTTTTATCAATTCTTTATCGGAAATTCCAACTGAACGTTGTTGCTTACGCAGAAAGTATTTACCTGTTTCTAACATCGCCTCCAGTGGGACCACACCTACCAATTCGGAACCCGTTACCCGCAGTCCCCTGGCCTGAGCTCGTTCACAAGCTTTATCGAAAGCAATATGCAAAGGAGTTACTGAAATATCGGTAAGGTTCATCGACAGTTGAGCAATACCAAATTCCTCAATAAACCAGCCAATGGCTTTAACCGATTTTAACAAACCGGGTTCATTAATGGGTTCCCCTTTTTCATTTAGTAACGGTTTCTTGGTTACCGGATCGGTTTTAGCCCGGCCCCGCTCCCGCAAGTCAAAGGCTACGGAGTTGGCTCTTCGGGTAGAAGTGGTATTAAGATTCACATTATAGGCTATTAAAAAGTTACGGGCACCAACCGCAATAGCACCGGTTTTTTGCACGGCACTTGTAAATGTGTCGGGACCAAAATCGGGTTTCCATTCCGGATTGGCCAATTTTTCTTTCAACCCTTCGTATTCCCCACTGCGGCAACTGGCTAGGTTCTTTCTTTTCGGTTCCTTCGCTGCCGATTCATAACAATAAACCGGAATGTTCAATTCGTTTCCTATCCGTTCGGCTAATTTGTGAGCATAAACCACGGCTTCTTCCATGGTAATATTCGCTACTGGAATCAACGGACATACATCGGTAGCGCCAAAACGAGGGTGCGCACCTTTGTGCTTACTCATATCGATAAGCTCTCCAGCTTTTTTTACAGCTCTGAATGCGGCTTCACACACAGCCTCAGGCTCACCAATCATGGTAACAACGGTGCGGTTTGTTGCCTTTCCGGGATCTACATCTAAAAGTTTTACCCCTTCAACCGATTCAATTACCGCAGTAATTTGCTTAATAATAGTTATATCGTTCCCTTCGCTAAAATTGGGAACACATTCGATGAGTTTTTTCATGGGATTTGTTGTTATATGTTTTCACTTATTTTTGATTAAGACGGAAGATGGAAGTCCGAAGTCCGAAGATGGAAGTCCGAAGTCCGAAGATGGAAGTCCGAAGATGGAAGTCCGAAGACGGGAGACCGAAGACCGAAGTCGGAAGTTCGAAGTCGGAAGATGGAAGTAGAAATTTGATCATTTTATATTTCTTTTAAATGCAATCATCATATTCATTAAGTTAAATGCAAATTCATAATGCTCTATAAATTCTTCACTGGAAATATATTCGCGTCTTTTCGCCTTGTGCAAACATGTTACAACCTCAGCCAAAGAACGGATTGAATAACCCATAAACCTTTTGAATTCCAAATTCGACTGTCCTATTGACCCCTCTGAAATATTTAAAGCAATTGAATCACCTGCTCTTCGTATTTGTGAAGTAAGGTTATAGATTTCGTCTTTAGGAAATTTTTGAGATAGTTTATAAATCATTTCTCCAAATTCCATGGCCATTTGCCAAATAATTAGTTTTTCAAATTTGAATTCCATAATAATTAAGTTTTAGCGAGAAGTAGGGAGACCGAAGCGGGAAATTCGAAGCGGGAAGTCCGAAGACAGAAGCTGGAAGTAGGAAGATCGTAAACAGTTGTTAATTTTTTATGCATTTTATTCCTACTGAAATCTTTCATTTCATTATTTTTTTCAAATTTCTGACTTCTGTCTTCTAATTTCCAACTCCTGACTATATCCTGACTTTTAACTTCTGACTCCTGACTTCCGACTCCTGACTTCTAACTTCTAACTTCTAACTTCTAACTTCTTATTTCTAATTATCTAATCTCTAATTTTCGACTACATATATTATTATATACATATTTACAATTTCAAATAAATTCTCCATTGAGCATTACCTTTTCAATTAAATTTGAGGTGTAGGAATATGGCAGATACTCATAAGAAGGTATTTCAGTAGTTACAAAAAGATTCGCCACTTTTCCACGGCAAATAGAACCATGAGTATTCTGAATTCCCATTGCGTAAGCCGAATTAATCGTGGTAGCATTAATAACTTCCTCCGGTGTCATTTTGTAATTAATGCAACCCAACGACATTATAAATTTCATGTTTCCAGAAGGAGATGAACCCGGGTTAAAATCGCTGGCTAGGGCAATGGGTAATCCGGCATCCATCATTTTTCGAACCGGTGAAAAGGGCATGTTTAAAAAAAATGCAGCCCCAGGTAATATCGTAGGCATGGTATCGGAACCCAACAAAGCATTAATTTCGGCATCACCTACAAACTCCAGATGATCGACCGAAAGTGCTCCATACTTCACTCCCACCTGAATTCCGCCAGAATAATCCAATTCATTGGCATGAATTTTTCCACGCAACCCGTATTTGATTCCTGCACTAAGTATTCTCGCTGTATCTTCAGATGTAAAAAAGCCTTTATCGCAGAAAACATCAATGTAATCGGCCAACTTTTCAGCTGCCACCTGAGGAATCATTTCATTGATAATCAGATTGACGTATTCCGTCTGCCGACCTTTAAAATCAGAGGGTACAGCATGTGCACCTAAAAAAGTAGCTTTTATTTCAAGCGGAGTAGTTTCTTTCAACCGTTTAATTACCCGAAGCATTTTCAATTCATTATCGGTAGAAAGCCCATATCCACTTTTTATTTCTACGGCACCGGTTCCAAAACCAGCAATTTCAAGCAAGCGTTCCATAGCCGAATCGTACAATTCATCTTCAGTAGCATTGTGCAATCTTTTGACTGAATTCAATATACCTCCTCCCCTTTTGGCTATCTCCTCATAACTCAATCCCTTAATTTTATCCACATATTCAATTTCGCGACTCCCGGCATAAACCAAATGGGTATGAGAATCACAAAAAGCAGGGAGAATCATCCGGCCACTCACATCCATTTCAACCATACTAACCGAATCATCAAAATGCGGTAGCTGATTCATAAAACCGAAATCTTTAATAAGTCCTTCATCAATGAGTAAAAATGCGTCCTCAATACATGGGAGTTTTGCCATATCGGTTCCAGCCACCCATTTAACAGGAGATTTTTCTACCTGAATCAGTTTTTTTATGTTGGTAAATAACGTTTTCATGTGCCCCAAAAGCTTTATAAATTATTTTCGAAAATAAGTAATGCACTACGAGCAACCTAACATTTTACCCTATTATAAAGCAGTGTTGGCAACTTTTTAAAGCAATAACTTATGTTTATTAATTACTTTTTATAACTGTAAATTTTAGTTACTTTAGCACCCATTGATTTAGAGCAAAATATATGGTTTTCTCAAAAATAATTACATTACTAATTACAGTTCAATTATTATTTGTTTTAAGTGATTCTTATAAAATAGTTGGACAAACTACTGATTCTATCGCGAAAGTGCATCAGAAATTTGATGCATTCTATGGATTGAATAGTGAATTAATTAATGGAATTAAGTATTTTCCACTTTATACCAATGCACGCGGTTCTGCCTTTTGGGAAGGTGATGAACCTCACATAGCTAGATTGGTTTTAAACGGAATGGTCTTTTTAAATCAAAAGATTCAGTATGAAATAAACAGGCAGGAATTCATTCTGACATACAAGGATCAAATTGGTGCAGAAAGTAAAATTATTGTAAACCATCAAATATTAGATTCTGTTATTGTTGATAACCATACATTTGTAAAATCATACAATAAAAATATAGACCAACGGTTTATTGAAATTCTTTATCAGGGTGTAATTAGTGGTTATCTTGGTTTTAAAAAGGAAGTGAAATTTGTAAGTGCAGGAATTGAATCCGGCTATGTTTATAGTAAACAAAAAAAAACAAACTATATAGTTTACCAAAATCAAGTATTCCGCTTTAAAAATAATCGGAGTTTTTTAAAGGTTACACCTGATGTGATAAGACTATCTGTCAATGAATACCTTAAGAAAAATAAAATAACCATCAGGAACGCATCAAATGAAGATATTAAAATGCTTTTTGAATATGCAAATAAGTTACTAGTTCAATGAATAAAAGACTTTTTCAACTTCTAATTTTATTGTTAGCATTTAATTTTATTAATGCCCAGAATGGACCCAATATGAAGGTTTCATGCAATTTCGAGGCCATATCATTTCAGTCCTTCATTGATTATATTGAAAAGGAAAGTGATATCCATTTTTATTATCGCCAGGAGTGGATAAATACAATAAATATAACCATAAAAGGTGATAGTTTAACAATACCCCAATTGATCGATGCGACTTTTCGTAAGACTTCGTTGAATTACACATTAGTAAATAGTAAAGATATATATATCATCCCTGATAAAAATTTTATAAGTGATTTGCCTGAATACAATGCTGAACTAAAACAGCAAGCGAATGAATCAGCAAATAATGAATCTCAATTTCCAATAAAAGATACGTATTTAAAAGGAAGAGAACCAAACATGATTGCTACTATTGTAGTGGGTTCAAAAAATTCTAGCCGAAATGGAAAGTATGCCCTTGTTACTGCCAAAATTTTAGAAAAAAAGACAGGGGAATCTGTTATTGGCGCAACGCTATATATAAGGGAACTAAAAAAAGGCGCAGCTACTGATGTGAATGGAAAGCTGAGTTTAGCCATGCTGCCAGGTAAATATACAGCAGAATTTCAGAGTGTAGGCATGTTGGAGGTAAGGTGTATATTAGATGTACAATCGGATGGCACATTTGAATTATTAATGGAAGAAAAAATAACTTCATTGGACGAAGTTATTATTAGTGCAGAAGAATCAAGCCAAAGAGGTTCAAAAATTGGGTTGGAGAAAATATCCATCAAATCGGTTAAAGAGATCCCTACTTTTATGGGAGAGAAGGATGTTATTAAAATATCACAAATGCTTCCAGGAGTTGTAAGTGTTGGTGAAGGATCATCCGGTGTAAATGTCAGAGGCGGTAATACGGATCAAAATCTTTTTTATCTTAACAATATTCCAATCTATAATACCTCCCATGTGTTTGGTTTTTTCTCAGCAATTAACTCAACCATAGTTAATAACTTTTCGCTGTATAAAGGGTATATTCCGGCTGAGTATGGAGGCCGTTTATCATCAGTGTTCGTGCTCGATAGCAGAAAAGGTAGCAAATCCAAATTTTTTACACAGGGAGGTATTGGTGTAGTTTCAGCTAATATTGAGGTTGAAGTCCCCATTGTTAAAAAAAAGTGCTCTGTATTATTAAGTGCGCGCTCTTCTTATTCCGATTGGGTATTAAACCGTCTTGAAGATCCGGCTCTTAGAAATAGCAGTGTACAATTCTCCGATTTTACCGGATCTGTTGATTATGAAATAGATAAAAAAAATAAATTAACCGCTTTTGGGTATTTTAGCAGTGATTATTTCGATTACAATAAATTAAACACTTATAATTATTCCAATGCCGGAGGTTCTTTAAATTATATGCATCGATTCAATAATTCATTGAAAGGAACACTAGTTTTAATTAACTCGAACTACCGATATAACACAACCGACAATTCATTTCCAAACGAAGCATACCAGCAACAGTATCAGCTAAATCATTCAGAAATAAAAGGAATTTTCGATTGGGTAATCAACAATAACCAAAATATAAATTTTGGAGTTGATGTAATCAATTATCGATTAGATAGAGGTACCATTGAACCCTATGGGTTAGAATCAATAAAAAAACCTATTGATTTAGGTAAAGAACAAGGGCTGGAATCATCAATTTTTATTGAAGATAAATTTCAAGTATTCCCATGGCTTAATTTTACTGGTGGTTTTCATTTAAGTTCTTTTATGGAATATGGTCCTGGCACTATATATAACTATGCACCAGATATGGCACGTGAAACTAATAATATTATCGACACGGTTGATTATAATTCAGGGAGTAAAATTGCCAGTTATTACCATCCTCAATTTCGATTTGCTGCAGAATTTAAAATAGATCCATTTCATTCTATTAAACTGTCATTTAATCAAATGCAGCAATATTTATTTATGCTCAGCAATACCATTTCAATTGCGCCCAATGACCAATGGAAACTGGTTGATTACCATATTCAGCCTCCGGTTTCAAATCAGGCCTCTATTGGTCTTTATAAAATCTTTCCTTCTTTAGGTCTTTCATCTTCTGCTGAAACGTATTTCAAACGGTCAAAGCATGTGGTTGAATATAAAGATGGCATTGATTTTTTAAGTACGCCTAATGTTGAAACTACCATATTGCAAGGAGACCAAGATGCCTATGGGGTAGAATTAATGCTTTCAAAAGAAGAAGGCAATTTTACCGGTTGGGTAACTTATACTTATTCTCGCTCACTAATAACTGTTGATGGAACCAATGCTTGGGATAAAATAAATTTGGGTAAAACCTATCCTTCAAATTATGATAAGCCGCACGTTTGCAATCTTATTTTAAATTATCACTTTAATCGTAGGTTTTCAATTTCATCAAATGTAGTATATACCACAGGTCGGCCAATTACATTACCTCAGGGTCTTTATTATATGGATGGACAACCTTATGTTGATTATTCGATGCGAAACGAATACCGCATTCCCGATTATTTTCGACTGGATGTATCGGCAATTTTAGAAGGTAACTTGAGATTAAAAAAACCGTTTCACAGCTATTGGATGTTCAGTATTTACAATTTAACAGGCCGAAATAATGCCCAATCCGTTTATTTTAGATCAGAAGATGGACGAATCAATGGTTATAAATATTCAGTTATAGGTGAAGCCATATTTACCATATCATGGAACTTTAAATTAGGCAATTTCAGTAATAATTAATTTGCGTTTGTTTTATTTTAGTTAAAAGCAGGTATCAGATTAAATAACAGAATTAATAGAATGGTTAACACACTACTAAATTGGAAGTTGATTAAATTTAGAAATGGATTTTTAATATTTTTGACTTTCATTTGCCTTGCTGAAAAACTTGAAGGGCAAATATCTGCGGAGTCAAATAAAGCCTTAAACATCACCGAGAGTATTGATTTCACTACTGACCGCTCAGTTTACATTGTGACTGAACCTATATTTTTCAAAGCTTTTTACTTTTCCGAATTACATATAAATGAATTAAATTGGAGTAAGGTATTGTATGTTGAATTAATTACACCTGATGGAAAACCTTTAATTCAAAGAAAGTTCCAGCTAAATATTGATGGTACTAATGGATACCTTATATTACCTAAAGATATAGCAACAGGTAATTATTACATGAGGGCATATACTAAATGGATGAGGAATTTCAGCCCAACTCATTATCCGTATCAATCAATAAAAATAATTAATCCATTTACTACCGAATTATTGCAGGCTACAGTAAATCAAATGGATACAATGGCAAAGTTCAAAATTAATAATATTAATGATAGTATTTTTGAAGTTGTTACAAACAAAAATTCGTATGGTAAACATGAAAATGTCGTTATAACGCTCAACAATAAAACACAGAATCAGTTATTCAATCAAATGTCAGTATCAGTTGTAAAAGAAGGTGCTCAAGGATTCTTGAATAATAAGCTAAAGAATATAGATCGGATTTCACCTAATTTAAATGGACTAACTTATATACCAGAAACAAGAGGAATCTCATTTACTGGAAAAGTGGTTAATAAAAAAGATTCATTGCCTATAGCTTTTTCACAAATATGCCTTACCGTCATTGGCAGCTCCAATGAATATTTGAGTTCACTGACTGATACTGAAGGCCAATTTTATTTTTCATTACCGGATCATACCGGATTAATTGAAGTCTTTATTGCTGCCAACACATCAAAAGTGGAAAATGAACCGCTAATTTTGGTCGAAAATGATTTTTGTAATCAAAAAGTTGAGCTCCCATTTCTTCCTTTAACCATTAGTGAGGAGGAAAGAAAACTGATTAACCTATTAATTATTAATTCACAGTTGACTCAAAACTTTTTTCCAATAAAAGACTCACTCAATCTGAATACTAATAATGTTAAAACAGCATTTTATGGAGAACCCTCATTCACGCTTAATTTTGATGACTATATAGCAATGAATGATTTGGAGGACTATTTTAAAGAATTGATACCTTCAACCAAAATTTATAAAAAAAACCAAAATAAAAGGATTCGAATTGTAGGTGAATATTCAGAGTTATCCATTTTTGAACCGTTAGTTTTAGTTGATTTTGTTCCAATTTTTAATATCAAAGCCTTACTAACTATTTCACCAAAACATGTAAAACGCATTGAAGTTATTACAAAACCATACATTATGGGGAATATTGTTTATGGTGGAATCATACATGTTGTGTCCGGTGATGGAAATTTTGGTGGAGTGAGCTTACCTTCAACCGGGCAATTTTTTAAAGTTCAGACTTTCGAAAACCCCAATAATTACCAGAATCCAAAAGTATATAATACTAGGGTTCCAAATACTTTAAACTGTATTTATTGGAATCCGAATATCTCATTTGGTAATAAAAAAGAACTAAAATTAAGCTTTGAAACAGGTGATTCACCGGGTAAATATTACGTAATTGCTAGAGGTTTAAATAGTTCGGGAATTGAAATGGTGAAAACTTATTCTTTTGAAATTGAGGACTAGACCTGACCTATGATAAAAAAAACTTTTATACTATTTTCTGCTGTTTTATATAGCCTTTTCATGCATTACTCCTGTATTGAACCTTATATTCCTGAAAGCCAGAAAGATTTTGTTCCAAGAGTTATTGTAGATGGACTAATTACCAATGAATCAGAAAATCAAGTCATTAAACTATCATATACTTCCAGTATTGATTCGTTGAAATTTGATCCTTTATCAGGATGCTTTGTGGAGGTTTTAGATGATTTGGGAAATAGTTATTTTTTTGAGGAATCATATCCGGGAATTTATAATGGGAAAATTACAATAGAAAATTTAATTCCAGGTACTGCGTTTCAGTTACACTTTATTCTCAATAATGGCGAAGAATATGAAAGCGATTTGGAAACTCTGACTAATTCACCACCGATAAATTCCATTCATTATTTGTTGCAAACAAAAGCGACTACTGATCCTGAAATTAGCTATCAGGGTATGCAATTTTATTACAATTTTAAAGCTACGGATGAATACGATAGGTATTATAGGCTTGTAGTTGAAGAAACATGGGAATATCATGCTGCATATCCAATTTCTATATTTTATTCTGGGGGTTACCAAACAATAAGTCCTGATTCTTCTCTTTACTTTTGTTATAAAACCCAACGAATTAATGATATATTTTTAATTTCTACCGATGGGTTTGAAAAAAATGAATATGAAAATTTTCAACTCCATTTTGTTGATAATCAAACACAACGACTTAGATACAAGTATAGTCTTTTATTAAAGCTATATTCACTTAGCCGAAATGCATCAAATTTTTGGGTCAATCTAAAAAAAAACAGCCAGGAAAGTGGAGGGCTTTATGAAACACAACCAGCTTTAGTTATAGGAAATATTCATCATGTTAACTATCCCGATGAAATGGTTTTAGGATACTTTGGCGTTTCTTCGGTTCAGGAAAAAAGAATTTTCTTCACTAAACCTGATGATTTTACATTTGCTCAAGATTTCTATTGTATAGCATCGAAACCTAATATTGAAGATGGATGGCCTAGTCAAACAGATCCAACAGAATGGCCTATTTACTTTTTATACGTGTTTGATATGGAAACAGAAGGTACCATTTTGGGAATAGCTCCTGTGGAGTGCTTCGATTGCACTAAATCAGGAGGAACAACCACAAAACCAGATTTTTGGTAACATCAACATTTCATGATATGGTAGTTTACAAGGTTGCTATATCGAAATTTAGCATCTATAAATGAACATACAATACATTATTTAAAAGTCAGTATTTAAATATAAGAACTATCAAAAAAAATGAGATTAATATTGTTCAATGTACTCCTCTTAATTGCGGCCATTCTTCAACATTCCTGTATTGAACCCTATATCCCAGATAACCAGAATGACTTTGTTCCTAGAATTGTGGTTGAAGGACTTATGACCGATGAATCAGAAAATCAGACCATAAAACTATCTTATACATCCAGGATTGATTCATTAAAATATAGTCCTGTATCAGGTTGTTTTGTTGAAGTTTTTGATAATTTGGGAAATTGTTACTCCTTTCAGGAATTGTATCCTGGGAATTATGAAGGAATAATTCCTTTACATAATTTGCTTCCTGGCCGTGAATTTCAATTGCATTTTATTACAACCAATGGCGATGAATATGAAAGTAATTTTGAAAAGTTTAATCCATGTCCAGCGATTGAATCCATCCATTATATAATGGATACCAGAGAAACATCGGATCCTTTAGTGAGCTTTCAAGGTCTTCAGTTTTATTACGATTTTTATGGTTCAGAAGAGTTTGACAGGTATTTCAGACTTACTGTTGAAGAAACATGGGAATACCGAGCGAAGTATCCTATTACTGTTTATTATTCCTACGGATTTCAGAAAACAAAGGCTGACTCATCCTTATTTTTTTGCTATAATACAAATTCAATTAATGACATTTTTTTAATTTCAACCAAGGGTTTTGAAAAGAATGAATATGTTAATTATCAACTCCATTTTGTGGATAATCAAACTCAACGATTAAAATATAAATACAGTTTGCTTATTAAGCAATATTCAATAAGTGAAGCAGCTCATTCATTCTGGGTAAATCTTGAGAAGAACAATCAACAAAGTGGAGGCCTATTTGAAACACAGCCGGCTGTTGTTGAAGGGAATATAAATTGCATCAATGCTCCAAATGAATCAGTATTAGGCTATTTTGGAGTATCCTCAGTAAATGAAAAGAGGATTTTTGTTGAAAAACCTGATGGAATTACATTTATTGAAGAATATTCTTGTGAACCTTCAAAACCCAATTTCGAAGGGGGTTGGCCAGGCAATCTAACACCAGATGAATGGCCTATATATTTTATATATTATTTCGATATATACGCTGAAAACACTATTTTGGGTATTGCACCCCAGGAATGTTTTGATTGCACAAAGCGCGGTGGAACAACTCATAAACCTAATTTTTGGTAACCCAATTAGTCACTTTTCACTTACCTTGGCAATGCTAATACCAATTGTAACTTTTTGAAATGTTTTAGAAATACTGTAAAGATTAATGATTGCTGCAAAAGCCATATTGTTTTCAGCCACCAATTTAACAGGAGATTCTTCTACCTGAATCAGCTTTTTTATGTTGGTAAATAAGGATTTCATGATGAGAAACTATTATTAAAATAAATTTCGAAAATAAGTAATGCACTACGAGCAACCTAACATTTTACCCTATTATAAAGCAGTGTTGGAATATTTTCATGCACTTAACATTTTCATACATTAGGAAATTAATTATTTCTCCTTATATTAGCCTTATATGAGAGGTGTTATTTCATACAATTAACGTTACAAACTCAATTATTATGAATGTATTTAAAAAGGTATCAGTTGGCTTAGGCAGTGTGTTGCTGGCATTTAATTTAATGGGACAAGACAGTACCAAAAACGAAAAAATAAAAACAGGATGGAATTTCGGTGCTATTCCGGTGATTAGTTACAACACCGACTTGGGTCTGCAATATGGAGCGTTAACTAATATTTATAATTATGGCGATGGAAAAGCATATCCCATGTATTATCATTCATTTTATGCCGAAGTTTCAATGTACACAAAAGGTAGCGGAATATTCCGGGTTTTTTATGATTCTAAATTCCTAATTCCCAACATCCGTTTCACAGCTGATATGGCCTATCTTCCGGATCAAGCATTAGATTTTTACGGATTTAACGGATCACAATCTGTTTTTAACAAGGATTGGGCAGACGATTCCAATGATGCTTATAAAACCCGGATGTTTTACAAACACCGCCGAAATATGTTCCGAACTAAGTTGGATTTTCAAGGAAAGACAGGAGTTAACCACCTGAATTGGGCCGCAGGACTGGTATTAAATAATATTGTAGTATCAACTGTTGATATTGAAAAGCTGAACAAAGGGAAAGAAGGTGATAAAGTTTTACCTGACACGAATACGTTATTCGATAATTATGTAGCATGGGGAATAATTAAACCCAAAGAGACAACCGGTGGATTCTTTACATCAATAAAAGCAGGTTTGGTTTTTGACACCCGCGACAATGAACCCAATCCCATGAAAGGAATCTGGAGTGAAGCCGTAGTTTCACAAACAATAAACGGAGATTTTAATTATACCCGGTTGGCTTTAACCCATCGGCAATATTTTACGTTAGTTAAGAATCAACTTTCGTTTGCCTATCGTTTAGGTTATCAAGGTATAATTGCCGGAGAGGCTCCTTTTTATGGTTTGCCTGAAATGGTATTTTCATACTTACCTTCATCAACCAGTGATGGATTGGGTGGTTCAAAATCAGTACGTGGTATGGTTCGAAACCGCGTTGTGGGAAATGGTGTTGTTTTTGGTAATCTGGAGTTACGTTGGAAATTTGCCCAGTTTACGGTAGCTAACCAAAATATTTATTTGGCCTTAAGTCCATTTATGGATTTAGGAAAAGTGGTTCAGGAAAGAGAAGTGGATAAATCGCTAGTTCTACTAGCTGAGCAACCCTTTTATTTTAATGAAGGCAAGGATGAACTCCACATTACTTATGGAGCAGGATTCCGGATTGCCATGAATCAGAACTTTATAATTGCTTGTGATGCAGGTTTTCCAGCAAACAAGGAAGATGGCGATATGGGATTATATATTGGATTGAACTGGTTGTTTTAACGTTAAAAAGGTAACAGGGTAGAAGGGTAGCCGGGTAGCAAGGTGAATAAATGGGAAGGTGGGGAAATAGGAAGGTGAAAAGATCGAAACATAATCAGTGAATTAAATTCGTATTTTTTTCCATCATTCGAATTTTCCAACATGCCTTATGGTTTTAAGAATGATTTGACTATTTTATTAGTGGTGAAATTTTTTTATCGAACTCAGGTTATTTTAAGTTATGCGTCAGCTTGGAAGAATTTTAAAATCATACTTGTTTCTTAAATAGGAAACTCATATCTTTATATAAAAAAAAGAATGAATGGAAAAGAAATTTAAAGTTGACTTTCTAGGCGAAGCGATTGATTTTATGGAATCGCTTGATGAAAAAACCAGAGCAAAAATTTATTACAACGCTCGAAAAGCTCAGATTGTCAGCGACCCTGAATTATTTAGTAAATTGAATGACTTTATTTGGGAATTCAGGACAAAATTTAATAAAAGCCATTACAGACTATTAGCATTTTGGGATAAAACAGATAATGATGAAACACTAGTAATGGCAACACATGGATTTGTAAAGAAAACACAGAAAACTCCCAAAAGTGAGCTAAAAAGAGCAGAAGAAATACGAAAAGAATATTTTGAACAAAAAACAAAAAAGAAATGAAAAGCGATAGATTAAGAACAAAGAGTCTGGACGATATGATTAATATGCATATCGGAAAGGAAGGAACTGACAAGAGAGATGCATTTGAGGAAGAACTCAGATTAGATATTTTAGGACAAACGATAAAAAAAATTAGGGAAGAAAAACACTTGACACAGGAGCAACTTGGGGTATTAGTCGGAGTAAAGAAAGCTCAAATATCAAAAATTGAGAATAATCTGAATGACGCAAGATTTGAAACGGTATTAAAAGTTTTTAGAGCTTTAAATGCGAAAATTAATTTTAACGTTGAATTGGTGAATCAAAATGTATTGTTAGGAAAATTATAATAGCCGAACGCACAACCATAACTGATATTTGAAGAGGCGGCAACATATAGCTGCCTCTTTTTTTACATCCCATTGAGAACATAAGCAATGGTTACTCCCAAATAATTTCCTATTGCATATCCAATAATACCAATGGTTATACCAGTAACCATTACCTGTTTATTTTTTAAAGCCCCAGCCATCATGGGTACAAATGGGGGTGAACAAATTAAGGCTGTAGAAGCAACTATTAAGGTATCGGCATCAATTTTAAACAATTTACTCAAAAGTGTTTTTAATACCAACGAACCAAACACCACAAAAGTGATGTATTTGAATATTCCTCCGGCTAGATGTCCCAAATCCTGAATATTAGCCATGGATGCAACTACTAGGCAAAAAACTATTATAAAATACATTCCTGCCTGATATGCATATTTTATGGTATTTATCGATTTTACCAATGACAATCCAATGGATCCGCTGGTAATAGATAGGATAAGCACCAACATAGATAGTTGACCTACAATGAGAAATGAAACCCCAATTGAAATGGCACCAACTAAAACAGAAAACATTACCGCTTTAAGGAGGGGCAAAAAATTATTTTTCTTAAACATTCCTTTATAATGGGTTTCGTCTTCATAAGTAATTTCAATAATTTCAGGATTTACTAGAGCCTTATTGGGTAAAAACCATCTAAAAAAAAGTTTACCTAAAGTCATCAAAAAAAGCAAATAAACCGATGAAACCATCATATCAATAGTATTTACGGTTAAAAATACATTGGGATCGGAATTTAACATGGAATGAATCGATGCCAGATTTGGTGTACCTCCGGTATAAACTCCCAATAACATTCCGCTTATTTTCCATGCTTCGGGTATCTCATTTTTAAAAAGAAAATACCCTGATGCCACGGCAACAATTACACAAAAAACCAGAACAACAAGTGCCACGACCGCTTTACCTGATACCTTCAACCAACTACGAATATCAAGCGTAAATAATAGAAGCGGAAGTGCTAAAGGAATGGAAACACTGTTTATGGTATCCTGAATTTTAGGTAAATTTGGAATATCTTTTAATAAACCCAGATTGCCTGCCAAAAAACCCAATGCATAAGCAAATATAACAGCACCAATTTTATTTATCCAAACAAAACGATCGCTTGCCATAATTAACACTACTGGAACTAATAAGTAAAAACAAATAACTACTATTGAATTAATCATAATACCTGAATTAAGCTACTACAAATATAAGAATCGTGATGAAACTTGAAAATTCATGGATTTTGTTTGACATTATCTTTAATAACTCTTAAATTTCACGATTAAATATTGTAATTCACAATGAACATTTAAATATGGTAACGTTGTTAATTGGAACTTGTATTTTTTTATTCGTCATAGTTGGGTTGCTTTTCTACATTATTTTTCGGTTAAAGCATCAACCTGTAGAGCAACAGGAGTTTAATGTTACGGAGATTATTCAAAAAACTACTCACTCCTACTTTTTTTCAGCTGAGGGGCGACTACTTTCCCAATCGGTTTCACCAACAGAAAACCAATTGCATCTCAAATTCAGAATAGGGCAACACATTTCAGAAGAAAAAAAACTTAAAAACATTGAAAAATATTTTGAATCGGCTTTAAAATTCAAAAAAAATATCTCACTTAAATTACTTGAAGAAGGTGAAAATGAACTATTGCGGCGTCATGATTTAATATTTACGCCGGTGCTTGCCGGTGATGAGGTGATGGGTATTATTTTGGTTTTTCAGGAAATGATTTCAAAAAACAAAGAAAAAGTACATCAAAATGCACATAAAGAAATGGAGGAACAGCGCAATTATGCATTAAAACAAGTGGATGAAATTGAAGCGCAAAAAAATGATTTAGAACTTGCTTTTAAAAAATCGAGTAAACAACATATAATATTGCAAAAAGCATTGCTAAAAAACGAAAGGCAAAAAGAAGAACTTGAGAAAGCACTGGAAATAATTAACAACCATAAGATAGAACTTGAAATAGCAAATAAGGAAATTAAAGAAAGCAGTCGGTTAAAAGAAATTTTTTTAGCCAATACCAGTCACGAAATACGTACCCCACTAAATGCTATTATTGGATTTACCAACCTACTATTAAACTCCGAGTTAACCGAAAATCAAAAAAGATATCTTGACAATATAAAAGCCTCCGGCAATAATTTATTGGTTGTGATAAATGATATTTTAGATTTTTCAAAAATAGAATCCGGAAAATTGACCTTAGAACAAATTGATTTTGATTTTAGAAACCTGATAAAGCATACCATAACCACTTTGACCGCAAAGTCACAAGAAAAAGGGATAGAACTAAAATATGATATAAGTCCTGAAATACCAGCAATTATTACCGGCGATCCGGTTCGTTTGAACCAAATACTTACCAATTTAATTGGAAATTCACTAAAATTCACCAATCCGGGAGGATGGATAAGGGTAATTGCCACCAACGGAAAAATGACTGGAGATAACCTGAAAATCCTTTTTAAAATTGAGGACAACGGCATTGGAATTTCCTCTGAAAAATTAAAATATATTTTCCTGAGTTTTACACAAGGTGAAAGCGATACAACCCGCAAATATGGCGGAACCGGATTGGGTTTGTCGATTGTTAAACAATTAATTGAGCTTCAGGATGGCGGAATTGAAGTAGAGAGTCAATTAGGAAAAGGAACCGCTTTCACTTTTTATATCATGCTGCGAGTTCCAAGTTTAGGAGAGAATAACAGTTCTCCTATAGCAAATAAAAAAAATACGCTAGAATGCAATGGTTCAAACTGTATGAACATATTACTGGTTGAAGATAACTTTATAAACCAGCAAATGGCTTATGATACCATTATGAATTGGAACAATAAAATACTAATTGAAATTGCTGAAAATGGAAAAATTGCCGTCGAAAAAGTAATAAATGGCAATTTTAATCTGGTATTAATGGATATTCAAATGCCTGAAATGGATGGTAATGAGGCAACAATAAAAATTAGGGAATTACCATCGCCCAAGGGCCAAACGCCGATTGTTGCTATGACCGCTCATGCACTAAAAGATGAAAAAGACAAATGCCTTAAAAATGGGATGAACGATTACCTATCGAAACCATTTGACCCGGAGGAATTATTTGCCAAAATTTTAAAGTTTGCACCAATAATAATACGGTTGCAGCAAACGAATTAATCAAAATACCTACTGATAATAAGCCTCGCATTGAAATAGCCCCGGAAGCTTATGAGTATTTTAGTACCGAAAATTTAAAAAAGATTTATCAGGACAACACTACAAAAATTGCTAAGATAATTGGGATGTGCCATGCAAGTATTCCTACCGAAATTATTGAAATTCAAATATCATTTGATGCTAAGGAATGGGAAGTATTGCGAAACAAAGCTCATTCGTTAAAACCAAAATTAGGGTATTTAGGCATGATAACTCAGCAAGAGAATGCAAAAAACATTGAATTCCTTTCCCAAAACCATGATAATCATGAGCAAAAGATTCAGGATTTAATAACCCAAATTAAAAATTATTGGGAAAAAGCAACTCCTGAATTAGAAAATTACCTCTCCACTTATGCCATCGAATAACGTGAAAAGAATAGGATTCGCAGTTGTTTTGTTTTTTGTTGAGTTGTTGGCATCAGCAAATAACAATATTGACAGCCTCAGAAATTTATTGTTCACTGCAAGTGGTGATAAAAAATTGGAACTTCTGATTGCAATAGGAACCGAATATCAGGCAAATACCTTCGACAGTGCTTTATTCTATTTTGCACAAGCTAAAGAACTGGCTAATAAGCTTAATAAAGCTGACAAAACCAATGAATTAAACAAACTAATTGGCACCGTCTATTTTAGGAAAGGTGATTACCGCCAAGCTCAGATTGAATACGACATAGCACTGGATGGATATAAAAAAACGAATGATTTGGTTGGGCAAGCAAAAATATACGACAACCTAAGCATGCTTTATCAGGCACAGGGTAGAAACAAAGAAGCCATTGAAAACCTTGAAAAGGCATTGAAAACATTTATTGATAATGGCAATGAACCTTTACAAACATTACCATTAACCAATTTGGGTATAATTTTATTTCGTTCGGGTAACTTCCAACAGGCATTAAATAAATTTAACCAAGCACTTGATATTGCAAAAAAACACAACGATTGGGCGAATATTTCAAACATTACCAACAATTTAGGCTCTGTTTATAAAGAATTAGGCAGATACCCGGAAGCATTGGACTGTTTTAACCAATCCGTTGAGAGCTATCAAATACTAGGCGATAAATTTGGGGAGTCGGCTAGTTGCAATAATATTGGTATTTTATTCAAAGAAATAGGGAACTACAATCAAGCCATACGCTACATAAATAAAAGTTTACAAATAAAAAGGGAAATTCAGGCTATGGATAAAATTCCTGCCAGTTTAATAATTCTGGGGGATATATACTGCGATTGGCAAAAATTTGAACTGGCACTCGATTATTATTATGAGGCACTTGATTTATCGAAAGCATCAGAAAATCTTTCGGATCAGGCGGTTGCACTCTATGGAATTGGAAAAGTATTTCTAAAGACTGACCTTTATACAAAAGCCCTCGACCTTTTAGGAGAAGCTGCAAAAGTATTTGAATCGGTTGACAGTAAAAGAGAATGGGCGCAAACCATCAACGATATGGGAGTTGTTTATTCCACTAAGTTAAAAGATATAAATAAAGCGGATCAATTGTTTAAAAAAGCCGAAACATTGTATCAAGAGATGGGTTTAACCGTTGGTTTGTCCGAATTGGAACACAACAAAGGACTGCATTTTTATCAACAAGGATTCTGGGAGAAAGCCATTGTTAGTTTTGAAAAAAGTAACCGGTTGATGCCTTATAATAATTATCATTTGCATGATAATTACAAACTGCTTGGAGAGAGTTATTTAAAAACAGGAAACTTAAAAGCATCGGTGGCAGCTTATCAAATGGCTTTGATGTACAAAGATTCAATAATGCAGGATAAGTCGGACTTGCAACTTGTACAAGTTGAAATTGAATATCAGGTTCAAAAAAAAGAACTGGAGATCGAAAAATTGAATCAACAAAATAAATTCATTACTTTACAAATTAATAAGAAAAAGAATATGCAGTATTTATTTCTAACCTTTTCATTGATTCTTAGTGCTTTGGTAATCTTTATTTTATTCTTCACCCTTAAATTAAAGAAAATAAACGGGCAACTAAAAATTCAGCAATTAAAAATAGAGTCGCAAAAAAAAGATTTACAGGAAACCAATAGTAAACTTATAGAAGCTAAGGATGAAGCGGAGAAAAACAGTGATTTTAAGAGCCAATTTTTAGCAAATATCAGTCATGAAATCCGGACTCCGCTAAATGCAATTATAGGCTATACCAAGCTTATCGATAAAAACAATCAAACCAACTTCAACAGCAATTACTTGAATAATATTATTCAAGCCAGCGACAATCTGTCGGTAATAATCAATGATTTGCTTGATTTTTCGAAAATTGAAGCAGGTAAAATGATTCTGGAACATACTGATTTTCATCCTTTTGAAATAATTACTCATGCTATTTCAACCCTCAAATACCGGGCTGAAGAAAAGAACATTACCTGTGAGATTCATATTGACCCATTAATTCCGGGAACACTTAAAGGGGATCCCTATCGGTTATCGCAGATTATGATCAATTTAATCAGCAATGCACTAAAATTCTCAAACAATCATCAGGTTGTTACTATTGAGGCTAATTGCAAAATTGAAACTAATAAGTGCCAATTGATTTTTTCAGTTAAAGACCATGGCATTGGCATAGAAGAAGACCAACTGGAAAATATTTTTGAAAGTTTTAATCAGGCGCAAAAAGATACTGCCCGATTATTTGGTGGTACTGGTCTAGGATTAGCCATTGTTAAGCGATTGGTTACCCTTCAAGGGGGAACGGTTGAATTGCAAAGCAAAATCAACGAAGGTTCTACTTTTACCATTAAAATATGGTATGAAATTCCTCCTGCCCCTGTTGCACAAGAGTATATAAAACCGGAGAAAAATTCAAAGGAAATAGTTCTTGGGGAAAAGAAATATAATATTCTTTTAGTGGAAGATAATCTTATTAATCAGGAGTTGGCAAAAGATACCATCAATTCATGGAATTTACCTTTTACTGTCGATGTTGCAGATAACGGCAGGGAAGCATTGACTGCTCTAAAAAACAAGAAGTATCATGTTATTTTAATGGACATTCAAATGCCGGTAATGGATGGACATGAAGCTACTAAATTTATACGTAACGAAATGCCGGAGCCCATTTCAAGTATTCCTATAATTGGCATTACCGCGCATGCGCTAACTTCAGAAAAAGAGCTTGCCTTTAAAGATGGAATGAATGAATACATTACCAAGCCATTTAATCCGGATGAACTTAAACAAAAGATAGTTTCTTTTGTCAGATTACAGTAGTTTATTATTACATTAAAAATAGATCGAAATTTCGACGATAAATAAAAAAAATAGTTCAAATAATACTAAATTTGCATAATCCTAACCAAATTATAATTCTATGAACGGTAAATACAATATCATACTGGTTGACGATGACTTTATTTTTCTTGAGATGCTCAAAGAATCGCTGGTTGATAACCCTGACTATAACATTGTGGCTTTTCAATCGGGCGAGGAATGTTTGAACCACATGCACCTGAATCCTGATGTAATTGTGCTTGATTATTATCTGAATGGCGACAATCAGGAAGCTAAAAATGGGTTAGACATATTGAAGGAAATTCATACAATCAATCCACAAGCAAAGGTAATTATCCTTTCGGGACAGGAAGATGGAAATCTTGTTTATGACTTTGTTAGGGAAAATGCAACCAATTATGTAGTAAAGGATAACAATGCCTTTGAAAACGTAAGACACGCCATTGATGATATCATCAAAAGCATTTAGTACACTATAATTACTTTTAATATGCCGATTAACCTCCGGCTTTTTATTCTCTCAAATCAATAACTTCAACTCCGGGATAATCATTAACCTGAAAAACAAAATCGTTGTCATTGATTTTAACATTCGTTTTAAAATTTTTGAATTGGAATGAAATCCGGGTTCCATCTTTTTGAAAATACCGTATCATAAACAAATCATTGGAATCAGAAATTGAACATCGGATTTTAAAGTATGGTTTATTGATATCATCGGGCGACAAATCAATTAATTGATAAATTTTACCATCAATTGTTTCGGTGCCAAATTTCAAGTATTTAAAACCACTTTTATAAATGGTAAACAAACTTATGGGATTGTTAAAAAAACGTTCTTCGGCTTCAAGGTTATCTGAATTATTCCGTTTTGAAATATTAACTTCATTACTCTCTTCGAGATATACCCAACGGGTTTTTCCATCACTATAAGTAACCATTTCATTAGCGCTCATTCGAAATTTATCGCCTTTCAGCAACAGACTTCCAACATACTTTTCTTCTGTTTTGGTTTGAACATTTTCAATTACATATTCAAAATCAGTTTGAATGGTTTTGTATGCCAATGCTTTATCAGCAACCGCCTTCAATAAAAGTTCCGCATCGGCTTCTTTTTGCGCATAAGTGGTAAAACAAATCAGAAAACTTAAATACACCACAAGTCCATTCTTCATAAGGTTTTGTTTTATTTCTTAGTAATTGAAACAACTATAAACTTTCCAAAATATGCTCCAAACTCACTTCGTCCATTATTAAAACCTGGCGTGCTTTGCTCCCTTCAAAAGGACCAACAATTCCAGCAGCCTCCAATTGATCGATATTACGGCCGGCACGATTGTATCCGATGGAAAATTTCCGTTGAATTAACGATGTGGAGCCTTGTTGATTGTTCACAATAATCCGGGCGGCATCATCAAAGAGCGGATCGCGTTTGGAAAGATCAATATCACCCAATTCAGAAGCATCATCGCTGGAATATTCAGGCAAATAATAGGGAGTAGGATATGCTTGTTGATCGGTAATATAATTAACAATAGCCTCAATTTCAGGAGTATCAATGAAAGCACACTGCAACCGCACCATATCGCTACCTTGCGAAATAAGCATATCACCACGTCCGATGAGTTGGTTTGCACCCGGCGAATCGAGAATGGTACGGGAATCCATCATGCTGGTAACCCGGAAAGCAATACGCGCCGGGAAATTCGCCTTAATTAAACCCGTTATAATATTGGTAGTAGGCCGTTGGGTGGCAATTATAAGATGTATTCCAATGGCACGCGCCAACTGAGCAAGCCTTGCTATTGGAAGCTCTACTTCTTTACCAGCGGTCATAATCAAATCGGCAAACTCGTCAATTACTAAAACAATGTAAGGGAGAAAATGATGCCCCTTTTCGGGATTCAACTGACGGGCAATAAACTTGGTATTGTATTCCTTAATATTCCGTACATGAGCTGCTTTAAGCAAATCGTACCTTGAATCCATTTCAACACAAAGGGAATTCAATGTATTTACCACTTTCATGGTATCGGTAATAATAGCCTCATCGGTATTGGGTAAAGTTGCAAGAAAATGCTTTTCAAGCTTAGCATAAAGAGTAAGTTCTACCTTTTTAGGATCGACCAATACCAATTTTAACTGCGACGGGTGTTTTTTGTATAATAACGAGGTAAGAATTGCATTCAAACCCACTGACTTCCCTTGTCCAGTAGCACCAGCAACTAAAAGATGGGGCATTTTGGTTAAATCAACCACGAATGTTTCGTTCGAAATGGTTTTACCCAAAGCAATGGGCAATTCGAATGTTGATTCCTGAAACTTTTTGGAAGCAATTATGGTTCGCATGGCCACCACCTCAGGCTTTAAATTGGGCACTTCAATACCAATGGTACCGCGTCCGGGAATTGGAGCAATAATACGAATTCCTAATGCTGCCAGACTTAAAGCAATATCATCTTCAAGGTTTTTAATTTTTGATATACGAACACCCGGTGCCGGAACTATTTCATACAAGGTAATGGTAGGGCCAACAATTGCTTTAATTTTATCGATTTGGATTTTATAGTTGGCCAATGTTTCCACAATCCTGTTTTTATTGCTGTGAAGTTCGTCCTCCGATACACTCACATTACCAGCATTATGCTCAACCAACAATTCAATGGGAGGCAATCTATAATTCGATAAATCGAGAGTAGGATCATAGTCCCCTAATGGTTTGCCGCTGATTTCATCCATGAGTTCATCATCGGTTGCCGCATTAACAACGGAAAGCACCACTTCTTTATCGGTAAAATTTTGTTCACCCTCCGGCTTATCATCGGTCAGTTCTTCAATTACAGAATCTTCGGAATCAACCACCTTCACATTGATGTCTTCAATATTTTCAAAACCATTAAATGAATTACTTCCCTCACCTATAATGTCGGCTGCATTACTATTTTCGGGGACTTCTGAAATTTCAGTGCTGTATTCAATGGAAAACGGGTCTGAATCAACTTCCATTGGATCTGCAACTACCTTCTCCTGAACTTCATTGGTGGGTTCGTTGTGTAATTCGGAATGTACCCATTTGGTACTTTTCCATTCGGGTTGTAACGATTCGTTCCCCACAAATTCCTCTTCATTTTTTAAGGAAGAATCGATAACTTTTGCTTCAAACAATGTTTTTATATACTTTTTAACTTTACCCACAAAACCATCAAACGTATAAGCAAGAATTCCAAAAAGAGTTAAAAACAATAGAATACCCGTACCAATTTTACCAATTAAAGCATTAAGCCAAGTACTGATAAAAAACCCATGAGCGCCTCCGGGTAAAAAAGCTGATTTATGAAAAATATATCCTAATGCTAATGAAAACCAAATAGTAATTATGAGTGAATATTTTACTGATTGCCTCAATGGTAACAACCGATAATTCAAAAAACGGATGCCTAATAAGCCGAAAATGAAAACAAAGCTGAATGAAGCCAAACCAAACCAATCGTGCATAAATTGATAAGCCATCATGGCTCCCAATTTCCCTGACCAGTTTTCCACGGTTATGGTTCCATCTTTAAAAAAAGTATAAAATGGCAAATCGAGTTGGCTTTGATCGGCTTTCCAGGTAAATAAATAGGAAACAAAGGCAAAAAGCATATAAACCGAAAAAGACAGGGTAAACAACCCAAGCAATATTTTCAACCGCTCATCTTTGGCTAATGTGTTTAATTTTGCTGCTTTACTATCGGATTCTGCCTTGGGAGCTTTTTGTGTTTTTGCCATGTATTGAATTTTAATAGGCAAAAATAATATGTTTGCCCAATTATTTAGTCAGTTTATGTTTATTTATTACTATTGACAAAATTTGCTCATCCAATTCAATAAACTCTTTACCAAACCAATTAACTATACCTTTCAATCTTTAGTTCATTTTCAGGTTTTATTATTTTAACCCTTTCTTCGCCATGTGAACGGATTTCCTGCTGCAAGTCGTATGTAAAATAAACAAAGAGCGAAAATAGAGTGTAGTCGGCAGTTTCTTCCACAACTTTTTGCGATGAATGCAGCGGGTTTGCCTTATAAAAGGCAGCCTTAATAGGTATTGCCCAAATTACAATCACCTGCGGTTCCGTATTGGGGAGACGGACTATGCCATAACAATGCTCAAAATAAGAATCCAAGCTAAAATCTTTTGGATAAGCCGATTTTTCCATTGACTTATGTAAACCGGAAATTCGGTCTAAGCCAAAAATTTTAATTTTATTTTCTTCACCAGCAACCAAATACCAGAATCCTTTAAATTCCTGATAGTACTAATTCATGCCATTAGAAAATAAATTTTGCAGCAAATCGATGGTAGGAATCAAAATTAATTGCACTTTTGTAAGAAGTATTGTCACGAATAAAGTATTTTATTGTGACAAATACATATGCAAAACAGATATCAATGAGGTCGATACAAGATACTATAATACAAAGTATTAGGGCAAGAAATAAAGGCAAGGTTTTGTTCATGGATGCTTTTGATAAATTCGGAAGCAGTGAAGCCGTTCGTCAAGCCTTTTCCCGGTTGCATAAATCGGGGTTTATACTGCGTATATCAAAAGGAATCTATTTATATCCTTCCGATAAGGAAAATTTAAACGTTTCAATGGAACAAATTGCCAAGGAAGTAGCCGCAAGAGACAAAGCCCGAATTTTACCTACAGGCACTTATGCCCAACATCGTTTGGGGCTTACAACGCAGATACAAACCAAATGGGTATATATTACTGACGGTACGCCCCGTACGCTTAAAATAGGTGGAAATACCATTAAATTCAAAAAAGGAGTAGCCCGCAATTTTGCCTATAAAAGCGAAATGGTTTATTTAATGGTGGCAGCACTACGTGAGATGTACGATGTACCCGATGAACCAATAAACCGAAAGTTGAAAGACCTACTGAAAGCAGAACGACCGGAGATTGTGAAACATGACTTGGCGTTGGCTCCGAATCGCATTGGCAAATACCTGCAAAATTTACTGAACGATGCAAATTAATTGGCTGTCATTGTCGCAATGGGAACAAATACAGTTGCTCAACCATTGCGAACAACAAACGAAAATGAGTGCCTATTCCATTGAAAAAGATTGGTGGGTTACGCAAGTACTTAAAGCATTAAGTGCGTCCCTGTATGCCAGCCATATTGTATTCAAAGGGGGGACATCGTTAAGCAAAGGATGGAATTTGATACAACGCTTTTCGGAAGATGTGGATATTTCAATAAACAGGGAGTTTTTAGGATTTGGTGGCGAATTATCGAAAAACCAAATCAGCGATCGTTTACGCCGTGCTTCATGTATGTTTGTAAGGGGCGATTTGCGGAATGAAATAGAAAATCAACTTAGGCAAATAGGTATTTCCAACGATTATTGTACGGTTTCGGTCAATGAAACCGATGTTAGCACCACCGACCCCGAAACCATTGAAGTTGCCTATTTATCGGTATTGCCGCAGCTAAACTACTTACGAGACAAGGTGTTGATTGAAGTGGGCGCACGTTCTTTAATGGAACCGGCTGAACTCATAAAATATAGCTCCATTATAGCGGAAATTGTGCCCAAATCCTTTCCATTGGAATCCGTTTTTACGCTGCAAACAGTGTTGCCCACCCGGACTTTTCTTGAAAAACTGTTTTTGATTCACGAAGAATTTTCAAAACCAATTGCCGAGATTCGAATTGATAGAATGAGCCGGCATCTGTACGACATTGAAAAGTTAATGGATACCGATTTTGCAAAAAATGCACTTTCCAATGAATCAAGTTATAAAGAGGTGGTAAGCCATCGTCAAAAGTTTATCGGTTTAAAAGGGTTTGATTACAACACCCTATTACCCAAGCGATTAAATTTTAGGGTCCCCGAAGCTATAAAAAGCAAATATGGAATTGATTACCGCAGAATGCAAGATAGTATGATTTATGGTGATGCTTTATCATTTAAACAGTTGTTAGAACGATTGGAAGAATTGAATAAAAGGGTAAACGAAATACAGTTTAAATAAAAAAGAAATCGAAATATGGCATGCCGCAAACTGGAAAGTTAAAAAAGGGAATCATCGGTTACTGAGCAGTTCGACAAGCTCACCATAACACTTATCGAAGTAATCAGCAATACTCAGCGACTTTCCAATGTCCATCGGACTTGGAACCGTCACAATGGAATTTGCAGCGCTCCCCTAAAGCGAGACTGACTGGTATGACAAAAATACAGCTTCAAGGTTCATGCATAAATAGGCACATAACCTTACGTCTTTTGGGGTTATACTGCAAACGGGATAAATTTCCGCATTATAAATGTTTGGGCTAAAGCCCGAATCCTCTCTATTATCAATCTTCCCCGCCCTAAAGGACGGGGCAATTTAAATGTACGAATTTATCCCGTTCACAGTATAAATCGGTCTGTATTTCTTTTGGGCTTATTACTAAAAGGAAAACTTTATAAAATAGTAGGGCAAACCAATCAATATTGATTCAATTCCTTTTAAATGGCAGAGGAACCTATATCAATTCAAAAAATATTTTGTCAATGGTTTCCTGAGTAACTTCTTCATAACCTACAGGTATAAAGAAAATCTCATCCGGCACCTCTGATTCATTTATTTCAGAAGCAATTAACGACATTGGAATTCCGTTCGCTACTATCTGAAATTGGAGCATTACTCCAGGTATTTTGTGAAAAGGGGTTTGTGCATTCGGATTCTCAATTCGAATCTCATCAGTATAAAAAACATCAAAAGTCAACTTTTTATCAGGTATTACAACCTGGCAATGTTTGCATTGAAAATCTAAAATTGCCTTTGTCTGCTCATCAAAGGTAATTTGAATATTATCAAACGCCTTCATACCCATAAAATCGCCAGTACCCTTATTTATTACGTAATATTTTTTATTCATTACTTTTAGTACTGTTACCGAGCGGTTTAAATCGAATTGTTTTATGAATGACGATTTAAAAACACACATCCACCCTTCAACTTCCATTAAAACTGAGTTGTTCTTAAAACTCATGTTCAAATAAGTAGGCATAAGGCTAATGAGGGGATTATCAGACTCGCTTTGCAGATAAGTTATCTGATATTTAATAATTCCCTGATCAATCCCCTTTTTGCCTAATTTAATTTGGCAAGAGGATAAACCAACGAACAGGAAAAATACTATGAAGCCTATTTTTTTGATTGAACGCATGGTTACAAAGTTAAAAATTTATCAATCGGTACAACCGATTTCTATTTGAGATTTTTCATCAAAACATGTTTAATAAAATAAATATCCGTATTGTGCTGATATTGTATGTTTTATATTGAATTGCATACCCTATTGATAACACTTAACTTGATGAAAAATAATATAGATTTGCAGTTCTGGAAAACACGATATAAAACGAAATAACTATGAATAAATTAGCGGTTATAGCTTTAGGCGGAAATGCCTTACTGCGGGGCGACCAAATGGGAACCATTGAAGAACAAGAGGATAATGCCACAGAGACTTTTGAAAACTTGGTGTATCTTTTCAAAGAAGGATACAGTGTTATTTTTGCTCATGGGAATGGTCCTCAAGTAGGAAATATATTGATGCGTAACGATGCCGGCGAACAATTGTATGGTATTCCGCAAATGCCATTAGATATTTGTGTAGCAGACTCACAAGGTGGAATTGGTTTTATGCTGGAACGTTGCATGCTGAATGTATTGCGGAAACATAATATCAAACGGAACATTATAACGTTGGTTACTCAAGTGGTGGTTGACAAAAACGATCCGGCATTCCAAAACCCAACCAAACGAATCGGGAAAATTTATAATAAGATGGAAGCCGATAAACTGGCAACTGAAAAAGGCTGGATTTTTAAAGAAGAAGTGAAAATAAAAGATGGTTGGCGTCGTGTTGTTTCATCACCAAAACCTCTTGATTTTTTTAATGCCGATACGGTTGAAAAAATGGCCCGCGAAGGGAATATTGTTATCACCGTGGGTGGCGGTGGCGTTCCAGTTTATATTGACGATGACAATCGGGTTCGACCATTGGATGCCGTAATTGACAAAGATTTAGCTGCTGCCATGGTTGCAAAGAAGGTAAAAGCGGATGAATACTACATATTGACCGATGTACCTTTTGTGTATGCGAATTATAAAAAAGAAAATGAAAAGGTATTGGAGTTTTTAGATTATGCCGACACAAAGAAATATTTGGCTGAAGGCATGTTTAGCGAAGGCAGCATGGCTCCCAAAATAAAAGCTTGCCTTGATTTTATCGAAAATGGTGGCTCTAAAGCTGTTATTACAGAATCGAAAAAACTACAGGACAAAAACTTTGGTACCAAAATAACCATGGAGTACGACGAAGCTGATTTACACAAATATGATAAATAATTTATCCATTGATTAATGAGTTCATTAGTTCATTAGTTCATTAGTTCATTTGTTCATGGAAAAAACGAACATTTATTGGTATTTTTACCCTAGATAAAACACAAAAATTTAAAACATAAAACTATGGCATTCAATTTAAGAAACAGAAATTTTTTAAAAGAACTTGACTTTACTAAAGAAGAATTAGTATTTCTTTTAAACCTCTCAAAGGAATTAAAAAATGCAAAATATGCAGGTACCGAACAACCCAAACTAAAGGGTAAAAATATTGCCTTAATTTTTGAAAAAACTTCAACCCGCACCCGCTGTGCTTTTGAAGTTGCCGCCCACGATCAGGGAGCTCAGGTTACCTATCTTGAACCATCGGGTAGCCAAATGGGGCATAAAGAAACCGTGAAAGATACCGCTCGCGTTCTTGGCCGGATGTACGATGGCATTGAGTATCGTGGGTTTGGTCAGGAAATTGTTGAAGAATTGGCTCAATATGCCGGTGTTCCTGTATGGAATGGATTAACCAATGAATGGCATCCCACTCAAATGCTGGCTGATGTACTAACTATGATGGAACATTCTGACAACCCGATGGAAAAAATTTCATACTCCTACTTAGGCGATGCCCGCTTCAATATGGGTCGTTCCCTATTGGCAATTGGAGCCATTTTAGGAATGGATGTCCGTATTGGTGCACCCAAAGAATTATGGCCCGATGAGCAATTAATTAAGGAATGTAAAACTATTGCCAAAACTTCGGGAGCTAGGATTACAATTACCGATAAAACGGATGAAGCGGTAAAAGGTGCTGAATATATTCATACCGATGTTTGGGTTTCAATGGGAGAGCCAAAAGAAGTTTGGGCTGAGCGGATTAAACTTTTAAAACCATATCAGGTAAACAGCGAAATAATGAAAAAAAGCGGCCATCCGAATGTAAAATTCATGCACTGCCTACCCGCTTACCACAATGCCGATACTAAAGTTGGAAAACAGGTTTCAGAAGATTTTGGTATGAAAAATGGGGTTGAAGTTACTGAAGAAGTTTTTGAAGGATCCAATTCGTTAGTTTTCGACCAGGCTGAAAATAGGTTGCATACTATTAAAGCAGTGATGGTAGCCACCTTGGGGCAATAGTTAGATTTTAGAGATTAGATGATAAATATCAGGAGTTCGTTTACATATTTGTATCATAAGTTCGTTGACGCCAAAATGACATTCTTTCGAATTTTCATTTCTTTTAAAACCCCTCTTTCATTTTTAGGAGTGGATTTTAAAAGAAATGATATCAATGACTAAAAGTCATTGTAAACGAACTCTTGAAACAGTTTACTTATTAAAAAGTGTAAACGAACCTATGATATATTACAATTAGATACTAAGCTAACAGGCATTTAGAAAAAAGACTCGCAACCAAATGAGTAAACGTGAATTAAAAAAAGAATTAGAATCGATTAATAAGAAAAAACTTATCGACTTGATTTCTGATTTGTATGATATAAACAAGTCTGTTAAAGAGTATCTTGATTATTATCTTAAACCTAATGAAAAAGAGACTTTAATAATTTTTAAAACAAAAGTCAGAGAAGCGTTTTATCCTAAACGAGGATTTGGATTTAAGATTGCGATTGGGAAAAAAGCAATTAGTGATTTTCGGAAACTCAAACCTTCCGAAGAGTCTCTAATTGATTTATTAATTTGCTACGTTGAAAGTGGAGTTGAATTTACTAATGATTTCGGAGATATTAACGAAGGTTTTTACTCAAGCCTTGAGAGTGTCTATCACGAAGCAATGAAATTGATTGATAAATATGGACTTCATGATAATTACAAGATTCGAGCTAATGAGATTCTTAAAGAAACTGAAAATATTGGTTGGGGATTTCATGATACTCTATCTGATTTTTATTACGAGATTTATAATTAAAAAACACGACCCGCTAACATCACAACTTAGATCCTAGACTTTTTATAAATTTGAAAACATTATTGAGCGGAATAATATTGAGCGATTCTTCGCTATCGCTCACAATAACAGTCTTTGCAGAATGTAACTGGTAAGGAAGATGTAAGCGAAGAGTTTTCACCGTATACTCTGACAAAAGCAAATTATGACACAAGTTTTTTTTCATTGTTTCTAGGGTCACTACAAATATAGTTTTGGCTATAAGGTATCCCATTAGCTACAACACTATAAATTGTTCTT
>Ga0172379_10002002_pt1 | contig 37881 bp, 31 predicted proteins | sample GrowelOW334metaG_FD_119756 | JGI IMG/M metagenome (GOLD analysis project Ga0172379, IMG submission 119756) | Groundwater microbial communities from an aquifer near a municipal landfill in Southern Ontario, Canada - Groundwater well OW334 metaG | ecosystem: Environmental > Aquatic > Deep... | reverse complement strand
TATGGTGAAGATGTTAATATTACAAATGTTCACGTTGATGGAAATGTAACTCAGAGAAGTAATTATCTTTACGGTTGTGGGTATAATGATTGGCCTTCTATTGGAGGATTAATTGGGAAAGGGAGTGGTTTAATTACAAATTCTTCGTTTAATGGAATAGTTGGGAATAATGGTGCAAATTTAGGTGGGGCTTATGGTGGGCTAGCAGGAACATTCCTTGGACCAATAACAAATAGTAACACACAAGGGATTGTTTCTGGAGCTAATGCTTCTTACGATGGGTATGTTGGCGGGCTTGTTGGATATTATTCAAATTATTATAATTCTTACTCCACAGGAATAACAAATTCTTATTCTCAAATGGATGTTAATGGATTTTTTGCAGGTGGACTTGTTGGGGAACTTGTTTCAGGAACAATTACAACAAGTAATTATGTTGGAGAAATCACTTGTCCTAATTGGGGTTTATGCGGAGGACTAATTGGAAAAACAGGAAACCAAAATATTTTATCTTATTCAAATTATCCAAGAATAACAAGTTCTTATGCAGACTCAAATATTATTGGAGCTAATTCAGATGCAATTGGCGGGCTTGTTGGTTCGCATTATGGTTATTATTATAATTATTGGTGGGGTTATAATTGGGGAAATTTTTCAATTGCTGATTCTAACTTCTCAGGAAATATACAAGGTGGAAAAAATGTTGGGGGAATAATTGGATCTTTCCAAGGGCTTCAAACCTATATAGATGCAGCTCTTGATAATTTGAAAGTAACTGCAAATATTTCTGGAAGTCAAAGCGTTGGAGGGATTGCAGGAAGTATTCAAACAAGCCCATATTACATAACTAAAGATGCTCCTTGGTGGCCTGCATGGTTTAGATCAAGAGCAGACTATGGAATTTATAGTGAAAAATATTGGTATGAACTACTTACTACTGATACAAATGAACCCACATCAGTTTCTCCTTATCATACTGAGGGGTATGTTGGATCAACAATTAAGACACAAGGACTTGATTTTTCAGGAACTTTAAGTGCTACATCTAACTGGGTTAATATTGGTGGATTATTTGGGATTGGAAGTAATTTGTGGGTACATGAATCAAAGGCCGCTGGAACAATTAACAGATATGGTTCATGGATGAAGTCAGGAGGGCTTATAGGAGAACTGCACAATTCATATGTTACAACTTCTGCATCAAGCATTAACTTTACTGACAATAATTCTAGCGATAATGTAACTATTTCAGGAGGGCTTATGGGAGAAAGTTATTACTCTTATATTGGAAGTAGTTATTACTCAGGAGATTTAAATTACTCTTGGAATAATTCGCTTTGGGCAGCTTCTGCATTTGTAGCTAGAGCTTATTCATCTTATCTTACAGCGGTTTTATTTATCGGACAAAACAGTGGGAACAAAGAAATAAGACCAATTGCTTCTTGGACTAATCAATGCGCTAATGATTATTCTTGTTATGGAGTTTCTGTGGGAAATGTGTATTGGGATTCAACAAGAGTAAATATGCAAAATGATTTCTGTACTTATGCTCAACAAATAAGTTCACGCTGGACTAAATTGACTAGTGCTAGTTGTTACAGCATGTCTGCATTAACAACTGTTCAAGCAAAACAACAATCCTATTATCCTGGACTTACATTTACTCCAAGTTACTGGAGCATTTGTGAAGGAACGACTTACCCTTGGTTAAGTTGGGAAGGACGAAGCTGCTAAAATTATTTTTTAAAAAATAATTTAGTTAAAATTGAAGTTATTTTTTTTCAAGTGAAATTTATAAACGCTAAAGCTCTATTTCTATAATGAAAAAGAAGCGAAATGAACGCATTCTGTTTAGTTCGACAAATGCTCAAAGTACTACTGAGTATCTTGTAATGATTGCAGTTGTGTTGGTTCTTGCGTTGACTGTTGTAGTAGTCATATTTAACTCTACTTCTAAAAGTGATACTGATGTTATTTCTTCAGTCCGGTTAAGTATGAAATCTGGGGCAATAGGTTTTGCCGAACTTGCGGGTGATTTTAACGGAGATATGATTGGAGAATTGTTAAATAATACTGGACAACTTGTTTACATTGAAGTAATTTCTTTAGTTGGAAAAAATCGGGATTATGCCAGACATTATTCTGATATAAAAGTTGATTCTGGTGGAAGAGAAGTTTTTTTCCTTGATTCATTTCCTGAATGCAAGTGTACTGTTCCAGGAGCAACTCGCATTTGTGATTTTAATGTTCAATACCAAACAGAAAATGGGTTAGTAAAAAATTTTTCTCTTAAAGCAGTTGTTGATTGCGTAACTAAAATAAATTCTGGCGGAGCAGTTACTCCAGTTTGTAAATCCGAAAATTCGCCTTGCGCAATTGGTTCTGAGTGTTGCGGAAGAACATGTACACTTGGGTTATGTGCAGCTTATTCTGACACAACAACAAATCCTGATACTTCTACTGATACTGACCAACCCTGTGTTGAAAATTGTGATGAACTTCCTCCTGATGGAGAAAAACCGCCTACAGAGTTTTCTGAATGTATAACAAATTCAGATTGTGTAGATAATAGATCTTGTACTGTTGATACTTGTGTATTAGGAAATTGTATAAACAATGATACACTTTGTTCACCCGTAACAGTTTTACCAACAAATATAATTACAATTACGACTTGTGCCGAGCTAAGAGACTTAAATGGTTTAGATTTAAATTATGTTTTAGAAAATGATATTAATTGTGCTAGCATTTCTAATTTTGTTCCTATAGGGGACTCAAATACTCCATTTACCGGAATGTTTGATGGAAATAATCACACAATTTCAAATTTAAATATTGCTCCAATTTACTCGGGTTTTGTTGATGAAAATACAATTGTGGATAATTTTGGTTTGTTTGGCTCAATCTATGACGCACAAATTTCAAATATTAGTATTAGCGCATCGAGTGTGACGGGGAGTTATGCTGTTGGGATGGTTGCAGGAGACGCAAACAAATCAACTATTTCTAATTGTGTAATTGATGCAAATATAAAAGGAGTAAATTATGTTTCAGGAATATTTGGTTATTCAGAGGATTCAAATATTTCAAATTGTAGCGTTTTAGGAAATGTTTCCTCGGCATACTTTGCAAATGTTTTACCGGTGAACGAACCTTACTTTATTTACTATGCTGATGGGGCTCCAAAGTTTGCGGGCGCTGTAGCAGGATATTTTGTTGACGGAAATATTAGTGATGTTAATTCTTATATTACACTATTTGGAGTTTCACGAGTTGGGGGAGTGGCAGGTTCTTTTTTGAACAGTACTATCTCAAACAGTTATTCCTTTGCAACAGTTAATGGAATTCACTCAGTAGGTGGGTTTTTTGGTTTTACTTCTAATTCAGATATTAACTCAGTGCATTTTGATGGTAATGTTAAAGGGATAATAAAAGTTGGAGGAATTGCCGGGGTACAACTTAATGGAAGCGTTTCTTCTTCAACTTCTAATGTTGATATTATTGGAACAAAACAAGTTGCTCCTATTTCTGGAAAAATTATTGGGGGAACACTCGTTTCAACTTTTGCTACGGGAGTTGGTTATTTACAAATGAGTGATGATAATGTTAACAGTACTTCTTTAGAAAATTATTTGAATTCGCCAGTAAACGTTGATGAGTTGGCTAATTTTGAAACTTATTTGTCTTCTTCACAGTGCCCAAGTTGTACAACAAGTGTGGTGTTTGGGAATTTATCTTATTCAAACCCTAGGGTGATTATGGATTGTAATGATTTACAAAACATAAATCAAAACTTAGACGGAAATTATTATTTGGCACAAGACCTAAATTGTTCAGAAACTATTAGTTGGAATGGAGGAAATGGATTTGCCCCCGTTGGTCAATGTGGAACTAAAAATGTTTGTAACAAAGGAAATGCTCCTGATGAAAATTATACTCCTTTTACTGGGTCTTTGCGAGGAGAAGCAAAAATAACTGACATTAATTCTAACAGACCTGATTTGTATAACACGGGCGTATTTGGTTGTTCTACAAGTTCAGATATTATTCCAACACTTTTATCACCAACACTTATCTCTTCAACTTTTTTAGCATCAAACGTGTCCAACGGAATAGTTGCTTGTGATTATTCATCAATAGATCCAGAAACTCAAGCTATTGGAAGTTGGTGGAATTATGCATTTGGAAATACTCCTTGGTTTGTTTATAAGTGGTATTGGTCAGGTTATCCTTCTTGGTGGCAGTGGCCTGGTGCGGGTTATGCTTATTGGGATTGGGGTTACTGGAATAATTTTAGTTCATGGTATAGAGGATATGATTATGGATCAAATGTTTATTGTGGTGGATCATATTTACACACTGACGGCGCTTTGGGTACACTCACAAATCCAATAAAAATTTATGATTGCCAAGGACTACAAAGTATTGCAAATGATTTAGATGCAAATTATAAATTAGCCCAAGATATTGACTGTACTGGATTTAATTTTGTTCCAATTGGAACTGTTGGTTATTGTAATAGTGATGGGAATACTGGGGGAGTGGGGCAAATGACTTGTGCTTACATTGGTTCTACTTCTTGTCAAGCGGTTCCTTCTTGTTATACTGAATTTTGTACTCCGGATGATTGTGCTAATCCAGCCAATGTGTGGTGTTGGAGTGAAGGTTGTGCTTCTACTTGGAATACTGAAGCTCCTTTTGTTGGAAGCATTAATGGTGGAGGATACATAATACGTAATTTAGTGGTTGATAGAAATTATGTAAATAAGCAGCATTATATCGGAATGATTGGTTATGGAAAAAATGCAACACTGCGAAATTTGAAGTTTGTTGGAGCGTCTGTAACAGGTTCTCCTTCTAATTTACCCGGAACAGGTGGGTTTGAGTCTATGCCTTCTTTTGGAGTTGGGGTTGTTGCTGGGGGTTGTCAAGGTTGTTCTGTTATTAATGTTAGTGTTGATGGGTCAGTTGTTTTATCTCTGTCAAGTAATTATTTTGGTGCTGCTGCAGGTTTAATTATGGGGTATAGTAATGCTTCGGCTTATTATAATTTATTTTCTAGTGGTTCGGTTACTCTTTCTGAAACGGCTGGTGCTAGTGCTTCTACTCCTGAGAGCGGTGCTGGTGGTTTGATTGGTGCATCAAGAAATGAAAGTATTACTCGTGCTGGTTCAACTGCAGATGTTTCCTATACTATGACTAGTACTAATGATTGGCTTCAAGGGTATGTTGGAGGATTAATTGGAACTGCTTATAGTTCTAATTTGTATAGGGGTTATCATGTTGGGGATGTTACTGGTTCTGTTTCTGGTTGTTCTCTTGATGGAGATTATGCATATGGTTGTATGTTTGCTGGTGGAATAATGGGTGGGAGGTATGATACTTCGGATTATCCTCCGGGTGGGCTTGTGAGTACTTCTTATAATATAGGAAATGTTACTGGGGATTTAGCAGGTGCGCTTGCAGGGAGTGGTTCTGTTACTTATTCTTATGCGGATGGAAATGTTATTGGGGGTTTTGGTGCGGCTACTACGAGTGGGGCTTTGTATGGTTATGGTGCTCAGTATGTTTATACGCGGGTTACTGTTACTGCTCCAAGAAAAGCGGGGGTTTCTCCGATAAGGTGTCAGCCTGCTTGTAGTGGTTCTCATTATATTTATTGGGATAGTGGTTTGTTTTCTAATCCGGATTTGTGTCCTGCTGGTTGTGGAGGACAGGATTATAATGGAGAAGGATATATGTTGACGAGTTCACAGCTTAGAGATAAGGCTGTTATGCCTAGTGCTTTTAGTTCTGGTGAGTTTTGTATGTGTTCTGGTGATTATCCTCGTTTGGCTTGGGAGACTGGGGTTGATCCTACTTGTGATTGTGCGAAACCTATTACTAATTGTACTGATTTACAAAATATGAATCAGTTTCCTAAAGCAAAATTTTATTTGGTAGATAACCTTGATTGTGATAATTTTAATTGGAATAACAATAATGTTTTTGTTCCTGTCGGAGATTACGCTGCTCCATTTATGGGAGATTTTAATGGTAATGGAAAAACTATTAGCAATTTAAGAATTGGAAAAACTCCAAACAACGAATATGCCGGAAGTCCTTTTACTGGATTATTTGGAATTGTAGTTGGTGCTAAGATACATGATTTAACAATTCACTTCGCTGATATTAATGTTCCTTATTACAGAATTGGGGGAGCCGTAGTTGGGTACGGTGAAGATGTTAACATTACAAATGTTCACGTAGATGGAAATGTATACCAAACAAATAAATCTTTGTATGGTTGTGGGTATAATGATTGGCCTTCTATTGGAGGATTAGTTGGAAAAGGGAGTGGTTTAATTACAAATTCTTCGTTTAATGGAATGGTTTGGGATAGAGGGACAAATTTAGGTGGGGCTTATGGTGGGCTTGCAGGAATATTTTTGGGGCCAATAATAAATAGTAACACACAAGGATACGTTTCAAGCCCAATTAATTATGCCGGAGGACTTGTTGGATATTATTCAAATTATTATAATACATACACTTCAGGAATAACAAATTCTTATTCTCTGATGGATGTTAATGGAACTACTGCCGGAGGACTTGTTGGGGAACTTGTTTCGGGAACAATTTCTAATAGTTATTATGTTGGAGAAATTACTTGTGCTAGTTGGGGTTCATGCGGAGGACTAATTGGAAAAACAGGAAACCAAAATTATTTATCTTATTCAAATTATCCAAGAATAACAAGTTCTTATGCTGACTCAAATATTTTAGGAAACAACTCAAGTTCAATTGGCGGACTTGTTGGTTCACATTATGGGTACTATTCTTGGAATTATGGTTGGGATTGGGGAAATTTTAAAATAACCGATTCAAACTTTTCTGGAACTATACAAGGGGCTGAAGATGCAGGTGGAATAATTGGAACATACCAAGCAAAGCACTCAACAGAAGCAATGACTAATTTGAAAGTAAATGCAAATATTAGTGGGACTCGTAATGTTGGTGGAATTGCAGGGGACCTCAGGACAAGTCCATATGTACTAATTAAAGATGCTCCTTGGTGGCCTAGCGGATTTAGATTAAATTCAAATTACTCACTTTACAGTAATAAATATTGGTACTCTTTACTTGAGAATGATGAAAATGAATCTATAAACATATCAACTTATCATGTTGAGGGATATAATGCCGGAACAATTCAAGTTAGTGGACTTGAGTTTACAGGTAATTTAAGTACTACTTTAAATTATTGGGCAAATGTTGGAGGATTATTCGGGTTTGCAAGCAATTTAAGTGCGAGTGAATCAAAATCAAGTGGAACAATTAATCGTTCAAGATCATACATTAATTCAGGGGGGCTTTTTGGGGAATTAAAAAACTCTTACATTAATTTATGTGCATCAAGCATAAATTTTACTGACAATAATTCTGAAAAAAACAATAATCTTAGTGGGGGGTTTGTTGGCAAAATAAATAATTCAGCTATTGGTCAAAGTTATTACTCGGGAGATTTAAATTATTCTAAAAGCGATGCGCTTTGGGCAGCAGGAGCATTTGCAGGAATCTCAACATACTCTTCTGTTTCTGCTTCTTTATTTGTTGGCCAGAATAGTGGGGGACAACAAGTAAGACCAATAGGGGTTTGGTTTAGTACTTGCGGAGATTATGAGTGCTACTCAACATCAGTATACACAATATATTGGGATTCTTCACAAATAAATATTCAAAATGATTACTGTGCTTATGCTCAACAAAAAAATTCTCGGTGGTACAGAATGACAAGCAGTGAATGTTATGGAATGTCAGCACTAACAACAGTTGCTGCAAAGCAACAAGCAAGTTACTCTGCATTAGCATTTACTCCTAGTTACTGGAGCATTTGCGAAGGTGTTAGTTACCCTTGGTTAAGTTGGGAAGGGCAAACCTGCTAAAGCAAATATTTTGTTAAAAAGAATAAATATTAATTATTTTAGTTTTATTTAATTAGTTATTTTATTTGAAATTCTCTTCATAATCAAAACCCAAACTCTTGAGTTTATCTCTCGTGCGCATATATGTTGATATATTTACCGAATCGGGGTGTTTTAGTAACCTTCTCCTCGCTTCTAAAAAATCACTTCTTGCTAATTTCAATGCAGGAATCATTCCCTTTCTTGATTGAGTCATTCTTGTAATTGCATCTTTGTCCGCAGCAAGAATTTCTCTTACTTGGCTAACTTCTGGGTTTTGCAAAGCCTTTAGTCTATTTTTAATCCAAACTTTTCTTGTGTGACTTGATTCTCCTCCAGCTACAGAACCCATTTTAGCAGTTCTGCCAGCAGTTTTACCTCTAAGTTGTTGAGTTGCACGACTTATTAAATTTCTTTTTGCTGAAGGCATAATAAAGAACAACATTTGGAGTTAATAATTCTTTTGGGAAAGAAATTTAGAGACTATGGAGTTATTTCCGCGCAATTGTATTTGCCAGCTTCCGATTGAGCGTGCCGGAAGATGCTGACATCCTTTCTTGCGAAAGGATTAGAAACTAGGGAATTATTTCTGCACAATTATATTTTAAAAATTGCAAATCTTTTTTATTAATTTTTTTGGATTTAATTAGTTCTTCAACTTGCGGAGAAATTCTTTTCATTTCACTGATTAGGTATCGCGTTGTGTTACAAATCTCAATAACCCCGTTTTTTGGCCACAAAGGATTAAGATTAGAGTAAAGACATCTCCCTCCGCACAAATCATAATCGCCACAATTTGTACAAGGTTTACCAACACTTAATTTGAAAGGAAGATTTTTTGGGTTAGATGTTTTAATATCTCCAAGATAATAATCTTTTATTCCACTCATTATTGGGCAAGCGGAAATTTTTCCATTAGGGAGAATTGTAAAGTTACCAACTCCCGAACCGCACCTCAAATAATACTTGGTTTTATTTAACAAAGAATCCATTATTCCCATAAATGGATACAACCTAAGAACAGTTCCTTTTTTCATTTCAGAAATCCAGTACTCTGCAAGTTTTGAAATGTCCTTGTTGTATTGTTCACTCCATTCTAAAAAATTTCTTTTCTTATAATCATGCCACATATTAGCATCAAGTTGCCAGTGAACCGAAGAAAACCTAAAGCCCTCTAGATTTTTTGGTTCTAGTAATTCCATAATATCTTCAAAAAAACTAGTTGGTTCTTCAATTGCCATTCTTGCAATAATTTCTCCCTTAAACCCATTTCTTCTAATGAGCTTTAAATTTTCTGTAACTTTTTCCCAAGTAGTTTCTCCTCTATTTTTATTAGTAATTTCTTTTCCCCCATCAATAGAAACAAGGATGGTGTGAAATCTATTTACATATTTTTTTGGAAGTGTGTGTAAAAGCGTAGCATTTGTTTGAATTAAAAAATTCTTTACAGTTTTGTATTTGTGTTGAGCATCCATTGTTTGCTTTATAAAATCAATATTGAGAAGCGGTTCTCCGCCATAAAAAATAATTGAAACCGGCTTATCCTTATCTTTTTTTAAAAAAGAATTTAGTTCGCTTTGAGAATACTTTGGTGTACTTGGAACAGGCTCAAACTTTAATTTACTCTCCGGTTCAGAAAAAGCTTTCTCTCCGCAATAAGCACAACACAAATTGCACTCAGGAGTAGTTATTATGTGATAAATCATAAACTAAACTTAATTGAAAAAGAATAAAAACTAGCTTTACACAGTTTTTGTAAAGTCAATTCCTTTAGTGTATTTTTCTAAACCCTGATTGTTGTCCATCTTTTCTTTTGCCGCGGTTTTAATATATTGAAGAACTCTTTGTTTTCTAAAAAATAGTGGTGCATGAGTTGCTACTCCTGGTCCACCAATACAACCGCCCTTACAAAAAAGAATATCATAGAAAACTTTGTTTGAGCGATTGCTAAAAAGTTTTTGTATACAATCAACTCCATCACAAGAAACAACATCTTTTTTTTCTAGTATGTCTTGATAGTGCAAAGTTCCGCAAAGTCCCCCCGCAAGAGGATAGATTTTTGTGTAATCATTGTAAAAAGAATCAAACTTGTGAGAAATATTTTCTGCTTTTGGTTTTTCTTTTGCAATAATTTGCTTCATTTCAGAGAAAGTTACTACTCCCTCAATTAGTTTCTTCCCTTTTTTATCAACTAGTTCTCTGGCTTCAAGTTTTTTTGCAAAACAAGGGGCAAGAAAAACAATTTTGTGCTTTGGAAAGTTCTTTCTCACAACTTTGCTCATTGCGCCCATTGGGGAATCAAAAGGGAGTAAGTATTTTTTTAACTGGGGAAACTTATTTTTTATTAACTCAACGCTAGCCGGACAAACACTTGAAATAAATCTGTCTTGAAAATTCTTGTCCGTCTTTTTTCCATTTCTTTCATACTTTGAATAATGTTCATGAATATACTTATGATATTGGGTGTTAATTATTTTAGCTCCAAAAGTAAGTTCAGTAACTTTATCAAAACCCAGAGCCTTCAGACTTGGAACAAATTTTTTGTAATCAAAATCAACAACAAAAGCAGGAGCACTCATCAAAACTAGTTTAGTTCCCTTCTTTTCTTTTGACTCTTTTAGGAGAGCAAGCACTTTGAGTTGGTCCTCATTATAAGCAAAGCCAAAAAAGTTAGGCAAACCAAAATCCATACTACTAGTAGAATTTTGGAGTATTTATTTGTTGCACAGGTTGTTTCATTTAGGGGGTTTGGCATTTTGTTTCAGCTTTACCCTTGTCCAAATATCGCGTGCATAAGCGGGGTAAGGTGTGACGTTATGAGTTAGTACCGTGGTTATTCCGGCTTTTCTAAATGTTTGTCTGTATTGCCTTAATTGTCTTCTATACCCTTCGGGGGAGGATCCAGGCACAAGGAAACCCTGAATTGCAGGTAATGCTCCTGCGACTTGGACTTTTTTTATTCCTGCAATTCGCTTGATTTTTTTTGCTATTGCCACGCGCCAATTTTCGCCAAGCTGTGTTGATAAAAGTTCGAGTTGATTTTGTTTGTTTTTTATTCCTTGAATATTATTAATTACAAGTTTTATATTGTCTCCTTCAGCTTGAACATAAAACCCGACTGTAGCTAGTCTTTCTTGTTTGTCAGGACTCCAAATTGTAAATTGAATTGGGCATTCGGGGTGGCGTAAACCAGAAAGTGCATAAAAAAATTTTCCTAGTTTTCTTTTTTTTGGATTCTTTGCAAAGTGTTCATAAAGCTGATTAGTCATTACCGCCCCTTTTAATTTGTCTTCCAACGGAAGGTCTTTTGGATATTGCTTAATGGCTAGTTCGTAGGTAATATGTTCATTGGGGGATCTTAGAATTTTTAGAGCTTCTTCACGGTAATCAATGACCATTAGATATAATAGTGTTTAAGGAAAATAAAAGCTTTCCTTAAAACAAAGGTGCTGTTGTTCTGGCTATTTTCTTTCTTTTAACACAAAAACCTTGTCGTTTGGTCGAACTCTGTCCAAGACTTTTATTCCAACTAAATCTCCTTGGTGCGCAGCGGAGAGCTTTTTGTGATGAGCTTCCATTGAATCAAGAGTTTGCTCAATAAAAGTAGTTGTCCCTTCAATAATTAATTTATCGCCAAGTTTAATTGAATCAAATAACTTTATTTCAGCCACCATTGGTTTAACATAATACTTTGTTACAACACCAACATTTACTCTTTTCTGGGTTTGAAAACTTCCTTGTCCCTTAGCAATATCTTTTCCATTAGGAACAGTAAAAAAGAATCCTTCAGAAAAACCTCTGTTATAAACTTTTTCAAGTTCGACGTTCCAAGAACTAATTTTTTCAGTAGAAAAAGTTTTGTTTGCGACAGAATCAATAGCTTCTCTATAACACTTAGTAGTAGTGGCAACGTAATCAGTTGGTTTTGTTCTTCCCTCAATTTTAATTGAATCAACCCCGCTAGCAATTATTTTATCCAAAAACTGGATTGTTTTCATGTCTTTTGCAGAAAGTATGGTTGTTCCATCCAAGTAAACTTCTTTTTTTTCAAAGTTAGGTGCATCTCCATCCAAGAAATAAGCTCTTCGGCAAGGCTGTAAGCATTCTCCGCGGTTAGCACTTCTTCCAAATGCTTCGTGACTCAAAAAGCATCTTCCTGAAACAGAAATACACATTGCTCCGTGAACAAAACACTCAACTTCAATTCCCAATTTTATAGCTTTTTTCTTAACCGCAGTAATTTGTTTTAAATTTAGTTCTCGGGCAAGAATAACTCTTTTTACTCCAAGTGTAGCGTATTCTTTTAATGCAAGAGAATTGCTTACACTTGCTTGAGTACTTAAAAATATTTTTAATTTATGTTTTTTTGCAATTGAGAGAACCCCTAAATCGGAAAGAATAATTGCATCAACCTTGGCTTTTTTAGCAGAGGAAAGAATCTTGTCCACTGCAACTAATTCTTCTTCAAAAATAATTGTGTTAAGCGCTAAATATCCTTTAACTTTGTTTTTGTGCAAATACTCCATTAATTTTTTTAATTCATTAATAGAAAAATTTGTTCCAAGATCTCGCATATTGTATCCTTTAATCCCAAAGTAAACCGCGTTAGCTCCATTATTTACTGTTGCAATAGTGCAAGGAAAATCTCCTACACCAACTAATAATTCGGGTTTTTTTAGGCTCATTTAATCACAAAGTAAAAATTATTTTGATTTGAAGTATTTTTAAATAGAATGAAGGGAGATATTAACATGTCAAAGATTTATTTTTCACTAAGGGAAGTAAACGAATTTGTAAAAAAAATTCGTGAAAATGTGGATAGGTTAAGTGAACTAAATGAACAATTATCTTTACTGGATAATACAAAAATAGAGTTTGATGATGATTCAATGGAAAACTTTTTGCTTGAAGTTGAACTAAATAAGAACTTTCATGAAAAAAATGTGGAAATGTATTCTCTATTAGGGGATTTAATTAGAAAAGGTTGTGTTATAAGGGATTTAGATAAAGGGGAAATCGATTTTTATTCAAAACTTGAGAACAAAGAGATACTTTTTTGCTGGAGAATAAACGAAGAAACCGTTTCTTTTTGGCACTATCCAGACGAAGACCTCTCTAAACGCAAGCCCGTAAAGGAAATAGAGGATGCTTATATGGAAAAACTCAACAAAATGAAGTAAAGCTAGAGGCTTTTGATTTTTTGGGTTTAACATCAACGCTTTTAAAGGTTTCTAATTCTATTTTCTTTAACTTGCGATGTTTTAGTCGTTAGTGGCGTTAAGATTTATGCTTGGTTTTGCTTGGAATGATATTTCATTTTCTTGCGAACAGCACGTATAATATAATATTTTGCCTGGTGGTATGTTGGCTGATGAAAAAAGACACTATTTAGTTGCGGAGCACGTCTTAATTAAAAAAGAAAAAGTTGCTGAATTAATGGCTGAACTTGGGGTAAAAAAAGATGCTTTGCCAAGAATCGACAAAACTGATGCAGCAATAAAACTATTACAACCAGAAAAAGGCGATGTTGTAAAAATAATTAGAGATTCAATGACAGCAGGTCAAGCAGTTTATTATAGACGAGTAATATAAAAATTATTTTACATTAGTCCAGCCGAAAGGCTGATTTAAGTAGTTTTGGAGAAAGGGTGAGTAGGATGTCTTGGGAACTAATTGATTCTTATTTTAAAAGTAAAAGCATAGCACAAATGGAAATAGACTCTTTTAACCAATTTGTGGATTTAAAATTACAAGATATTGTAAAAGAAAACGCATCAATTGTTCCAAAAATTGAAGAAGTTAGAATTGAATTATCTGATATTGAAATTGATAAACCAAAAATAATTGAAGCTGATGGTTCACCAAGAGAAGAATTTTCTCCAATGGAAGCAAGACTAAGAAATAGAACATATGCAGGACCTATTTACTTGACTATGAGACTTTATAGAAGAGATGTTGAACAAGACGCAAGAAGAACTTATATTGGAGACTTGCCAATAATGACAAAATCAAATTTATGCTGGTTAAATGGAAAAAGCCCTGAAGAATTAGTTGAAATGGGTGAAGATCCAAAAGATTTTGGCGGGTACTTTATTATTAACGGAAGCGAAAAAGCATTAATGACACAAGAAGTACTAGCTTCAGACAGAGTACTTATTTCTGAAGGAGAAAAAGGAGTTGTTGCAGAAGTTATCTCTACTAGAGGGGCTTTCAAAGGAAGAGTAAGATTATTACGAAGTCCTGAAGGATTACTCTACGCATCATTCCCAACAAGTCCAAAGAAATTACCATTATTCTCATTATTCAAAGCACTTGGATTAAAATCAAAAAAAGATATTTTTGATGCATTCCCTGAAGAAAAAGAAATACAAAATGATTTGCTACTAAACTGGGAAGAATGCGAAATAAATACTGAAGAAGAGGCCCTGGATAAGATTGGTAAATTCGTTGCACCTGGGCAAGTAATTGATTATAGATTAAGAAGAGCAAGAGAAGTAATAGATGGGTTCTTACTACCACACATTGGTCAAGATGAACCAGCTAGACTTGCAAAAGCATATTACTTATCAATGATGGCAACAAAAGCCGTTGAAAAAGCCTACAAGTTAAGAGGCAAAGATGATAAAGATCACTACGCAAACAAAAGACTTGAATTAAGTGGAAAATTAATGGAACACTTATTCAGATACTCATTCAAATACTTTGTAAAAGATATTAGATTCCAAATTGATAGAACAGTTACAAGAAGAAGAAAATTAAATATTTCAACAATCGTTAGACCAGGCGCAGTAAGCGAGAGAATAAAATTCGCAATGAGCACAGGAAACTGGATTGGAAGAAGTACTGGTGTAGCAAAGTTCATGGATAGAGTAAATTACTTAGCTCCATTAACAGATATGAGAAAAGTAAAATCACAATTATCAAAAACAAGAGAATTATACGAAGCACGTGATGTACACGGAACACACTGGGGAAGACTATGCCCAGTTGAAACACCTGATGGACCACAGTGTGGGTTAGTAAAAAACCTTGCATTAATGGCAGAAGTAACAACAGAAGCATTAGAAAATCCAGTAGAAGATTACTTGCACAAGCAAGGAGTAAGACTAAAGAAATTATAAAAAAAGAAAAATAAAAGAAATAATATTTGTGGATTGAAAAAGAGTGGTGAGAAAATGGCAGCAATAGCAAAGGTTTACATCAACGGAAGATTAATCGGGTTTCACGAAAAACCCCTAGAGCTTACGGAAACTATAATTAACTCTAGAAGAGACAACAAGCTTCCTAAACAAATGAACGTTGCTTTCCACAAAGACACAAATGAAATTTATATTAACACTGATGCTGGAAGATTACAAAGACCAGTAATTGTAGTAAGAAACGGAAAAAGCACTTACACTCCAGAAATTACAAAACAAGTAAAAGAAGGAAAATTATCTTTCGTACAATTAATGGAAATGGGTGTAATAGAATACCTTGATTCTGAAGAAGAAGAGAATGCCTTAGTTGCACAAAGCGAAGAAGAAATAACAAAAAATCACACACATTTAGAAATTGACGGAGCAGCAACACTAAGTACAATTACTTCACTTGTTCCCTACATTAACCACAACATGGCAGGAAAAGCATTGCACGGAGCAAAAATGTTCAAACAAGCAATGGGAATTGGGGCAATTAATTACAAAATGAGACACGACACAGAAGGATACTTATTATACTACCCAGAAAAAAACTTGGTAAAAACAAAAACAATGGATCTTTTAGAATTAGATTCTAGACCACAATCACAAAATTTTGTAGTTGCAATCATGCCTTACTACGGATTCAACACAATGGATGCAATAATTTTGAACAAAGGTGCAATTGATAGAGGCTTAGCAAGAGCTGCATACTTTAGAAATTACGAAACAATAGAACAACGTTACCCTGGTGGACAAAGAGATAAATTCGAAACACCAACAGAAGAAAAAGTAGGTTTCGTTGAAGAAGAGAATTACAAAAAACTTGGTGCTGACGGAATAATACAACTTGAACAATACGTTGCAGAAGAAGAAGCAATTATAGGAAAAACTTCTCCCCCACGTTTCTTTGAAGAAATGACTGACTTTGGTGTTGATGAAGAAAAAAGAAGAGATGCATCAATGACTGTTAGAAAAGGAAAGCCAGGTTTTGTTGATACAATAATGATGACTGAAGCAGAAGATGGAAGTAGACTTGTAAAAGTAAAAGTAAGAACTCCTCTTATCCCTGCAGTTGGAGATAAAATTGCTTCAAGACACGGACAGAAAGGAGTAGTGTCAGCAATAATACCTGAAGAAGATATGCCATTTACAATTGATGGAATAAAACCAGATTTGATAATTAATCCACACTCAATTCCATCAAGAATGACTATGGGGCACTTATTAGAAATGTTAGGTGGAAAAGCCGGTGCAGCAGCAGGACAAATAGTTGATGGGACACCATTTAGTTCAACTCCATTAGTGGAGCTTGAAGCCATGTTAAGAAAACACGGATTTAGAGGAGACGGAATGGAAGTCTTCTACGATGGAATAACAGGAAAAAGACTTGAAGGAGAAATATTTACTGGGGTAATTGCAACACAAAAGTTGTACCACGTTGTAACAAACAAATTACAAGCAAGAGCAAGAGGGCCAGTACAAGTACTAACAAGACAGCCAACCGAAGGAAAAGAAAAAGAAGGCGGACTAAGATTCGGAGAAATGGAAGGCGAAACCTTGGTAGGACACGGAGCAGCAATGCTACTACACGAAAAATTATTAGAAGACTCTGATAAAACAGTAGAACTTGTTTGTGAAAAGTGCGGAGTAATAGCAGTAAGCGATGAAATAAGACACAAAAGATACTGCCCAATCTGCAAGAGCACAGCAGTATACCCTGTAGAAATGTCTTACGGATTCAAACTATTAATCGAAGAATTAAAAGCACTAGGAATATTAGCAAAACTAAATCTTGTTGACAAGGTTTAGTTAAATTATTTTTAAGGTAGCAAAGAATTGAAGGTGTGGAATATGATAATGAAAAAAATCGGAAGCGTAGAATTCAACTTCATCAATCCAGAACTTGTAAGAAAAATGAGTTCTATTGAAATCAAGACTCCTGAAACATACGATAAAGACGGCTACCCAATGGAAGGAGGATTAATGGACCCACACCTAGGTGTAATTAATCCAGGAATTAAATGTAAAACATGCGGACAAACAATGAAAAATTGTTCAGGACACTTCGGGCACTTAGAACTAGAAAGACCAGTAGTACACTCAGAATTTGGAAGAAGATTAGAACTATTAATGAATTGTACTTGTAAAGATTGTGGGCACTTACTTGTTTCTGACGATCAGATAAAAAAATTACAAGATGCTTCAGCAAATAAAGTTGTTGATTACACAAAAAGAATTTTATTAAAAGCAAAAAATGCAAAAAAATGCCCAAACTGTAATGCAGTAACACAAAAAACAGTTCTTGATAAACCAACAAACTTCTACTATAATAAGGAAAGAATTTACCCTGCAGCAATAAGAGAATGGGTAGAAAAAATTCCTGATGACCACTTAAAACTTTTAGGATATGATACAACAAGAGTAAGACCACAATGGTTTGTACTAACGGTATTACAAATTCCTCCAATAACAATAAGACCAAGTATTACACTTGAAAGCGGAATAAAATCCGAAGATGATTTAACACACAAATTAGTTGATATAATTAGAATCAATAATAGATTGAAAGATAACTTGGAAGCTGGTGCTCCTCAATTAATTATTGAAGATTTGTGGGACTTACTACAATACCACACAACAACTTACTTTGATAACAACACAGCAGGAGTTCCTCCGGCAAAACACAGATCTGGTAGACCTCTAAGAACAATTATACAAAGATTAAAAGGAAAAAAAGGAAGATTCCGTTACAACTTAACAGGAAAAAGAGTTAACCACGCAGCTCGATCAATCATAGTTCCTGATCCATACATTGATATTTCAGAACTTGGAGTTCCAGAAGAAGCAGCAAAAGAACTAACTGTTCCTGAATTTATTACAGAATGGAATTTAGAAACAATGAAAAAACAAATCGAAAAATCTGATAAACCGGTTTACGTAATAAGACCAAACGGAACAAGAAGAAAAGTTACTCCGGAAAACAAAGAAGAAATTTCAAAAGAACTTGATATTGGATACAGAATAGAAAGAAATATTGAAAACGGAGATATTGTTCTATTCAATAGACAACCATCATTACATAGAATATCGATGATGGCACACAGAGCTAGAATAATGCCCGGAAAAGTATTCAGAATAAACCCAATTGCTTGTAACCCCTATGGTGCGGACTTTGATGGGGATGAAATGAACTGCCACGTTCCACAAACAGAAGAAGGAAAAGCAGAAGCAAAGAAACTAATGCTTGTAAGAGACCAAATAATTTCTCCAAGATACGGTGCACCAGTAATAGCACCAAAGGAAGATGGAGTATCAGGTTGCTTCACACTAACAATGCCACAAACAGCTTTTCCAAAAGAAGAAGCAATGACACTATTATACGATATTGGGGTAACAGAATTACCAAAACCAGATCATGGAAAAATGTATTCGGGAAGATTAATTTTCTCACAAATACTTCCAAAAGACTTGAACTTGGAGTTTGAATCATACACCGGAAAAGTATTCAAAGAAGCAGGATATACACAGCAAGATTCTGAGTTAATTGGAAAAATAATGGAGAAAGTAAAAATTGTTGACGGTCAACTAGTAAGCGGAGTAATAGATTCTGCTGCATTAAGTGAAGGAAAAGGAAAGTTAGTTGACACAATGGCAAGAGAATACCCGAGTACTGTAATTGAAGACTTTTATAGAGGGGTAAACAGAATAACTTCCTACGTTCTAACCGAAAAAGGAATGACAGCATCACTAGCAGAATATGAAGTAAGTGAAGAAATTGAAGATTTAAAGAAAAAAGTAATCTCTGAAGCAATGAAAAAAGGAGAAGCGCTTGTTGAAGCATACGAAAAAGGAAGTTTAGAAGTAATTCCTGGAAGAACAACAAGTGAGTCATTTGAGTTATATATGGTAAGACTATCTTCAGAAGCAAAGGATAAGGTTGAGAAAGCAATAATGAAGGAAAAACTTCACTATGTTATTGGCGAAGAAATGATACTAAACACAATTTCCATGATATTAGCAAAATCAAGAGGAAGTTCTGTTAACCTAATGAATATTGCTGGATTCTGGGGACAGGCATCTGTTCGTGAAGGAAGACCAAAAAAAGGTTACGCAAAGAGATTAATCACATCAAATGAAAAAGGAGATGTTGGGTTACTTGCAGGTGGATTCATTAGAAGCAACTTCCTTGATGGAATGAATGCAAAAGAATATTTTTACCACTCAATGGGTGGAAGACAAGGAGAAGTTGATACAGGTGTATCAACAAAAGTATCCGGATACTTGTACAGAAGACTTGCAAATTCACTAAAGGATTTGTTAGCAGCTCCTGATGGTACAGTAAGAACAGCAGCAAATATGTTAGTTCAATACCAATACGGAGAGGACGGAGTATTCCCTAAGAATACAAAAGGCGGAATCGCAATAGATGTAAAAGAAGAATACAAAAAACTTAAAGACAAAGGAGCACTATAAAGCGCTCCATTATTCTTAGATTAGCTACGCGAGGGATTAAGTATGGTTGAAGAAATTGAAGAAGTTGTTGAAGAAGTACACGAAGCAGAAGATGCTGAAGAAGAACAAACCGAAGAAGAAGTAGAAGAAAGTGAAACAGAAGAAGAAAAGACAGAATCCCACGTAGAAAAAGAAGCAGAAGTAACTGAAGTAAAAGTAGCTAAGAAAAAAAGAAAAGTTGCAGACATTGACGAAGGACTTGAGTCTGACGAAGAAGAAGTTGTCGGAGAAAAAGTTTACGAAGAAAAAGAAAGAAACTGGGAACAAGTTGCTTTACCTAAAAAATTCTTAGACGAAATAGTTGCAGTTTCAGAAGTATACAACTTATCAAAAGAAAAAGCAGGGATACTTGCTGATGCAGTGCTTGCAAAATACAATTCTATTATAGTTGAACCTGGAGAAGCTGTAGGAATAGTTGCAGCACAATCATTAGGAGAACCAGGAACACAGTTAACACTAAGAACAAAGCACTTTGCTGGAGCTGCCGAAGTATCTGTTGGTTCAGGAATACAAAGAGTTGAAGAAATTGTTGACGGACGAAGTAAAGCAAAATACCCAACAATGACAATTTACTTGAAAAGCGAACTTAAAAAAGATAAAGAAAAAGTTGACAAATTTGCAAAATCATTAATTGATGTGAGAGTAAAAGATGTTGTAAAAATAAATGAAGAACTTGAGAGTATGAAAATTGCTGTAGAAGTACAAACTGATAAGACTAAAGCGCTTGGACTAAAAGTTGATGACATCGCAGAAATGCTAAAAAAAGGATTAAAGGATTTCAAATCAATTTACAGAGACAACACAGTTCACTTTTCAATTGAAAAGAAAAACGAGTACCTTAAGATTAGAAAAGAAATGCTAAAACTCTTAGATGAAAAAGTTCACGGAGTAAAAGGAATAGAAAAAACCCTAATCGTAAAAGAAGGGGACGAATACGTAATCAAAACAAGCGGAAGCAACTTAAAATCAGTTTTAAAATTAGAAGAAATTGATTCAGAAAGAGTATTCACAAACGATATAATTGAAACATCAAAAGTTTTGGGAATAGAGGCAGGAAGAATAATGATTGTACAAGAACTAAAGAAAGTACTTGATGACAACGGAATCAAAGTAGATGTTAGACACATTATGTTACTAGCTGACCTAATGACTTTCTCGGGAGAAATCAAGGGAATAGTAAGAACAGGAATAACAAAAGGAAAAGCATCTCCATTCGCAAGAGCTGCATTCGAAGAAACAACAAAGCACTTACTTGACGCAGCATTCAAAGGAGAAAAAGAGAACTTAACAGGAGTAGTAGAAAACATAATTGTTGGACAGCCAATAAAGGTCGGAACAGGAATTGTAGAACTACTAGTAAAGTAAAGGCTTCAAAAGAAAAAAGCTTTTACTTTTCTTTTTTTAAATTCACTTATTGTAGTAACAATATTTTGTTCGACAAGTGTACGTTATTTGGCTATTTTTATCATAAGGTATAAATAGGCTTAAGTCTAATATACCTAGGATAATTTTCATGAAACCTACCAGTTATATTTTAGAATTAGAAAATTTAAACAAAACTTTTGACAATAATTTCGAAGTTATTAAGGACATAAACTTGAAAGTCAGACAAGGCGAATTTATTTGTTTTATTGGGCCCTCGGGTTGTGGAAAAACAGTTCTTCTATATACGATTGCGGGTTTTTTATCGCCTTCATCAGGTAAGATATTTGTGAAAAATACGGAAGTTAATTCTATTGGGGTAGACCGTATTATGGTATTCCAAGACCATATGCTTTTCCCATGGAAAACTGTATTTGAAAATATTTTGTTTGGTTTAGCTAACAGTAATTTAAACAAAAGCGAAAAAATAATCTTGGCTGAAAACTATTTGAGTCTAGTTGATCTTTCAGATTTTAGAGATTGGCCCATACATAAACTATCTGGAGGAATGAAGCAGCGAGTAGCTTTTGCGAGAGCTCTGGTAGCAAATCCTGAAATATTACTTATGGATGAACCATTTTCGTCATTGGATTCCATTGCTAGGCGTCATTTAAGGAAAAATTTAATTAAAATATGGCAAAAAACAAAAAAAACAATACTATTTGTGACACACAGTATAAATGAGGCTGTGTATATGGCGGATACAATTTATGTAATGAGCTCTAGACCCACAACTATTAAGAAATCTTATTCTGTTAAACTTTCGCGCCCGCGCGATATGTCTGATCCAAGATTTACTAAAATACTTAGGAAAGTGGAAGATGCTGTTCAAATAGAGTTTAATCTTTGCCAAAATCAGGCGGACTCACAATTAAATATTAATAAAATGATATTAAATGGTGAATAAAGTGAAATTGAATCAGCCAAATATAACTTTAGTTGTCTTAGGAATACTTTTGATTAGTATTATTGTGATAAGTACATATTGGGGAATGTCATATTTTGAATCCCAAATGAAAGAAAATACTAATTCTTTGCCTAAAGTCATCATTGGTTTTCCAATTCAATCTCTAGATGCAGCCCCTTTAATGATAGCTTACGAAAAGGGTTATTTTTTTAGTCAAGGAATTGATGTGCAGTTAGTACATTTACAGTCTTCAGAAGGAGCATTAGCCGTTGGTAGTGGTAAAGTAGATATAGATATAACTGGTGCAGTACGTCTTTTTGGGCCAATAGAGAAAGGTGTTCCCGTAAAGATGTTATCAATAATGGGTGACATGTCATCACATTTATTTATACGCCCTAGCTCAAACATTATAACCCTTAAAGATTTAGAAGGCAAAAGAGTTTCAATTGGTCCTGCAGGATCTGGAGGAACAAGGTTAAAATTCATGTATATCCTAAAAAAGGAGGGAGTGGATTTTAATAAAATTGAATTTATAGATCTTGAAAAAATGTATTTGCCAATGGCTTTGATGGATAAAAATACAATTGATGCTGCACTAATAGATGAACCTGCTTATGTTGATAAAGCGAAAGAGCAAGGTGCAATTGTCCTGCCCTATTGGTATGAAAAGAATTATCAAAAAATGCCAACCGGGTCATCAGTAGCAGTCAACACTAATTTTTTGAAAGACAACGAAGATAGCGTTGCTAAATTTTATAAAGCACTGATTCAGGCACACCAATATCTTAAAAGTAATCCTACTGAATCTGCTTCTATTGTAACTGACTATCTTAAGGTAAACACAAATGGTGCAATGAACATAAAACCAGAGGAGTTTTTGAAAGAATTAAATGAAGGGGCTGTAAGATATATACTTTGGCAAGATCCAACCCCAATAGCAGAGCTTGCCCTAATCAATTATGAAATGGGTCTTTCTAAACGTGTTTTGTCATTAGATGATTTGTATGACTTGAGGTTTAAGAGTTTGTTGGAATCGGCGCAAAGTGAAATTTATGGCTCAACAACAAATTAAAGACCTAGTCCTGGCAGCTTTTCCATTTATTTTTTTGCTTCTTTTATGGGTCGTAGTGGTTTATTTCAATTGGATACCTTATTGGTTTTTACCCTCCCCCTTAAAAGTGGTCATGACATTTATTGAATTACTAAATGATGGCACAATATTAAAAATAATAATTGATACAAGCATAAATCTTATTCCTCCGTATTTGTTTGCAGTTGTAGTGTCAGTTGTGTTTGGAATATTAATTGGATCAAATGCAACTGCCAGAAAAATATTTTTCCCCTTTATTTCAACTCTTTATCCCATTCCTTCATTGGCTTGGTTGCCATTTATTATTATTATATTCGGTTTTACTATACAGTCAATATGGGTTTTGTTATTTACCTCCAGTTTTTTAAAAATGATTTATAATATGATATCGGGGGTGCGTAATGTTAATCCGATTTGGATATTGGTTGCCAAAAATTTAGGGTTAAATAAATGGCAGATTATATATAAAGTAATTATACCTGGCGCGTTGCCAAATATTCTTACAGGGATGCGAATAGGGTTTGGGGCAATCTGGAGATCGGTAATAGGTGCAGAAATGCTTGTGACTGGGGCAGGTGGGCTAGGAAAATTTATTTGGACTGCCCAATGGACATATAGCTTTGATAAAGTTTTGGTTGGTATTTTATTGATTGCTATTATTGGATTAACAATAGAGTTTATTGTTTTCAAAAAACTAGAATATATTACCTTGGAAAAATGGGGGGTTGTAAACTCTGAAACATAAATTAGGTTTTGTGTTGGCTGATTTGCGGAGGATATTATAAGATAGGTTTTTTTAACCTAGTCATTCTTGACAGAAAATGTTTGTGCTAAAAGCATCCTTTTTAAATCCTCTTAATTCAAATTATTTTAGTTAATTCCTTGAGAAGCCAATAAGGCGGAGTAAGGTAATATTACTCTTTCTTAATGTGCTTTTTTAGGATTTTTTTAGAGAACTTGGTGATGAAAAATGGTTGTAGATACAAACAAAGAAATTAGAAGAGCAGTTGATACAGGCAAAGTATCTTTTGGATACAAAGAAGCAAAAAAGAAACTATTAGCCGGAGAAGGCGAAATGGTTATTGTTAGTGCAAATATGCCAAAGAACGAAAGAGAAACAATAAAACAAATAGCTAACATTGAAAGCAAAAAATTCTTTGAATACCCAGCAAACGGAATGGTTCTAGGAAGCGTATGCGGAAAACCATTTGTAATATCAACAATGCTAATTCTTGAAGAAGGAAAAAGCAAAGTATTGGAGATACAATAAATTTATTTTACGCGGACTTCTTTTTTGGGGTTCGCAAATCTATTTTTTTGGTGAAACAAAATGAAACTAACAATGGAAACAATAATGTTAATGCAAGCGCTAGAAAAAGTAACTGGCGTATCGGCAAAAGATTGTATTGTTGAAGGCCAATTAGTTTCATACTTAGTTCCTGACGGAATGGTTGGAAAAGCAATAGGTGCAAAAGCAGTAAATGTAAAAATGCTCGAACAAAGACTGGGCAAAAAAGTTGAAATTGTTTCATACACAGAAAAACCCGAAGAAGTATTTGCAAAAGCAATGGAAGTAAATCTTAACAACGTAAAAACAAACGGAAACAAACTCATAATAAATCTTGACGGCGCGGCAAAAGAAAATGTTTACAAAAAGAACTCTCGCTTACGAAGAGTAAAAGAACTAATCTCGCGAAACTTTAATTTAGAATTAGTGATAAACTAAACTTAATACTGTTTTTAGTTTTGTTTATCTTTTTATTTAATCACTTCTTTTATCAAAAATTTTGTAAACAAATTAAAGTCCTCTTTAGCGCCGGCAACAATTGCTTTCTCATAAGCGCTTTTTCTTTTGCTTGAGATATTAACAAAACCAAATCCTTTTTGTTCTAGAATATAGTTCATTAAAAGTAAAGCGAGCGTAGTGCCGTACTTCTCAAATGGTTTTAAATTCAAAAACTTTGAGTGGAATTTTGCAGCAAATTCAACTGGGTGAATTAAATCATCTTTTTCTTTGTACCAAACCGAGAGGGCGTGCAAAATATTTTTTGATTCTTCACTAATTTGTGCATTGGTGTTGCCGTTCAATAGGGAATACATTTTGTGAATTTTGGTTTCAGTAATTGGTTCGTTTTTTTTTAATTCCAAGTCATAATAACGAAAACAACTTTGAAAGTTTTTGAGTGTGGGTATTTCTTCGTTTAACCTTAGTTTGGTGAGTGGTTTGAAAAACAATTCCCTTTCTTTTTTCTTTAAATCTTTTTTTCGTTTCCCACTAAGTTTAGCAAGTTTTTTTGCGCGGGCGTTTTTGCTAATTTCAATAATACTTGCTGTGCGATTTTTGATGAATTCTGTTAAGGGTGGAACAAGCACAACGTGTTCTTTTGCAAGGCACTTTCGCTTAAGCATTTCCTCTGCAAGAAATAGTTCATCGTTTGAAGGGGAAAGCGAACCTAAGTAAACGCTTTCTTTAGTAAGTTTGTCTTTGTAATGGAATGCTTCTTCTAAGTAGTAATACTTTTTTTGTTTTACTATTCTTTTACACAAATAACTCATAAAAATCACTTCTTTTGGGCTTATGTTGCGGCAAGTACTGCTTGTGGTGATAACTCAAAGTAAGTTTTGCCTCTAGTATTTATAAAGGTTTCTTTTTAGGAATTAAAGTATTGGTGAGCCAGGAAATACTTGGTTAGTAGTAATAGGTTAGATTTACGAGTTGATACGATGGGTAATGGAGAATTTGCAGGAAAAAGCATGGAAAACAAGAGAATAAAGTGGAGAAAGAAAGATAATAGGTGCATTAAGAAAGGAAGAGCATCAAACAATATTACTAAAGATTTGCTTGAAGGCGCACCACAAGGAAAAGGAATTGTTCTTGAAAAAAGAGGGGTTGAAGCAAAACAGCCAAACTCAGGAATTAGAAAATGTGTAAGAGTTCAACTTATTAAAAACGGAAAAGAGTTAACTGCTCTCGCACCATACGACGGCGCAATAAAATTCATTGATGAACACGATGAAGTAATTGTTGAAGGACTTGGTGGAGCACAAAACGGTCCTAAAGGAGATCTTTGGGGTGTAAAGTACAGAGTTACACACGTAAACGGAATAAGTCTTGAAATGTTAAGAACTGGAAAGAAAGAAAAGACTAAGAGATAAAATTGATTTGGGGATGACGAGATGGAAGAAAAAATTGATGCAAAAGTTGAAATGCCAAAAGCAGTACACACTGCACCAGAAGCAAAAGTACAACCTAAAGAAACAAAAGCACCGGTTACTGATAAAGCAAAAAAAGAAGTTGCAAAAACTGCTGCACCTGTTGCTGTTGTTGAAGAAGCAAAACCAATTTTTGTTAGAAAAAAATCTCAATTCTCAGAATACAAATTATTCAACAAATGGTCATTCGCAGATGTTATTGTGTCTGATTTGAGTTTAATCAGATACGTAAATCTTGATCCGATGGTAATGCCACATTCATTTGGAAGAAAAACAAGAGGAAGATTTGAAAAAGCAAATTTAAACATTGTTGAAAGACTAACAAACAAAATAATGCGTTCAGGTCAAGGAAAAAGAAAATTGTCAGGAAAATTTATTAGAGGAAGAGGTTCTTGTGGAAAGAAACTAGAAGCAATGAAAATAGTTGAAAAAGCATTTGATATAATTGAAAAACAATCAAAACAAAATCCAATTCAAGTTTATGTTAAAGCAATTGAAAACTCAGCACCTAGAGAAGATGTAACAAGAGTAAAAAAAGGTGGAGTAGCATACACTTTGGCAGTTGATTTAGCTCCATTAAAAAGACTTGATGAAGCAGTAAAGAACTTAGCTTTAGGTGGATTCGGCGGATCTTTTAATAAAAAAGTTAGTGCAGAACAAGCGTTAGCTGACGAAATAATTGCTGCTGCAAACAACGACTTAAAAAGCACTTCAATAAAGAGAAAAGATGAAGTTGAAAGAATAGCAAAAGCATCAAGATAAATTTGTTGCTGGCAAGAATTTTTTACAAAGTTCTTGCATTATTATTTTTATTTCGCACTCCCATTTTGGGAGTTGTGAACATAATTTTTTTAGGTGGTTAAATGGGCAGAACTGAAGCAATGGTTGAAGTAGTAGAAGAATTAATGTCAAAGAGAGAAAACATCAGAAACATAGGGACAGTTGCCCACATTGATCACGGTAAAACAACTCTATCAGATTCTTTAATTGCTGCTGCAGGACTAATTAACTCAGCACTTGCCGGCGAAATGCAAATGATGGATTATGAAGACCAAGAACAGGACAGAGGAATTACAATTAACGCTGCTAACATTTCACTAGGATTTGATTGGAAAAACCAAAAATACTTAGTAAACTTAATTGACACACCTGGACACGTTGACTTTACAGGAGAAGTAATAAGAGCAATGAGAGCCGTTGACGGAGTAATACTATTAGTTGATGCTGTTGAAGGAGTAATGCCACAAACAGAAACAGTAATTAGACAAGCATTGAGAGAATATGTTAGACCAGTTTTATTCATTAACAAGGTTGATCGAATAATTAAGGAATTAAATGCAACAGAACAACAAATGCAAGAAAAATTTATCAAAGTAATTGCAAAAGTAAATACCTTAATTGAAAGAAATGCGCCTGAACAATTCAAACAAGAATGGCAAGTAAGCATACAAAAAGGAACAGTTGGATTCGGTTCTGCAAAGAAAAAGTGGGGAGTAAGTGCCGCTTACATGCAAAAATCTGGAATTAATTTTAAACAAGTATATGAATATTTGAAAAATGATAAACAAGACGAGCTTGCAAAACTATCTCCAGTACACGAAGTTGTACTACAAATGGTAATAGAACACTTACCAAATCCAATCAAAGCCCAAGGATACAGAATTAAAAAAATCTGGGACGGAGACATGGAAAGCGAAATTGCAAAATCAATGAAAACCTGCAACCAATCAGGATCAATCTCAATGGTTGTAACAGATGTATCAGTTGACTTACACGCAGGAGATGTTGCAACAGGAAGAGTATACTCAGGAACATTACACCCTGGTGACATGGTAAATTTACTTGGAGCACACAGAGAAGTAAAAGTACAAAAAGTTGGAGTATACATGGGAAATGAATTTATAACAGTTTCAAAAGCAGAAGCAGGAAACATTGCAGCAATAGTTGGAACAAAAGATGTATACGCTGGTGAAACAGTTGCAACAATAAAAGACATGAAACCATTTGAAAGTTTCATGAGTAATGCTGAACCAGTAATGACTGTTTCAATAGAAGCAAAAAATCCAAAAGATTTGCCAAAACTAATTGAAGCACTACACAAACTCTCAAAAGAAGATCCTAACTTACGAACAACAATAAACCAAGAAACAGGAGAACACTTGCTTAGTGGAATGGGAGAACTACACTTAGAAGTAAACACATACAGAATAGTAAACAATGCTAAAATCGAAATACAAACATCAGCACCAATTGTAGTTTACCACGAAGGAATAGCAACTGAAAGTGAAACACTTGAAGCAAAATCACCAAACAAACACAACAAATTCAAGTTAAAAGTTTCACCAATGCCTGCTGAAATATATGCAAAATTAGCAGACAAACCATTTAGTGGAAAAGTAAAATTCAAGAATGCTGAATCAATTGCAAAAATGCAAGAATACGGATTTAGTACTGATGATTCTAAAAAAGTTTGGGCAATAGAAGGAACAAGCGGGCTAATTGACCGAACAAGAGGAATAACAGCACTACACGAAATTAGAGAACTTGTAGTACAAGCATTCAAAGATGCAATGACAGAAGGACCACTAGCAAAAGAAAAATGTCAAGGGATATTAGTTGAATTAGAAGATGCAACACTCCACGAAGACTCAATCCACAGAGGTCCCGCACAAATATTACCTTGTATGACAAGAGGAATATACGCATGCATGTTACAAGCAGGAACAAGTTTGTTTGAACCAAAACAATTACTAACAGTAACAGTACCAGAAGACCAAATGGGTTCAGCATCAAGAGAACTAGGCGGAAGAAGAGTACAAATAACAGAAATGCGACAAGAAGGAGACTCTTCAATTATAATTGGAAAAGCACCAGTAAAAGAATTAATTGGATTCTCTTCAGCTATGAGAGGCGCAACACAAGGAAGAGCAGTATGGACCGCAGAGTACTACGGATACGAACTCCTACCACGCGAACTCCAATTACCAACAGTAAAAGAAATCCGAAAAAGAAAAGGAATGCCAGAAGAAATCAAAACATGGCAATTCTTCTTGGATTAAATTCCAAAAACTACTTTATTCGAGCAAAATGGGTAATTGCCCATTTTGTAAGAATTATTTTAACTTTTTCTTAATAGCTTTGGCTTAAATACTACGTTGGATAAAAGTTAATTATGGCTATTGTGAGTAAACTGGCTAATCTATTAAAACCAAAAGGAAATAGGGCAAAAAGACCCGTGCGTTTTTTCTCAAGAATAGCACGCAGTGTAGAAGCTAAAGGAAATAGTGTTTATAAACTAGATTTTGGATTTACTCAAAAAGGGGCAAGAAGAAAAGGATTTGTCTTGAAAAGAACAAGGTTTTATGAAGGGAGTTCTGTAGAAGATTGGAAGCAAATCCATCAAAAACTTCGTGAATTAAGAATTCCCACTTCCCCAATATTCGAAGTAACTCCTACAAAAAAAGCAAATGAAGTAACAATAAAACAAAAAGATTATACAATGGGGGGAAGACTAATTACTGCTGATGCTTGGCGAATACACATAAGCCCAGGAACTGAAAATGCATTTATGGGGATTGTAAGAGATATTGCACTAATGCATAAAAACGGGATTTCTTTTTCCCCACAACAAAGTCTAACAGCACCATGGATAATTTACAGACGAGCAGATGGAAAAATTGATCGCGCAATAGTTGATTTTGGAACAATTCGCATGACGGCTCCGCGTTCATCAATTGAAACAAATTTTGAAACAATGCTTCCTTGGTTTAGGGGAATGAATGGAAAAATTACTGATCGTGCACTTAAAGTGTATTTTCAAGCAAATCCTGACTCCAAACTAAAATTAGAGGCTGCAAAATTTTTTAGAAAAACTATTGAATAATTAAATTATTACGTTTATTATAAATTCAAATTTATTTTTAATAATTTGAAATTGCTTTGAGTTGTTTTTTTTATGTTTCGTAAAATGGTAAAAAAACTTTCTCCACTACAGAGAACCCAATTTTGGGCGGATTTTGATGCCGGGAAAAAGGATTACAAAGAAGTTGTGTCTGGAAATAGAACTGGTGTAAGGAAAAAACCAAGACCGATTATTTTTGATTTAACAAGAGCTAGAAGTATGCGACCTGTTGCTGTTACTCCTACAGTTGCGGGAACTGTTAGAGGCTTTGGAGATTATGCGCGGTTTAGAAGATTTATTGAAAAGGTGCGTGCGGTAAATAAATTAGTTCCACAAAAAAATACTTTCTTTGACTTTGTTCCAATGCAAATACTCGCAATTGATAGAAAAAATTTAAGAATTTTAGAAAGAGTTTACCCTGCGCCCTCAATTAATGACATACGTGCATCTTTACCTGAAAGAAAAGCAATAAAAAAAGGTTTGGTTTATGAAGGACAATCATTAGTTCCTTATTCAAGGTATGACCAATTTTTTCAAAGAAAAGTGGATGCTTACAAAAAACCAGTTGATTGGAACAAAGTAGATTTGGCAATTGAAAAAGCTTACGAAGAGTTAGTTAGAGAGATTACGTTAGGGAGAAAAATATTAATTGATTTTGATCCAACAAATATTCTCGTAATTGATTTTGATTTTGCAAGAATGAGACCAACGTTGTGTTTAGTTGATCACGGTGGAAGCTTTCCCACAAGATAAGAAATAAATCTCTTTTCAAAAAGGCTATTTTTAACCTTAAAAAAACCAGAAAACCAACCCCATGCTTTTAAAAGCTTTCTAGGAAGGATTTTGTTAATGCGTGGCCTAGTGAACGGCTTAAAATCGCTTTGGAACGCGCGAATAACCAAAATATTAGCGATTTGGAGGAATAAATATGGCTGAAAAAGATTTAATCAACGTTGTGTTTATTGGGCACGTTGATCATGGTAAATCAACTACGGTTGGTAGATTACTTTATGATGGAGGAGCACTTAGCGAACAAGAATATAGAAAACTTGAAGAAGAAGCTAAGTCAAGAGGAAAAGGAACATTCGTATTCGCGTACGTAATGGATAACCTAAAAGAAGAAAGAGAAAGAGGAATTACTATCGATGTTTCTTATAAGAAATTCGAAGCAAAAAACCACACTTTCACAATTATCGATGCTCCTGGACACAAAGACTTTGTAAAAAACATGATAACAGGAACATCACAAGCTGATGTAGCTGTGTTAGTTGTTGCTGCAAAAGACGGTATACAACCACAGACAAGAGAACACGCATTCCTTGCACAAGTAATGGGAATCAAGCAAATCGTTGTTGCATTAAACAAAATGGATGAAGTTAACTACGATGAAGCAAGATTCAAAGTTTTGAAAGACGAAGTAACTAAATTATTAACAGGAAGCGGATACAAGGCTGACAACATAAAAGTTGTTCCAATCTCATCATGGAGAGGGGATAACGTTGTAAAGAAAACTGAGAATATGAAATGGTATGCTGGAAAAACATTACTAGAAACTCTAGATGATTTACAAGCACCACCATCACCAGTTGATAAGCCATTAAGAATCCCATTACAGGATGTATACAACATTAAAGGTGTTGGAGCAATCCCTGTTGGAAGAATTGAAACTGGAACAGTTAAAGCAGGAGACAAAGTAATTGTAATGCCTTCAGGAAAAACAGGGGAAGTAAAATCTGTTGAAGAGCACCACACACAATTAACTGTTGGAAAGCCTGGAAACAATATTGGGTTCGCAATTAGAGGACTAAGCGCAGAAGACATGTCAAGAGGAGATGTAGTTGGATCAGTAACAAGTCCACCAACTGTAGCTAAGTCATTCGTTGCACAAATCGTTGTGTTAAACCACCCAACAGCAATACCTGTAGGGTACACACCAGTGTTCCACGTACACACAATCCAAATGTCAATGACTTTGACTGAATTAAGAAAAAGAATGGATCCTAAGACTGGAGCAACAGTTGAAGAAAATCCAAAGTTCTTGAAGACTGGGGACGCAGCAATCGTAAAGATTGTTCCAATGAAACCAGTTTGTATAGAAAAATTCTCTGAATTCCCACAAATGGGTAGATTCGCAATCAGAGATATGGGACAAACAGTTGCAGCAGGAGTTGTACTAGAAGTAGAAAAAGCATAAATAACAACTCCAGCTTAAGCTGGAAATAAAAATTAAAAACGGGAATCGGAGTTATTTCCGATTTCCGTCCTATTATATTAAAAAGCAAAAATTGCTTTTTAATAGCTATCAAAAGATAATGTCTTTTGATATTATATTTAATGGAGAAGAGGGTGTTTTGATGCAGACAGCAAGAATAAAATTGAGTAGTACTAGTTTTGAAACGTTAGAGGACATATGCAACAAGATAATAGATGTTGCGGACAGAACAGGCGCAAAGCACTCTGGAAAAATTCCTTTACCTACTAAAAAACTTTGTATTCCTACTAGAAAAGGGCCATGTGGAGGAGGAACAGAATCCTACGAACAATGGCAAATGAGAATCCACAAAAGAATAATTGATATCCAAGCCGACGAACGAACACTAAAAAGAGTAATGAGAGTAGAAATACCAGAAACTGTTCAGCTTGAAATTGATTTGAAGGGATAAAACTAGTTTTCTATAGTGCCGCAAGGCACTATCAATTCTTTCGCGCACCTTAGTTAAGGTGCGTATGAAATACCAGAAACTGTTCAGCTTGAAATTGATTTGAAGGGATAAAACTAGTTTTTTGAAGATTTGAAGGAGTTTTTCTTCAAATCAAAGTTATTTTTTCTTTTAGTTAAGTATATATCTTTTTTTAATCTAAAGATTAGCATGGTCAAAGTTAATTTCCATGCGCATACCACTGCTTCTGATGGAAAATTATCTGCTGAGCAGGTAATTGAAGAAGCAATAAAAGATAAAATTGATTTCCTTTGCATTACTGACCATTATCCGGCACCCGAAAATTTAGACCCTTATGGAAAAGATTTTTTTAAAGAGGGGCACTTTGAGAACTTAACAAAGCTGAAAGAAAAATACAAAGAAAAAATAAATATTTCAATCGGCGTTGAGTTTGACTGGATTAATGGATTCGATGAGTGGTACAAAAAAGAAATCTCAAAAAAACCATACGATTTTCTAATCGGCTCGGTTCATGCATTGTTTACAAAAGACAATACTTTGTCAGGGTTTTGGGACAAAAAAGAAGATCTCAAAAAATTCATAGAAAAAATTGGTGGTTCAAAAAAGTATGTTAAAGAATATTATGTGCAAGTACGCAATATGGTAAAATCGAATTTATTTGACTGCGTTGGGCATTTAGATATTATTAAAATTAATAATCAAAACAATTCTTTATTTTCGGAAACTGATGAATGGTACAAAAAAGAAATATTAAAAACTCTTGATTTAATCGCCAAAGAGAAAATGGCAATAGAAGTAAATTCACGCGGGCTAGTAAAAGGAGATGAGCAATACCCTAGCAAATTTATTTTAATTGAAGCAAGAAAAAGAAACATTCCTCTAACAGTAGGAACAGATTTTCATGCTGCTGGTGAAAACGAACCCTATTTGGGGCAACTATATAAAATAGCAAAAGAAGCAGGATACGCCGAAATATGTATATTTAAAAAAAGGAAACAAATAGAAGTTCCCTTAGATTAAAGGGCGAATTTTTGCTAATTAAGTATAAAAATACCAAAACCCATTAATTACTCTATGGAAAGCAAGCTAATGGATATTGCGATTAAGGAAGCTACAAAAGGTATGCGAAAAGGGGAGGGTGGTCCTTTTGGAGCAATAATTGTTAAAAACGGAAAAATAATTGCGTGTGCGCATAACACTGTTCTAAAATCAAAAGATCCAACAGCTCATGCAGAAGTAAATGCAATAAGAAAAGCTAGTAAAAAATTAAAACGATTTGATTTATCTGATTGTGAAATATATACTTCTTGCGAACCATGTCCTATGTGCTTTAGTGCAATTCACTGGGCAAGAATTCCTAAAATTTATTATGCGGCAACTATTAGTGACGCAAAAAAAGCAGGGTTTAATGAACTAGAAATAAGTTCAGAAAAAATGAAAAGTGAGGGGAAAAGCAAAGTTCAATTAATTAAAGTAAATTCGTGTAGTTCTTGCACTGCTCCGTTTAATGAATTTGTTAAAAAAAATGGAAAAAGATATTGATTTTTTAATGGTGAAACAAAAATGGATTTTTTTATTGACGGGTTTGGAGTAATTGGGCTTGTTATTTTGCTTGTCGCATTTATACTAAATGTGCGAAAAAGAACAAGACACCGAGTATTTCTTTACAACTCTTTACAATTTGTCGGAGCGAGTATTTTGTGTCTCTATGCATTTGTAACCAACTCGATGGTATTTACCATACTTGAAGGAGTGTGGGCATTAATCGCAGTATATTTTATTTATGAATTTTCTTATGAAGAAAAATTAAAACACAAAAAATAAAAAATAAAATAGTTTTGTTTAATTAAAAATTTGGTGAAAAGAATGTTTGAGCACTTTGAACACAAAGCTGATATTGGGATACGTGGAAAAGGAAGCACTATTGAACATGCTTTTGAAGAGGCTGCAAAAGCCTTAACACAAATTATGGCTAGTGTTGAGTGTGTTGAACCAAAAAAAGCGCACACTTTTGAAGTAAAAGCAACTGATAGGGGCGCGTTATTAGTTTCGTTTCTAAATGAACTACTTTTTTTAAAAGATACAAAAAAAATGCTTTACTCAAAATTTAGGACTAAAATAACTTCACATAAAAATTCTAGTGGGGAAGAAACATTTGTTTTGAAAGCAACAGTTTTTGGTGAAAAAATTGACTCAAAAAAACATTCTCTTAAAGTAGATCCTAAAGCTGCAACTTACTCTGAACTATTAGTTGAAAAAAAAGGCAATGAGTGGATTGCACAATGTATAATTGATGTTTAACAATTATAACAAAAACCTTTGCTTGGGGTAATATTTAGTAGTGGTGCTAATGGAAATAAAAAAACTAAAAAATTACGTTTACGAACTTGATAAAACGGGCTTAATGAATATTGCTCCGCGAATTTATGCTAATGATGAAATAATAAGCACGCTTCGCGAAGAAGAGAAAAACAAAAATAGTTCACTTAAGCAACTAGAAAATGTCTCAACTCTTCCTGGGCTAGTTGGTGCGGTTTGTCTTGCAGATGTTCACCCAGGTTATGGTGCCCCAATAGGCACTACAACCGCTTCAGACTTAAATGAAGGAGTAATTACTTTTGCTGCAACAGGTTTTGATATTAATTGTGGAATTCACTCTTTAATTGTTCCTTTAACGTCAAAAGAAATTCAATCAAAAAAGAAAGAACTTGCTGAACAACTGTTCAAAGATGTTCCTGCGGGTGTTGGGATTGGCGGAAAACTTGAACTAAACAAATCTGAAATGGATAATGTTTTAGAAAAAGGGGCAGCTTATGCTGTTACAAAAGGGTTTGGGAAGAAAAAAGATTTAGAGTTCATGGAAGAAAACGGTTGCATAAAAGGGGCAGACCCAAAAAGTGTTTCTGATAAAGCAAAAGAAAGAGCAGTTGATCAAATTGGAACACTGGGGTCAGGAAACCATTATTGTGAAGTGCAAGAGATTGAAAAAATTTTTGATTGTGCGGCTGCAAAAGCATTTGGTTTAGATGCAGGGGAAACTTTTGTAAGTATTCATTGTGGTTCGCGTGCATTAGGTCACCAAATAGGGAATGATTACTTGCCAATTTTAGATAGTGCGGTAAAAAAATACAAAATAAATATTCCTGAAAGAGCACTAGTGTGTGCACCAATAGAAAGTGAAGAAGGTCAAAAATATTTTAGTGCAATAAAAGCCGGAACAAACGCGGCATTTGCAAATAGGTTTGTAATTGGGACTCTTGTGAAAAGAACTTTCGCAAAAATATTTGGAATAAATGAAAATAGTATTAAAACATTTTATGATATTGGCCACAATACTGCTAAAATAGAAAAACATTTTTGTGCTGGAGAGAAACAAGATTTGTTAATTCAAAGAAAAGGATCAACAAGAGGGTTTGGGCCAAATAATTTAGATGTTCCTTTGTTATATAGAAAGCTCGGGCAACCTGTAATAGTTGGGGGGAGTATGGGGACAAATTCATTTATTTTAAAAGGAACCGATAAAGCAATGAAAGAAACATTTGGCTCAACAATTCATGGTGCGGGAAGAAGCATGTCAAGAACACAAGCGTTGACTGGTCAAAGCGGCGAAGATTTGCTAAAAGATTTGGCTGCAAAAGGGATTCTGGTTAAAGCAAGGTCAGTAAAAGGGCTTAGCGAAGAGGCCCCTAGCGCATACAAGGATATTTTGGGTGTGGTTGAAGTAATGCACAAAGCAGGAATATCTACAAAAGTTGCTAAACTAAAACCAATTATTTGTATAAAAGGATAAATTTACAAAATTTTTTGACTTTTTTTACTTTCCTGGAGCTAAAGTAAACTATTTAAACTCTAAATTCCTTCCTAGTTCAATTTTACTTTGAGGTGATTTAAAATGGCAGTTACGGTAAGTGTAAAACCAGATGTGAAGGTTAGTAGATTAGAAGTAATCATTAGAATTCCTATGTGTATAATTTTAGGAATAATACTATACATTATGAGTATAATAGTTGGAATTCTGTGGGTAATAAACATAATAACTAGTTTGATTCTGGCAAAAAGAGTTGCTGCAGGATTCACAGCAAAAGTAATTGAGTGGATGACAAAAATAATGGCTTATTTGTACCTAGTTACAGATGAAAGACCGCCATTCCTACCATCATTCTAAAAGTAACATTGGATGGAACGCTTTATTCCTGGCGAGAAGTTAGGTTAATAAGGCGTTCTTAGTTTATTTTTTATGGTGAAATAAAATGAATTTTGATTTTGGGAAAATATTGAATTTTGCTTTTTTTGATTGGTTTAAACAAAAAGGGGCAGTAAAATATTTAGCTGCTTATTTTATTGTGTTAGCTGCTTTAACTTTGGGTACGAATTATTTAATTTCTATTTTAGCTTCACCATTAGTGGGTTCGGTTACTTGGGATGAAACAACTTTAAATGCATTTATTTATTTGATGGGAAGTGTTTTGACAATTTCAATTGTTTTGGGGGTTATACTGTCCGCAATTGCGTATGTTTTAATTGGGAAAGCACTTAAAGCCAAAGGAAGAAATTACGAAAAACTTACTGCTGAAAAATGGGTTAAATTTATTGTTTTAGGTTTAGCTGAAATTATTGCCTCTGTGTTTTCAGTGTACAAATTAAAATTATTGCTTATTCCTGTGGGGGCAATTATTACTGGTTTAATCTCAATAGTGTTATTGACATTTTTTGAATCAGGGAATTGGGTTGTTGGGGTTATTGGGATTTTATTATTACTAATCTCACTATTACTTTCTTTTGTGTATTGTGTTATAATAATTCATAATGCTTATAGATTAATTTTGTCTCCTGCAATATTTGTTGAGGGCAAAAGTGTTACACAAGCATTGAGATTGTCTTGGGAAACAACTCGGGGAAATGTATTGAATATTTTTGTTTTAATTATTATAGTTGGAGTTACTGCTGCTGTGCTTGGGTGGATTGTATCTATTCCTGCTTCTCTTAACCAGGGTGCTGCACTTATTGGTGCTGCGGAGAACTCAAATACTT
>Ga0172379_10002001_pt1 | contig 37889 bp, 37 predicted proteins | sample GrowelOW334metaG_FD_119756 | JGI IMG/M metagenome (GOLD analysis project Ga0172379, IMG submission 119756) | Groundwater microbial communities from an aquifer near a municipal landfill in Southern Ontario, Canada - Groundwater well OW334 metaG | ecosystem: Environmental > Aquatic > Deep... | reverse complement strand
GAGTTTTTCTATAAGCTAAATGTTGCGTTTGACTCTTCTAAAATAGCTATAAATGCCGCATTATCAAAGAACTTCGTCTATATTTGTTGAACTTTTTTTAATCTGTCAAAGTAGAATTAATATCACATTTTTATTCTTCAATTGATATGCCCATAAACATATTACGTTTTTCATAATGGCTTTATTTATAAATATCAATATTTCAATATATTAGAAAATGGATTCTCTTATGGTATTTAGAATCAAAATAAATTAGGTTTTAATTGATACTAATGCTTTAAATAATAATTTCACTAAATTATATTTGTCAATTAGTTTATGGGGTTAACTAAATAAGTAAAGTATTTAATTGTTTAAACATCAACCCCCTAAACTTAATTAGGATTATAAAATTTGTTATTTAATAGCAATATGAAAACATCCCGGAGAGATTTTATTAAAATTTCGGTGCTTGGATTGGGAGCTCTCAGCATTGGCGGATCTTCGCTTAAGGCTGCAGGAAAGACGCTGTTTTCAAAAGATCAGTTGAATAAATTGATGATGAAACGCACTTCAACCTATTGCGAAGTCTGTTTTTGGAAATGTGCTGGTTGGGTTTATTCTGATAACGATGGAAACATCAAAAAAATAATAGGCCACCCTGATGATCCGCATTGCAATGGAAGGCTTTGCCCCAGAGGAACGGGTGGCGTTGGAATGTACAACGACGAAGATAGGTTGAAAACCCCATTAATTAGAGTAACCGGTGCCGATGGTAAACAAACCTTCCGGGAAGCCAGTTGGGACGAAGCGTTGGAATACATTGCTGTAAAAATGAAGAAAATTGCCGCCGAACATGGCCCTGAATGTGTGGCTTTGTTTACACACGGTTCAGGTGGCAAATTCTGGGGGCATTTGTTAAAAGCGTACGGCTCTAACAACATTAGTGCCCCATCGTATGCCCAATGCCGCGGCCCTCGCGAGGTAGCCTGGATAGGAACTTTTGGCGAAGAATTGGGTTCACCGGAACCCACCGATATCCGCGATACCCAATGCTTGGTTCTGATTGGTGCGCACATTGGCGAGAACATGCACAATGGGCAAATTCAGGAAATGAGCGATGCCATCGATAAAAAAGCCACTATAATCACTGTCGATCCAAGGTTTTCAACTGCAGCCAGCCATTCAAAATACTGGTTGCCTATTAAACCATCTACTGATATAGCTTTGCTACTTTCGTGGATGCATGTTTTAATTAACGAAGGTTGGTACGATAAAGCCTACGTGGAAAAATATACTTATGGTTTTGATCAGTTAAAGGAACACGTAAAAGATTATACCCCGGAATGGGCTTATGGAATTACAACCATCCAACCCGATGTAATCCGCAAAACAGCACGGGAAATGTTTAATGCCGCACCATCGGTTATAGTTCATCCCGGAAGGCATGTTACCTGGTATGGCGACGATACCCAACGGTTGCGCTGCGTTGCTATTTTGAATGCCCTGTTGGGAAGCTGGGGTCGCCGTGGCGGATTCTATATGGGCATTGAAGCTTCCATACCCGGTTTTCCGCATCCTGAATATCCAAAACCAAAAAAAACATGGCGGGATGCATTTCCCGGACAATATGCTTTAGCTGATTTGGCTTTGGCCAATGGAATTTGCGATGCCACCATACCTGCCGCTTCGCGCGATTGTTCGTTCAAAGGTTGGATTGTTAATGGAACCAATTTGATTTTTACGTTGCCCGATATACGAAATACTAAAAAAGCCATTGAGAACCTTGATTTATTGGTAGTTATTGATACTATGCCTATGGAAATTACCGGTTAAGCCGATGTGGTACTACCGGAATGCACCTATTTGGAGCGGTATGATGAAATACGGACATCAAAGCACCGTATTCCTACCATTGCGCTGCGGGAACCGGCTGCCGATCCAAAATATGATTCAAAACCGGGTTGGTGGATGGCTAAGGAATTGGGACACAAATTAGGGTTGGATGCATTTTTTCAATACAAGGATATTGAGGAAATACTCGATTGGCAATTGAAAAAAGTCGGATCTTCGCTTGATGAGATGAAACGGTTGGGAGTTAAAAAAATGAAACCGGAAGACGATCATATGCTCTATTTTGAACCTAATGCCGACATTGAATTCTCAACGGGAACCGGAAAAATAGAATTGTATTCCACTTCATTTGCCGATGAAGGTTTTGATCCATTACCAAAATATACTCCTCATCCGGAACCGCCTCAAGGCTTTTACCGGTTGAATTACGGACGGGCTCCCATGCATACTTTCAGCCGAACGGCCAATAATCCGAACCTTACCGATTTAATGGACGAAAATACCGTTTGGGTGAACCCAAAAGTGGCAAAAGTATGGGGTTTCAGCAATGAGCAATATGTTTGGCTCGAAAATCAGGATGGTATCGTATCCTCTTTCCCGATAAAGGTGCGAATTACCGAGCGCATCCGTTGGGATTCGGTGTATATGGTTCATGGGTTTGGTCATAAAAATGAGAAACTTAGCCGTGCTCATGGCCGTGGTGCCAGCGATTCAGAGTTAATTACCAATGTTATGGTCGATCCCATTATGGGCGGTACCGGTATGCGGGGCAATTTTGTGACGTTCCATACCGAAAAACCAGCGAAAGGAGGTTTATTATGAGATATGCCATGGCTATTGACACTAAAAAGTGTGTAGGATGCAGCGATTGCGTGGTGGCTTGCCAAACGGAAAATGATGTTCCCATTGGGTATTGCCGCGATTGGGTGGTAGAAGTTACCGATGGAACCTATCCGCAATTGGAAACAGAGATAAGGAGCGAACGTTGCAACCATTGCGACAATTCTCCCTGCGTGCGCTGTTGTCCAACAGGGGCAAGCCATTATTCCGAAGGAGGAATTGTTTTGGTTACCCATGAAAAATGTATTGGTTGTTCGGCCTGCATCCAGAGTTGCCCTTATGATGCCCGTTATACACACCCCAAAGGATATGTCGATAAATGTACCTTTTGTTTGCACCGTGTAAAGAAAGGCATGGAGCCCGCTTGTGTGGCTGTTTGTCCTACCAAATGTATGTATTTTGGCGATTTAGATGACCCAAACAGTCCTGTTTCGAAGGTTATGAAAACTAGAAAATATAAGGTGCTGGCACCGGAAGCAGGAACAAAACCCAATGTGTATTATCTAATATAAGTCAAATAGATTTTGAGACATGAGACAATTAAATCTCAAATCTCAAATCTCAAATCTTTATAAATATGAGAGAAGAATTAATTGTAAGCGGAAGAATGAACCCAATGGTAGATCCGGTATTACATGCCTGGGGTTGGGAAATTCCGGTTTATCTGTTTTTAGGTGGTTTGGCAGCAGGTTTGTTATTCTTTGCCGGGGTATATTATTTATTGGGCAAAGCCGATAACTATCCAACAGCCGTAAAAAAAGCTCCTGTTTTAGTACCGGTAATATTGGTGTTGGGTTTATTGGCCTTATTTCTCGATTTGCACCACAAACCATTTTTCTGGAGGCTTTATACCAATATAAAATTTGTATCACCCATGAGCTGGGGAGCTTGGACCCTTATGATAATCACCCCTTTATCAATTGTTTGGGCTGCCTTGCACATTCGTGAATGGTTTCCTAAATGGGATTGGAAGTTTCAGTGGATACGTGATTTGGAAGAATTTTTTGCCGGGTACAAAAAGCACATGGCCTGGGCAATGGTTTTGCTTGGTGTAATTCTCGGAATATATACTGGAATTTTGTTGTCGGCGTTTAATGCCCGTCCTTTATGGAATACATCCATTCTAGGGCCTTTGTTTTTGGCCTCCGGGCTTTCAGCCGGTTCGGCACTGATATTATTGTTGTCAAAAAATGAACGCGAACGGGTCATTTTTGCCCGAATCGATTTAATTGTAATTGGCATTGAATTGTTTTTTATTATTCACATGTTAATGGGATTCCAAGCCAGCACGCAAGCACAAATTGATGCATCGCATATATTTTTGGGTGGTGATTTAACAGCCCCATTCTGGATTTTTGTGGTTGTTTTAGGGATGTTGGTTCCTGCTGCTTTGGAAGTTATGGAACTAAGGCATTTAAAAGTACCAGTTATTATTCCGGTTATTTTAATTCTTTTGGGAAGTTTTATGCTCCGTTGGTTAGTTTGCAATGCAGGCCAATTGAGCAGATACCTTTATTAAGGGTAGATGTTAGAGTTTAGATATTAGATATTAGAAGCTAGAAGTTAGAAATCAGAAGACAGAAGTCTGAAGACCGAAGTTGGAAGACAGAAGATTGAAGTCGAAAGTAAAATATTGGGGAAGCCCTGAAAGGGCGTGAGAACAAAGCCCGGGGCAGCGCCCCGGGATATTAGATAAACGCCATAAGCGGTGCACCCAACAAGTTTCATTAGAATAGCAACCTAACATGCACCGCAATTTAGAGAAGTCAGAAGAAAAGAAACAAGAGAATAGAAATTAGAGTTTAGAATTTAGCTACCAGTAACCAGTAACAAGAAGCAGAAATTAGCAATATAAAAACTATAATATGAAACAGAATAAGTATTTGAATCCCTATTTGGGAGGAGTATTATTGGGATTGGTGCTGCTATCGGCCAATTTTATTTCAGGCCGTGGATTAGGCGCCAGTGGAGCATTTAAAAGCGTGGTGGTAAAAACTGTGGCAACTGTAGCTCCTGAGCATGCAGCAAATGCAACTTTTTATAAAGAAGACATGACTGAGCATCCGGGTGGCATTAAGAAATCGTGGCTGGTGTTTCAAGTGCTGGGTGTGATTGTGGGTGCATTCATTTCCGGCGCCTTGGCCGGCCGATTGAGTTTTAAAGTGGAACACTCCCCAAAAATCACCTCCAAACGGCGGTTGGTTTTTGCACTGATTGGTGGGGTACTATTCGGGTTTGGTTCACAATTGGGACGAGGATGCACCAGTGGTTCGGCGTTGAGCGGTATGGCTGTTCTTTCGTTGGGCGGAATTGTTACCATGGCTTTCATTTTTGGAACTGGGTATGCTTTAGCTTATTTGGTGCGCAAGAACTGGATTTAAACCAATTAACAATTGGCAATGTGTAATTATAAATAAAAAAAAATAAATTAAAAATATAAAAATGGGACCATTATCAGTTAACGAAATAATCTCATCGGGTACAAATTTCTTTCTAGCATTTTTGATAGGCATAGGATTTGGGTTTGTGCTTGAATCAAGCGGTTTTTCATCGAGCCGCAAATTAGCCGGCGTTTTTTATGGGTACGACACTGTGGTGCTAAAAGTATTCTTTACTGCAGCCATCACAGCAATGTTAGGATTGTTGTTCTTTAGTTTGTTTGGCTGGGTCGATTTGAGTTTGGTTTATGTTAACCCAACCTATTGGCATTCGGCAATAGCAGGAGGCATTATTATGGGAGCAGGGTTTATTACCGGTGGATTTTGCCCCGGTACCAGTGTTTGCGGAGCCGCCATCGGAAAAATTGATGCCATGGTGTTTGTAGGCGGTTTGTTCTTAGGAATTTTCTTCTTTGGAGAAGGTTATCCTTTATGGGAAGAGTATTATAAAGCTGGTTTTTCAGGTTTCCCCCGTTTGAATGACGTAATAGGTATTTATCAGGGATTGTTAGCTTTGTTATTTGTATTGGTAGCTCTATCCATGTTTTGGGTAGGAGAGTGGGCCGAAAAAAAATTTCCACGGGAAGAATATTAAAATGTAAAATAATAAATTTTTAATTTAAAATTTACAGACGATGAAACGATTTAGAAACAGTAAACATTTAGAAAATATTAAGCATTTACAAAATATTAAGCCACGTGTTTTACTAGCGATGGCATTAATCCCATTGGCTTTAGTAATTGCCGCAGTACCTGAAAATACTACAAAACCGTACAAATTGACCATTGATGAAGTGATTGGTCAAATTACCGAAGGGGCACAATATTATACGTCTGACCAAATAGCCGATTATATTGTGCAAAAAGATCCATCCATCCAACTGATTGATGTTCGCCCAAAAGATGAATTTGAAACCTATCATTTGCCTGGAGCAATAAGTATTCCTTTATCGGATGTTCTTTCCGATGAATGGTTGGAATATCTGGATCAGGATATCCGCACTAATGTGTTCTATTCAAATGGTACCGTAATTTCAAATCAGGCATGGCTTATTTGTACCCAACGTGGTTTTAAAAACAATTACGTGCTTCAAGGAGGTTTAAATTTTTGGGCCGAGTCCATCTTGAATCCGCAAAAGCCGGATCAGACCGCTCCAAACGACGAGTTTGCAAAATACGATTTCCGCAAGGCCATGAGCGGAGCTTTAGGAGGAGGTTCGTTAGAGGTTCAGACATCGCCTTCACAATCTGCAGGTGCCATGCCTGAAGTTGCCAAGAAACCGAAAAAGAAAAAGGCAGCCGGAGGTTGTTAGTGTTAAAGATATTAAGTAAGATTGAGACCTGTGGAATTGTATTATCCCACAGGTCTTTTTATACCTAAGTTGAGCGATTTGACCCCGAGTCCTCGGGGGAAAAAGCGCTTTACTTAGGTAAAACCCCGACCTAGCAATTGTTGGTTTTTACAAATTGAGTGAAGCGAAAATTTGTGGAAACTTACAATTGTTCAGTCGATTGAGCAGATTTGTGGTAGCAAATCGCTCAATTTGGGTTATATTTGATGATGTTGAATAAAAATGCCAACGGTATAATCCTAGCAGGAGGTAAAAGCAGTCGGATGGGTTCCAATAAAGCCGTGATGCTCTATAATAACCAGCGATTGATTGACATTTCTATTTCAATTATAGCGCCTTTGGTGAGTGAGGTTTTGGTTAGCTCCAATGATTCAATTCCAAACATCAAGCATAGAATGGTTCCCGATGTTTTTGAAAACATTGGGCCATTAGGTGGACTCTACTCTTGCTTAAAGGAATCAAATAATTCTATAAATCTGGTGATTCCTTGCGATGTACCCTTGGTTTCTACTGCTTTTTATGAATTGATGTTGGAAAAGATGGGTTCTTTTGATGCCGTTATTCCGTGCTATGCTGATGGTAGGCTGGAACCTTTGATTGGTGTGTACCATAAAAATGTGCTTTCAATGCTGGAGGAACAGATTAGGCGGTATGACTATAAATTAGTGAACCTACTTGAGCGATTGAATGTTTTTTATATTGAGATTCCGGAATCGGTAAATATGAAAAACTTGAATTACCCAACCGATTTAGTATGAAAGTCTGGAAAAATATGCTACTGATAGCCGGCACCAACCGTAATGTGGGCAAAACAACTTTTGCTTGCAGGGTAATTGAACAAATAAGCCAGCAGCAATCCGTTGTGGCCATTAAAATAACACCACATTTTCATACCGATTGCATAACTTGTATTCCTTTATTTGAAAGCAAAAACCTGCTAATTGCTGAGGAATCAAGCAGGACGGCGTTAAAAGATAGTTCTAAAATGCTGGCGGCTGGGGCTAAAAAGGTGTATTATATTCAGTCTTTTGATGAAAATTTATCGGTAGCAATGGATTATTTAATGCCATTAATTCCTAATGATGTGGCTGTAGTTTGTGAATCGGCAGCATTGCGACGTATTGTTATTCCAGGCTTATTTGTAGTTATGTCCCTGAACGATTCCATTTCTAAAAATTCCGATTTGATTCCTTTGGCTGATTTCCACCTAATTGATTTTAACTATAATGTTAACGGGATAAGGTTTAATGACGGTTTTTGGATTAAATAAAAGGTTCAATTCCCGCACTCATTTTAGTAGCGGAAATTGAACCTTCCAAAAAAAAAAGCAGAAAACTATTCTTTGCTGGTGTTAATTTTAAAAGGCACATATAAAGGGCACCAACTAATTATAGCAGTAAGAATTGGAACAATTCCAATTAAACCCAACCAACTGCTATTTAATAATCCTACTATACTAATTGCTAATCCAAGAATAACCCGGATAATTTTGTCAATTTTTCCAACATTTGCTTTCATAATCATACGTTTTAAATTGTTTATAAATCGATATTCTTTGTTTATAATACCTCTTTATTATTGAATGCAAAAATACTCCAGTAGGAAATTAAAGTTCGGTGACACAAGTTACAAAGCTCCAATTATTTTTATTACTCCCCGATCTAACTCAATGGAACCTTGTTTCTCCAATTGCTTTAAAAGCCTTGAAACCACTTCACGGGCAGTTCCCAATTCATTGGCCAACTGTTGATGGGTAATTTCAATAGTAGTTCCCTGATGCAGTTTTTTTTCTTTCAGTTTTTCAACCAACCGGTAATCAACTTGCTTAAAGGCAATGTTGTCAACCAAGGTCAACACCACGTCAATCCTTTGATAATAGAGCTTCATCACAAATTGGCGCCAGCTTTTATATTTGTCCATCCACTCTCTTACAAGGTCGGCATTCACCACAATAAGCTTCGATTTTTTAACCGTCAATGCCTCGGCATTGCTCAGCTTTTCATTCAAACAGGAGGTAATGGATAAAATGCAGCTTTCACCCGGATATATGTGGTACAGTACAATTTCGCGTCCCGATTCATCGGTCTTACGTACTTTAATGGAGCCTTCAATTAGAAGGGGAATTTCTTTAATAAAAGAACCTTCTTTTAAAATATATTCGTTCGGCTCAATTTCTAAAATTGGCAAATGGCTTAGTTCGTTGGTCAGTTCCGGTTCAAAAAGATCTTTTAGTAAAATCATAGTGCACTATTTCTAACTCTAAAGTAATCAAAATTGCTGATATTTTATTTTTATTTCAATTTTCCCAATCCCCCATCTTTCCATCATTCCATCATTTCAATTTCTCGCAGCAGGCGCTGCGAGTTTCCTCACTCCCTCTTTCCAACATTCCCATTTCCCCACCTTGCTACCCTGTTACCTTTCCACCTTTCCACCATTTCAACCTTCCCATTTCCCCACCCTGCTACCCTGCTACCCAATTTCTCATCTTCCCAAAAAAAAATCAAAAATTCCATAGGGTATTGTTGAAGGTATCGGTCATATAACAAACAGAAATAATATAAACCTTAAAATAAAAGAGCTATGAAAACACTTACCCGAATTAAAACAACTGCAATACTAGGTTTATTGCTTGTTTTTGCTTCAACGTCAGCTTTTGCTGAAACATCATTTTTAGGAACTAAAAATAAGGGAAAACAAGAGGTTACTTTTAAAGCACTTCAAGGAAAATTGGTTGATGCCGAAACCCAACAACCTCTGGTTTTTGCTTCTATTGCCATAGAGGGAACCAATATTGCTACCGTTACAAATACCGAAGGTAGTTTTGTTATTAAAGTTCCTAACGAAAATCTCAACGCATCGTTAAAAATCTCATTTATTGGTTACGAAAATTTAGTAATTCCTATTAAGGATTTGAAAGAAGAAAAAAGCAACCTGCTTAAAATGACTATGGTTTCGGTAAAACTCACTGAAATAAATGTCTTCCCAAATAATCCCCGTTTGATTATTGACAAAGTAATGGAAAACCGTTTAAATAACTATTCGAGTGAACCACTACTTATGACTGCTTTTTACAGGGAAACAATCAAAAAACGTTGGTCGTATATTGGATTGTCGGAAGCTGTTGTTCAAGTTTATAAACAATCGTACAATAATGAACGTCAGGATCAGGTAAAACTATTCAAAGGACGTAAAAGTGCCAATGTAGAAAAAATGGATACCCTGCTTTTCAAATTGCAAGGTGGTCCATACTCAACCTTGATGCTCGATGTTATGAAAGATCCCTACATGATAATCTCTGAGGATATTCTGGAATCGTACGATTATTCATACATAAATATTACCCGTGTTGATGGCAAATTGAATTATGTAATTGAATTTAAACAACGCTCAGGAATTACAACACCTTTATTTTATGGCCGTTTTTATATTGACATGGAAAGCTTTGCTATAACTAGCTTGTCGTTCAATTTGAATACATCGAATAAAGAAGAAGCTAGCAGTATGTTTATTAAACGCAAGCCAATGGGAGTATCTGTTTATCCAACATCGGCAAACTATTTAGTTAACTATACTCAAAAAGATGGAAAATGGTATTACAGTTATTCCAGAGGCGAAGTAGCATTTAAAGTGAACTGGAAAAAGAGATTATTCAGCAATACATTTACCACCACGGTTGAAATGGCGGTTACCGACTGGAAAAAAGCTGAAAATGAGGCTTCATTTAAAGCTTCTGACCGGTTAAAGATGAATGTAGTTATGTCAGAAACGGTTAATGGGTTTACCGAAGATAATTTCTGGGGCGATTATAACACCATTGAACCGGAACAATCCATTGAATCGGCAATCAAAAAAATAAAAAGGAGTCTCGATAATGCCAAATAAGATGGAAAACTAACTGACCGGTTCGTCCGGTCAGTTTGTGTTTGACAGAGGAAAAAACTATTTTTGGATAAAGGATATAGATTCAATGAATGAACAAATAACCGTAACAGCCATTAAAAATGGAGATATTAAAGCGTTTGAAGAACTCTTCCGTTCTCTTTATGCGCCGCTTTGCGGGTATGCTCTAAAAATATTGAAAGATAAAAATTTGGCCGAGGAAATTGTTCAGGAAGTTTTTTATGTGTTGTGGAGTAAAAAGGGGGATCTTTTAATTACGAGTTCTTTGAATTCATATCTGTATAAAGCGGTTTATAACAAGTGTTTGCACTATATGGAACATAAACAGGTTGAAGATAAGTACGCATCTAATATGTTGATTTCGAATTCCGATGCCTATTCCATCAACGATGCAATGCATTCAGGTGAAATTTACCAGATTTATAAAAAAACTTTGAGCCAGCTTCCGCATCGTTGCCGAAAGATTTTTCGGATGAACCGCGATTTTGGATTGAAATACTAAGAAATAGCGGATAAACTTTCCATTTCAGTGAAAACTGTTGAGTCAGATATGGGTAAAGCGTTAAAAGCATTCCGTCATAGTTTAGCAGAATATAAATGACCAAATAAGATGAACACCCTATTTAAAAATACAGATTACGAAAAAATTGCTAAAATATTAGCAGAGGTTGCTTTGAAGAATGACATTGAAAAACCAGATGCTCCTAGTTTTATCAATAATAGTCAAAAAGCAGAATTTGAAGCGTGTGTAGAAACATGGAAAACAATAAATAAAATGCAAGAAATACAACAATTTGATACCGACAATGCTTGGAATAAACTACATCAGCGTATTTCTGATAAAGAGTTGTTTCAACCAATAAACCAATCCAAAAAAGTAATCTCAATCAAACAGTGGATGAGTATAGCCGCAGGCATAGTTTTATTAATCGGTTTTACATCGCTTTGGTTTTGGCAGCACCAATCAAACCAAACAATCGTAGTTGTTAACAACTTGACTGAACCTCAAAAAGTGGAACTTCCTGATGGTAGCAACGTTTTTTTGAATAAAGATGCACAGATATCGTATAACCATTCATACAACCATGACCAACGAAACATTAAGCTTAACGGTGAGGCATTTTTTGAAGTGGTGCCTAACCCACAACGACCCTTTATTGTGGAATGCAATCAAACCAATGTTAAGGTGCTCGGAACATCGTTTAATGTAAATGTATCAACAAGTTATACTGAAGTAATAGTAAAAACTGGAAGAGTAGAATTTTATAAAAATTCAGCAACGGAGTCAAATGTAATTCTGCTTCCAGGCGAAAAAGGATGTTTTATAGATGGGGCATTGAGTAAAACGAATAATGAAAAGATGAATTTCCTTAGTTGGAAAGACCGTAAATTGGTATTTAAAGCAATGCCTTTATCACAGGTTATTAGCGATATAAATCATACGTTTCATTGTAAAATCGAAATTGGCGATACTTCCATCAATAACCTGTTAATAACCACAACTTTCAACAATATACCGTTGAGCGGAATCATGGAATCTATAACTTTAGCTTTCGATCTCAAATTAGTTAAGCAGACTGAAAACAATTACCTACTTTTAAAATAAATTGCACAGCATTGGGTTTGTTAAGTAAAATTGTCTTTTTACAACTGGGTTACATCCAAATTTTTGGGTTCGGGTTACTGTTTGCTCAGACTAAACCAAATCAAAACACGTTTTTAGAGAAATCGGTCTCCATTTCAGCCCAAAATATTACACTCGATCAGGTGTTTGATCAACTCTCGAAACAATGCAATTGCTATTTTACTTACGATGCGGTTTTAATCAATGGCAATAAGTTGGTTACTTTCTCAAGCAACCATTTACTCCTTAAAAATGTGTTGGATACGCTGCTTCAGAATCCCACATTTTCGTATGAAGTAATAAATAACCAAGTTGTGATTCATCCGCTTAAAATAAGTGCAGTGAATGATTCTATTGGATATTCAAAGTACTTATTTGTTTCTGGAACCATTGTGAACAATTCCAACAAAGAACCACTTCCGTTTACTTCAATAGCTATTAAGAATAATTTCATTGGAGGTATTTCAAACGAATCGGGTTTTTTTAGTCTTAAAATTCCCATAAGCTTTTTTTACGATACTCTGGTATTTTCGTATTTGGGGTTTTACAATTTGGAAATGCCTATCCGGGACATTCCAAAAAATGGCTTAATTTTTTTGTCCGAAGGGCAGATTTCAATTCAAGAAATCATTGTCAGGAGCAAAGATCCTAGGTTAATAATTCGGAAAGCACGTGAATCCATCAATAGTAATTATCGGAACGAAGCGTATAATTATGAGGCATTTTATCGCGAAGCCGTTAAGTCGGACAACCGGTACTCAATATACTCCGAAGCATTAATATCGGGATATAAGCCATCGTTAAATACATTAATTGATAACGATAAAGTACAATTGCAAAAAGCCCGCAAATTCACGAATATAAAACAAACCGATACGTTGATGGTAAAACTTCGGGGTGGTATGGAAGCTTGTTTTCAGTTAGATATTGTCCATCATTTACCCGATTTCCTTACCCTTGAAGGAGAAAAAATGTATGCTTACCATTTGAATGATATGGTAGTTTGGTTCGATGAATTGGTTTATGCTATTGGTTTTAAACAATTAAGCCATATTTCTGAACCCATGCTTGAAGGACAAGTGTATATTAATACAACTAATTATGCAATAATAGGAGCAGAGTTCTACTTTGCCTCAGAGAAACTCCGACAATCGGATAAATTATTTGTGATACGCAAAAGCATGCAAACCCGTGTAAAACCTATGAGTGCCAAATACATGGTTCGATATATTCCAATTAAAAATAAATACTACGTGCAATACGTGCGTGGAGAGTTACAATTGCATGTTCGAAAAAATAAACAACTATTTAATCGAAACTTTTCAACCATGATGGAAATGGTTTATACCGGAAACGACACGCTGAATTGCGAAAAACCGTTGAAAAGGGATTTGTTCCAGACCCATAGCATTTTTTCCGATTCGGAATATGTGTATGATGATGATTTTTGGAAACAACAAAACATCATTCAGCCCGAAGAAAATATATTGGAAGCATTGAAAAAATCGGGATTTCAACTTCAGCAACAAGGAGTTTCAAAGGAATAGAAAATGGATCACCGCCTCTCTAGGTGGTATTTTCCCCATACCAAGCATCAATCGTATTGCCCAAAAACTAATATTGTTACTTCCCTTTTTTTCTATATTTGGTAAGCCTTTAAAAAAAACCATTTCCAGTTGCCGTTGCCGTAAAACGGCGATTAAATGCGAACTTGGAATTATGAATAAAAAATAACTTTATTGGTTAACTGTAATGAAGCGCAACCGCTTTATATGCAAAACGTTGATACTGTAATTGAAGCAACACCCCATTATTTGGGCATTAAAAAATATGATTACCATGAAAACATTTATGCTTATTCTAACTTTTCTTGTTTCAATGAACATTTTTGGTCAAAATGATACCTTAAAAAACAGGGTTTTGATTCCAAAAGGCGAGTTTATTATGGGAAAGAATTCAGCAAATCCATCGGATTGGCAACCTGAACACACGGTTCAAATTGATTCCTTTTATATGGATAAATTTGAAGTTACCAACCAACAATATTTTGAATTTTGTAATGCAACAAATAACCCGTTACCAATATTTTGGGGTATAAAGGAATTCCGGTGTGGTATGGACTTTCCTGATTATCCGGTTGTTGGCGTTTCGTTTATTGATGCTGAAAAATTTGCTAAATGGTCAAATAAAAGGTTACCTACTGAAGCCGAATGGGAATATGCCGCCAGAGGAGGATTAATTGGCAAAAATTTCCCAAATGGAGACCAGATTGATTCCACGGAAGCTAATTTTGGGAAAAAATATAAGGGTATTATTAAAGTAGGAACATTTAAACCAAATAATTTTGGTTTGTATGATATGTCAGGGAATGTTTGGGAATGGGTTTCCGATAATTACGGCAGCGAGTATTATAGCATATCGCCCAAGGAGAACCCCAAAGGCGCAGATAGGAGCAGGTTTAAAGTAATCCGTGGAGGAAGTTGGCATTCAGGTGGAATGTGTGTTCAAAATTATTTTAGAAATGGGCTATCGGCAAGCTGGGTTGATTTTGCCGTTGGTTTCAGGTGTGCAAAGAGTTTGAAATAATTCAATTCAAATAATAAGTTTAATCAAAGTTTAAGACAATTTCAATATGTCAAGTTATTTGCATCATAAACTTGACATTTGCATAAAAACAATTATCTTTGTGGTATGAAAGTAGCAGAGCAAATACGAGAAAAGATAAAAAACATATCCGAAAGTGAACCTTTTGGCTATGCAGACTTGGATATTGCCCCTTCAGATTTTTTATCGGCAGCTAAAGCATTGGAACGATTGCAAAAAAAAGGAGAAATAAAAAAAGTATCGAAAGGAGTGTTTTATATTCCACGTAAAACCATTTTTGGAGAATTGGGTCCTGATAGCAATGGCTTATTTGAAAGGTACATATTTGAGAATGGTAAACGAGTAGCGTATGAAACAGGCTTTTCTTTATACAATACATTAGGATTAACCACACAAATAGCCTTTAAAATTAAAGTTGCCACAAAGAAAAATCCGATCAAAATAAATCAAGGTTCGCTGCAAGTAAGTTCGGTAAAAAGTTATGTAGAGGTAACAGCGCAAAATTATAAATTGTTGGGTTATTTGGATGCCCTAAAAGATATTAAAAAAATCCCTGATTGCTCTGTTTTACAGGCAATAAAGCGAATGAGTATTTTAATAAAAGCTTTAAGTACCAAAGAGCAACAGGAAATTATTCAATACGCATTGTTTTATCCAGCTAGAACAAGAGCATTGCTTGGAGCTATTTTAGAAAATTTAAATTTGAAAATTAATCTGGATGAATTAAAAAATAGCATCAATCCTTTGACAAAAATTAATTTGAGTATTAAAGAAATAGTACTACCTACCATCAAAAACTGGAATATAGAATGAATTTACACAAGGAAAATATCATTTTTAAAGATATTCTTCTCAATGCTTCATTGCATTTGAATATCCCGTTATCTTTTATTGAGAAAGATTATTGGATAACATTGGTGTTGAGTCGTTTGGCTAAAAGCAAGTATGTTGATGAATCGGTTTTTAAAGGCGGCACATCGCTGTCGAAAGGATACAATTTGATAGAGCGATTTTCGGAAGACGTGGACATTGCCATTATAAACGACAAAGGTAAAACAGGCAATGAAATTAAAACCATCATCCGAACTATTGAAAAGGAAATCACACCCGATTTAAAAGAATTGCAAATGGACGGTGTTACCAGTAAAGGTTCAAGATTCAGAAAATCGGTTTTTGAATATATGAGTACCGATAAAAGTAATCAAAACAATAAGTTGATTGTAGAGATAAATTCTTTTGTTAATCCATTTCCTTATCAACGACTTACCATCAAGAGTATGGTTTCTGATTTTTTAATACAGACAGGCAATGAAAAATACATTGAGCAATACAATCTCCAATCCTTTGAAGTGAATGTATTGAGCAAAGAACAAACGCTATTGGAAAAGATGGTATCTTTAATTCGATTTTCATTCAAGGAAAATGCTGTTGAAAGTATCTCCGAAAAAATAAGGCACTTTTATGATTTGTATTACTTAATGAAAAATCCTGCGTGCATTGAATTTGTAGCATCAGACTCGTTTAAGAAACAATTTAATGCTATTCTGCAACACGACAGATCAATGTTTGAAGAGCCACAAGGGTGGCAAACTAAGTCAATTTCCGAATCTCCCTTGATGACTGATTTTTCAAGCATCTGGGAACAAGTAAAAGTAAAATATCAAACTGAAATTTCCGCTTTAGCATACAGACCAATACCAGATGAAAAAGATGTTGCGAAATGCTTTGAGGAATTAATAAAAAGAATTGAATGAAATTCACCGAAGAAAAATTAGATAGGGCATTTGCCTAATTGTTGGGGCAAGAAGGATTTCCCCACCACTTAGGCATTCAAGCAAAATTGAATCATTTATAAACAATTAAAAAGGAGGTTTTATGAAAAGGTTAGTAATCAGTACTTTATTGGGCGTTGTATTTGGTTTTGTATGTTACGGCTTTGCATCCAGCGGACAAAGTGAAATATCAACTATTTTGGCGCTTAACATCATTCTTGGCCGCACACTTATTGGAGTAGCCATTGGAATAAGCCGGTTCCCGATTAAACATTGGGCTTTGCACGGAACAGTAATGGGTTTTGTTTTCAGTCTGCCCATGGCATTTGGGGCAATGTTAGGACCCGCCAGTCCGGAATTTTCCCATTCCATGATGTTTACTTCAACGGTAGTAATGGGAGTTATTTATGGGTTTTTAATTGAATTAATAACTTCGGTTTTATTTAAGGCAAAACTGAATTAATAATTTTCTACTTGAAAAAGTAAGTAGGAGTAAATAAATAAAAAAGCAATTTTAAAAACAAATTGAATCTTCCTTTTGTTATATAGTCACAGTTAATAAGTAAGAGGTATTAATTGTTGTGTAAGTTTTTTATAGGTTAATTTTGTGGGGAGGAAGGCATAAGCTAGCAAGAGACTGATACGTGTTGATGAAGAGCTAACTTATGCCGTTCCTTTTTTTTATCAAAATCTTTACATGATTAACCCAATTACTTCAAATTTATTAAGTTATAGGTACTTTAACCTAAAAATCCCAGATTGATTATTTTTCGGAAAACACCAAAGCATTATAAACATACAATTCTGCTGTTTTCCAGCCATCCCAACCTAAACCGGCTTTATTTCTGGAACAATAGCCTAGAAATTCATCTACAGTCCAACTATTATCTGTGGCTACTTGAGGTAGGAGCGTTCCATGGTGCATTCCTTGTTTAATATAGATGCCATGTTCACCTAGAATGATTTCATCTTTGCTTTGAATCCGCTTCATTGGGGTCAATACTGAAATTTCGATTGATAACTGACTGAGTTCATTGGCTTTTACCGATTCAAAGCGATTATCTTGCGTTGCCGATGCTACAGCCATCTTTTGTACCATTTTATAAAGTGGTTCATCAGCATCGAATCGGCCAAGGCATCCACGTAACTGTTTCTGGTTGTGCAAGGTTACAAATACGCCTGTTGGTGTTAGTAGGTTTTTGGAATATAAATCGATTGGAGGCGCAAAAGACCTTTGATGATTTAAATGTGCGTCGATAGTTTTTCGGGCAAGTTGCAACAAATCGCTTTTATCTTTTTCAGTTAGTTGGAATGTAGCACTTTCTTTAGGTTTATTAATAGCAGCAAACGACCAATAACCTACTACCCTCTGGTGATCGCCCCAATCACTATCACCGGAATTCATATATTTGATGGCTTCAATTCTAATATCCGGATTGTTTTCAGTTAGATGAAGCAAAGTAATAATTGCTGAAATACCACAAGCACTTGTAGCTAAGTTTGGCATTTTTGCTTCCTTATTTTGAACCAATGCTTCATATACATTAGGTATCTTATTTGTTATGATAGCATCTTTCATTAAATAATCTGCTCGAATTGCATCTTTATAATTTGGAAAATGTGAAAAATCGGAGCTAATCACAAACAGGTTGTGTTCATTGAAATAAGGGCGAAGGCTTATGGCAATTTGTTTCAGATATTCTTCCTTATCAGTTCCAATTAAAATGGGTATAATCTGAAATTTATTTTTAAGATGAAACTGCAAAAAGGGAAGTTGAACTTCAATACTGTGTTCTTGCTTATGTGTTTCAGGCATTGATTTGAATACACTATTTTCTGCAATTAGTTTGTTGGCTAATTCCAAATTCACGGGAACTTCGCTAAGCGGGGTTTCATAATGGCCAATATTATAGATGGATGCGCCCGGAATGGAATAACCATGACTGGGAGCCAGTATAAAAACATTATCGAATTTTTTTGTGGAATCAATCAATGCATAAGCACTAGCTGCTACTTCGCCTGAAAAAACGTATCCGGCATGAGGCACAATTAGTGCTTGAATAGCTCCATTGCTGGAGTTGTATCGGTATTTATTAAAATATTCCTTAAGGACTGATTTCAGTTCGATTGGATTGGCTGGATAAAAGCGACCATTTACGGCAGGCTCTCTATTTATGAGTTTATCCATGGTTTTGTTTGATGAGTTTTGAGAATTACATCCCAATAATAAAACAATAAATAAACCTAATATCACTAAAAAAATGTGATGCATCTATGGTTATTTGAAACAAATTTAATGATTTTAACCCAAAGAATCCGTGCGAGCCATTCTTTTTCGGTAAACCCGCTCAGAAATAAGGATACTAATTTCAAATAGTATAAATAAAGGAATGAAAACCATGGTTTGGCTTATTACATCAGGAGGCGTAATTATGGCAGCTAATACAAGTAAAGCTACTATAATAATTTTGCGGTAACTTTTCATAAATTCAGGTGTTATAATTCCAGTTTTTGTGAGGAAATAAACCAAAACAGGAACTTCAAAAATTACACCCATCCATAAGCATAAGGTTATAATATTTGACAAGTATGAACTTAACGTTATGGTATTAGCCACTTGGTCGCTAACTTGATATGAACCTAAAAAATTAATGGTTAAAGGCACAATTAAATAATAGGCAAATACTACTCCTATAATAAATAGTATGGAACAAATTAAAACGGCACCCTTGCTGTATTTTTTTTCTTTTACATGGAGGGCTGGCTTAATAAATCGCCAAAATTCAAAAATTATATAAGGACTAGCAACAAATGCACCTAAGGCAAATGACATAGTCATGTGGGTTGTAAATTGTCCGGATAAATTAATATTTATAAGTTGAAGCTTGCTGTTATCAAGACAAAGCGATGGAGAATTAAATAGTTCACCTAATTCACAAAACAAGCGATTGGTAATAAACCATGATTCTTTTGGGGCTAAAAATATCTTATCGAAAATAAAATTTTTATTTATAAAAGCGATTATACTTAGACTTACGGTTGCTATTAGTGAGCGAATCAAAACCCATCTAAGTTCCTCCAGGTGATCCCAAAAGGTAAGCTCTACATTATTCTTGGAATCAGTCATAGTTATATATTACAGACGGGTATTGTCTTTAATATCTTGCGAAACAGAATTAACCTCTTTTTTAATATCTTTAATATCTTTCCCTACTTCACTATCATTAGCAGCCTTCTTAAATTCACGGATACCTTGCCCAATACCTTTCATCAATTCAGGTATTTTTTTTCCTCCGAAAAGTAGCAGAATAGCCAAAAAAATGATTGTCCATTCTCCACCTCCGGGCATGCTTATTAATATTGTATTCATAACAAAGTAGTTTAAAATTCAAGCCAAAACTAAAGAATATTTCCGAAATATCTACATGATTACATGTATTTATATAGGAGTGTTTTTTGAATTGTTTTTCAAAATGAAAGTCTTAAATTACAAATAGTACTATTATGAATGATGTAATGATTTGGATGTAAACGTAAAAAGTTTATTTTTGTAGTAGGGATGTTAATTAAAAAGGATTCATTTATTACAAAATTATGAAAGAAGAAAAATTTTGGAATGAGGAGTGGCGACGCTTTACTCTTCCAGGGATGCGAGATGGTGAAATATATGAAATATCGAACTATGGACGTGTTAAACATTTTAATAAAAAGTTGAACGATTTGCAATTTTTAACCACTACCAACCAGTTTAAGGATAAAAGTGGATTTGAATATGTGAATAATTTTAAAAGGGTGCCGGGAACCACTAAAAGGGTAACCGATTCTATTCATCGATTGGTAGCATTAATATATTGCGACCGCCCATCGGAACGCCATAAATATGTAATTCACAAGGACTTCAATAAGTTGAATAACTATTCTGAGAATTTAAAATGGGTCACACAGAATGAATTGAATCATCACAATAACATTAACCCAAAAGTTAAGTTTTCGCGCGAAAACCGGAAAGGCAATATTACCAATTCCAAGCTTACCGAGACCGATGTAATACGGCTAAAGAAAAAAATACGCCGGGGTAAGAACCCTTTATACAAAATTGCCAAAGAAATTGGAATTACTCACACTCAATTGAACCGCATCCGTAAAGGTGAAAACTGGGGTCATGTGAAGATAGACGACGAGGATTAATAGAAAAAATTTGTTGATTGGAAAGAGATCAGTTGCCGGGTAGAGGAGAAGGAAAGGTCTTGCCTCTTGTAGAACAGTTTTACACGCTTCAGGGTGAAGGTTTTCATACTGGAAAAGCTGCGTATTTTATCCGAATTGGCGGTTGCGATATTGGTTGCCGTTGGTGCGATTCAAAAACATCATGGAGCCCCGGTATTCACCGTTTGGTTCCGGTGGAAGAAATCGTGAAATGTGTTCTTGAAACACCGGCAAAAGCAGTGGTTGTTACCGGTGGGGAACCTTCGCTTTACAATTTGAATCCCCTTTGCGATGCATTAAAGGCAAACCAGATTGAAACTTTTATAGAAACATCGGGTGCTTATCCGCTAACCGGAACGTGGGACTGGATTTGTTTGTCGCCAAAAAAAAATCTGCACCCCCAGCCCGATGTTTACAAAATTGCCAACGAGCTCAAAGTAATTATCTACGATCCCGACGATTTTGATTGGGCCGAAGAATGCGCAAAACGTATCAATGATAATTGCCTAAAATTCCTTCAACCGGAATGGAGCCGATTCAGCATAAACATTGGCTTAATTGTGGAATATGCCAAATTGCATCCGGAATGGATGGTTTCGCTTCAGGCCCATAAATTTATGAGGATTCCATAAGGCATTTCGCTTGAAATTAGGTTTTGTCCAAACGTTCGGCTTTTAATACCCCTTTTATTTTATTTATGTTTACTAAAAGGGTATCGAGGTGACTAAGGCTTTTAACAAAAACGCTGATAAACCCTTGGAATAATCCGTCTTTAGTGTTAATAGCTAACGAACGCATATTAACTTGGCTGTCTTTCGACAAAACCTCAGAAATATGGCTGATAACACCTATTTTATCGATTCCGGTTACAATTATTTCCGCTAAAAACGTGGAGTCTTTGCTGTCGTCGGTCCAGCGGGCAGGAACTATGCGGTATGAGTAGCGGCTGAACAGATCTTTGGCATTTGGGCAATTCTGACGGTGTACCTGTATGCCCCTGTCAACGGTAACAAAACCGAATATCTGGTCACCGGGAATGGGCCGGCAACATTGAGCCAGTTTATAGTCAATGTTTGATAGGTTTTTGTCGATGATCAGGTAATTGTCGCCTGATGATTTTTGCGGCACATATTCAACGGCGCTCAATTCCTGGGTTTCAATTTGCTTTATTTCATCTTCCTTTTTAATACCCATCAAAAATTCCTTAACCAACTGAAGGTCCAGTTTTTCATCAGCAATATCCTGGTAGAAGTCGAGTGCCCGTTTGTATTTAAAATGAGTGATCAGCCTTACATTATCCTGATCGTTGAAATCAATTTTTAATTGTGATATTTTGCGCTCCAGCATCTCTTTCCCAAGCTCAGCCTGTTTAAAAAGACTTTCGTTTATGGCCTTTTTAATCCGTGCTTTGGTGCGGCTACTGGCAACAATGTTCAACCATTCCAGTCGCGGTTTCTGGTTTTTTGAAGTGAGCACTTCAATGGTATCGCCGTTTTTGAGTTTGTACTTTATGGGTACAATTTTTTCATTAACGCGTGCTCCGGTGCAAGTATTGCCAACATTGCTGTGCACCGAATAAGCAAAATCAAGAACGGTAGCTCCTTCGCGCAGTTTTTTTATGTCGCCTTGTGGCGTAAATACAAATATTTCAGTTGGTTCCAAAGCTTGGCCTTGCGTGTGGAATTGTTCCACCGCTTCCGGATCTTTGTTTTCCAGTAAATCGCGGATATTCCGCAGCCAATCCTCATGCGATTCTGCTTTACCCGATTCCTTATACTTCCAATGGGCGGCATCACCTTTTTCGGCAATATTGTCCATGCGTACGGTTCGTATTTGAATTTCAACCCATCGTTTGTCGGGCCCTATAACCGTGGTATGCAACGATTCGTAACCACTCGAACGGGGAGTTGATATCCAATCGCGAAGGCGGGTTGGATTTGGCGAATATATATTGGTCACCAAACTATAAATGTTCCAGCAATCTTCTTTTTCTTTTTCAACCGGTATTTCGCTTAGAATTATGCGGATGGCGAATAAATCGAATATTTCAGAAATGTCAATATCTTTTTTATAAAGCTTGTCGTAAATCGAATTTACCGACTTGGGTCTTCCCTTAATTTCGTATCGATACCCTTTTTCATCGAGTATTTGTTTAATGGGTTCCGAAAATTTTTCAATGTACTTTTCCCGTTCCTTTTTAGTTTCTTTTAATTTACGGGCAATGCTAAAGTATGCTTCTGAATCAATATGCCTTAAGGAGATATCTTCCAGTTCAGTTTTTATGTGGTATAAACCAAGCCGATGGGCAATGGGAGCATACAACAATCGGGTTTCTTGGGCAATTTTAGCTTGTTTTTCGGGATCGAATTTCTTGATTTTGCGGATGTTGTCCAAACGATCGGCCAGTTTCAAAAGGATAACCCGTACATCGGAGCTAATTGTTAAAAGCAAGGCTATAAAGTTCTCGCTGTTGAGCGATAGTTTTTCGGTATAAAGCGAACTTATTTTATTCAACCCATTCAATAAGTTGACCACATCATTGCCGAATGTTTTTTCAATTTCTTTTTCGTTTAATAAATCATCGTAATATAAGCTGTGCAACAACGAGGCAATAACTGTGTTTTTTCCGAGTCTAATTTCTTGCGAAATAATAAGCGCAACCCTTAACGAATGCATAATGTAAGGTTCCCCTAATGTACTTGTTTTTGATTCTGAATAATTCCAGTTCAACTGAAATGCTTTATTAATCTGCTCTATTTCGTGCAATTCAAAAAGCTTTTTGCAGGTGGCATCTAATTCAAGCTTTAATTTGCTTACTTCTACTGGAAATGTTTCTGGAATACTCATCGGTTACTTAATGATATAAAGCGTAAAATTAAAAAACATTTCAAATTATTACTAATTATGCCCTTTTTGTGTTAAAATTTGATGATGGAAGTAACCGCATCGGTAAAACCACTTTCGTTATTGGATTTAACCGACGGGTGTTTCTCTTTCAATTCCTTGGGTGCATTGCTAACAACAAAGCTGATATCGGCATGGTTTAATAAGTCAATATCGTTAAAATCGTTTCCAATTCCCATGGTAACCGGATGCTCCATTTTCAGGTGATGACAAAGCCATACGAGCCCATTTGCCTTTGAAACCGATCTGTGAAATATTTCCATCCACATGGATTGGTGGTTAATTGGCGAAGTGGTTAAGATGGTTTTTGCAAAATCCATTTTTGTTTGAAGTTCATCAAACAGATTGACGTGGTGGTTTAAAAGGACTATTAACTGAGTGGCCTGTTTTGGTATTTTGTTTGGATTAAAAGGAGTTACAAAATCTTTGTAAAAATTAGTATAGTTAACCAAATCGTCGGCCTTGGGGTGTGGGGCATGTAACAGGATGTGATGATTGTTGGGTATGGCAAGGTGAACCGAAAAATTCAATTGGTATTGAATCAAGATGTCAACGGCCAATTTTAATTCGCTTTTCTCCAGCATCCGGGTGTAAAGTATTTGCTTCGATTTCCAATCCATGATGCCGGCACCTGATGAAAAAACAACATAATCAGCGGGAAAATCGAACGGCAGTACTTTAAGCAACGAATAGTAATTGCGGCCAGTGGCCACAACTCTCAATATTTTCAACCGCTCAAGCTGTTCAAGAGTTTGTAAATCGAAGGGGCTAGCTTTTTTTTCATCATTTAAAAGCGTACCATCAAGGTCAAAAGCAACTATATCAATATCTTGAATCGGCATTTAATGAATTGTTTAATTGGTTCAAGATATAAAAAACTCATCAACCTTCCGATTTATTAAAATTGAATTTTCATGTGTAAAAGAATATTTTACCTTTGAGTGGACTCAATAAAACAATACCAACATGATATCATTTCGGTGGAAACCCTATTGGATACTGATGCTTTCTCTTTTACTGCTGACTGGATGTGGCTCAAGGCGATATGCCAAAAAGGGGTTAGAATTCGAAAAGGCCGGTTTTTATGAAAAGGCAGCAGATATGTATTATATTTCAGCAGTAAAGAACCCCAAAAACCTGAAAGCTCAGGTTGGCCTGAAAAAAAACGGACAAATAACGTTGGACAATAAGTTGGAAGCTTTTATGGGTTTTTACAATGCCGATGACATTAAAAATGCTGTATATAAATATGTGGAATCGGTGGCTTTTTATGAAAAGGTAAAAGGCACAGGGATAGTTTTGGATTTCCCGGAAGGGTACAACGATAATTATCAGGAAGTTAAAACCTTATATCTGGATAGACGATATAAAGAAGCATATGCTCAGATTGATTTGGAAAAATTTGCGCAGGCCGAGGAAATTCTCAATGAGATATTAACATTACAACCCGGTTATCAGAATGCAGAAGAACTCAAGAATACCGCCCATTATGAGCCAATTTATCGAAGTGCCAAGGATTTTTTGGCGATAGAAAAATACCGTTCCTCGTACCTGAAATTTCAGGAAATTCTGAGTAAACTTCCAAATTACAAAGATTCAAAAGAGCTATCCGATTTAGCCCTAAGTAAAGCACTGATTACCATAGCTGTTGTCAATTTTTCGAATAGAACCAATCAAAAGGGTATCGAATCGTTGCTTCAAAGCCGCATTGAAAAGTTAATAACAGAAACAAAATCACCCTTTATTAAATTGGTTGACAGGAGCAACAGCCAGCAAATCCTTCGGGAACAAGTACTGGCCATGGAAGGAAAGGTGGACGATCCAAATAGTTTTAAACAAGGAAAAATGTTGGGTGTAAAAGCATTGTTGACAGGTGAAGTGAAACAATATAACATCAACATAAGCCAAGTGGAGAAGGTTGAGAAAAAAGGATTTATCAAGGAAGTTATAAAAGCCAAGGATGGTTTTAAAGATTCGGTTATTTATAAGAAAACACAATATTTTGAATACAGTCAAAGCAACTCATTATTCTGTCATTTTCAATTTAAACTGATATCAGCCGAAACCGGTGAGGTAATGGTTTCCGATGCCCTATCGGTGGAAACCTCAGATAGGATTAGTTATGCTACCTACGAAGGAAATAAAGCGAATCTGGTTCCGGGTTATTGGGAATTTAAAGATGAACCATCAAAGAATGACCTAATTAAAGATGACCTAATAGAAAAGAATAAGTTGAATGAACAAATGGTTAGCCGTCGGCAATTGAAAACCTTGGATGCCTTGTCACTGGAGGTTCAAAAATCAATTTCACATCAAGTGGTTTTAAAAATAGAAAAGTATGATCCGGAACGCTAGTTTTTTGGTGGTAATATTCCTAATTGGCTGTGGAACTAGTAAAAAGGTTGCCCAGTTGCCTGTTTTGCCCGATTGGGTTCAGAATAAGCCGGTATCAACCACATATTATAATGGTATTGGTTCAGCTCCAAAAGTGAATCCGCTGGTTGATTTTCAAGAAAAGGCAAAAAACAAAGCGTTAGCCGATTTGTCGAGCGAGATTACGGTTAGCATTTCTTCAAAAAGTGTACTGCACCGATTTGAAAGCTCTTTGGGATATTCCGAGGATTATATTTCTACCATCAAATCGGAATCGAAGGAAGATTTAGAAGGGTATGAGCTGATGCAGACTTTTGAAACAGAGACTCAGTATTATGTTTGGTACCGATTATCAAAAGAAAACTTTCAACGAATAAAAGAACAGCGCAAACTGGCTGCAATAAATAAGGCATTGGATTATTATGCCAAGGCGCAAAATGCCCAATTGGCCAATCACTATTTAGAGTCAATTACCAATTACATTAAAGGCTTGGAGTCGGTAAAGCCCTATTTGTCGGATGCCCTTGATGTCGATTATCGGGATAAGCCTATTTATTTGGGAAACGAACTTTTTTCGGGACTGCTTTCCGTTATTAACGATATTAAAATTGTCCCCATTCAGTCGGAAATATTCGCTAAAAATGGAATGCCCATTTCATCTGATAAATTAAAATTCAGTTGTATAAACGGAGCAAACCAGACATTAGCCGATATTCCCATTGTTTTTTCCATGGGACAACGCCCGTTGTTAAACAGCACCACTGAAACCGATATTACCGGTACAGCCGGTTATTCCATGAACAAACTTTCAAGCGCCAATGAAACCGAGTTTTTTGTGGCCTCGGTCGATTTTGCAAATAAAGCATCGCAAATTACCAGCGATCCCATTTTTCGGAAAATGCTCCGTAAAATTGAACCCCCAAAAGGACAAATTATCCTTCACATTGCATCTCCTTCATTTTTTGTTTATACCAATGAAAAGAATTTGGGAAAAGAATTGATATCGAAAATTGCGGAACCAAAATTGAAACAACTGCTTGCCCAATCTAATTTACCGTTGGTGATGCAAAAGGAACAGGCCGATTTTGTAATGGAATTGAATTCCAATACCACCGAATCAACAAAAAATGAGCGGATTCATTATGCCCAATTGAAAGCGGAAGTAAAGGTTTTCAATGCTCAAGGCCAAATGGTTTTTATAAAACCTATAGACGATATAAGGGGAGCCCAACTGAATTATATGGATGCAGGGCTTGATGCCTATCAGAGTTTATCGGACTATCTGTCAAAAAATTTGATGACCAAACTGAATGAATTGGTTAAATAGGTTGCCCGCAAACCCTGCCAGATGAATCAATTGTTAATAATTTTGAAAATTCTGTTAATTACTTGTCCACCATTGGTTAGGTAGGGCACCTGATAAACCATACTTTTGAGCAAAATATTTAAGTTATGCCTCTAAACACTCAACAATACAGAGCTTTAAAACGCAAACACAAGCATCAAATATTATTGAACGATTATGAAATAGATGCATTCAACCGCTACTGCAAAAAGTATAAAATCCAGAATAAATCGCAGGTAATTCGTGAGGCTTTGTTTACAAGGGTTCTCAAGAGTTTCGATAACGACTATCCTACCTTATTTGATGCTCAGGTAATGGCACGGCTTGAAAAACGTTGATTGGAATACATTATGATAGAATTTACCTTACGACCATCGCCCGATTCCGAAGAGCCTTTCATTGAACTGAATAAATTGCTTAAAGCTACACAGGTGGCCGAAAGTGGTTCTATGGCCAATCAATTAATCTCATCGGGAAAGATATTTGTAAATGGTAAAGTCGATACCCGTAAAAGAGCTAAAATACGCAAGGGTGATAAAATAACTTATGATTTTACAATCATAGAGGTTCACTAAAATATTTTATTTTTATACATTAATAGTAAATAAAATTTGATAGCAATAATATAAAATAGAATTGCATGCATAAGATCAAATTTTTGTTTCTTTCCATCGGAGTAATACTCACTTTACATGGATTTACAAATACGAAAATATTTCATCACACAGCAATGGATTTTGTATTTAGTCCAAAGCTGAATAAAGTATTTGCCTTAATTTATCCAACTGATATTGAGTATGGTAATCAGTTGATTCAGATGAATGCTAAATCGGGAGAAATCGAAAACTCACTTTTCGTTGGAAACTACCCAAATACGACTAAACTTACAGAATATGAAAAGTATGCTTGGATTTCGTTTTATGGTAAAGGCTATGTCAAACGGGTTAATTTAAATACTTTTACAATAGATAAAGAGATTTATTTAGGTCCAATTGAAAAGAGATCTACTGTAACCGCCCATGGATTTACTTCCCTTCCAAACGACAACAATGCAATTGAATAAGCAGGGATTTTTCGTTTTTTTCAATGAATTTTCAAGGTTTGGTACTTTATAAAGAAGGAATATTACAAATTATGAAAGAATAATTAGTAAAATATGGAGGACGAATTCGCTCATTTAATGATACTGTTTATTTTAGGGATGGATCAGTAGTTGATGCTTCGAAATTACCAACCATTAATTTGTAAGGTAAATGCAATATTCCATTTGTAATAAATTGGTATTTTGAAGACTATGGATTTATTTTTTCTAAAATTCATCAATCCTATATATACTGCAAAAACCGGTGAAGGTGCACACTTTAAATCGGAATAGGGTGCACAATTTGTCCGGTATTTGCACATTAGCATTAATTCGCACCATAATTAAATTGATTCTTTTACATAAAATGAAATGAGAATAACCTTAAACAATCATACATTCGATTTAACCACCGCCAATTGGGACGAAATAGAATCTTTGTATCCAGAAGCTCAATGGTGGCAAAGCATTGTAGCATTCCTTAAAGAATGGGCCGACCCAAACCTTACTATTAAATTAAATACTTCAGGTTCCACCGGAACACCAAAAACGATTGAGGTCGAAAAGAAATACCTGCTTATTTCAGCAGAAAAAACCTGCAAATTTTTTAATCTAGGTTCACAGTCAACAGGATTGCTCTGCCTTTCAGCCGATTACATTGCCGGAAAAATGATGTTGGTGCGGGCCATTGTTTCCGAGATGAAATTAATCGGTGTGGAACCAACCGGAAATCCGGTTAAAGACTTAACGGATGAAATTGATTTTGCGGCTCTGGTTCCATACCAATTGCAGCAATGCCTGGAAACCCCTCTCAAACTAAAGTTGATTAAAAATTTGGTGGTAGGCGGTGGAACCATTCAAGCCCCTGATGCAGAAATGTTGTCGGCCCTTGAAATAACAGCTTTTGAAACCTTTGGTATGACTGAAACTCTATCGCACATTGCCTTGAAACAGATATCGCCGAAAAGGCAAAAGCTTTTTAGCACCCTCGACAGAATTACTGTTTCAAAAGATGCCGAAAACCGCTTAATAATTGATTACCCGGAATTGGGAATTGAAAAACTGCAAACCAACGATGTAGTGGAAATCATTAATGACAAAACCTTTAAATGGATTGGCCGTCATGATTTTACCATCAATTCAGGAGGAATCAAAATATCACCGGAAGCTTTGGAAGAAAAAATAGCCACTTTCATCCTCCAACGGTTTTGCATTGTCGGCCTTCCCGATGAAAAACTAGGTGAAAAAATCGTTTTATTAATTGAAGGTAAATCGTACAATACCATGAAAATTTATGGACAAATGAAACAATTGCTTCCGCCCCACCATTGTCCCAAAGAAATCAGGTTTTTGGAACATTTTCCGTTGACCGAATCGGGGAAAATAAAAAGAAATGAATTAATACGTTTGAAATAACTTATAGATTACCAAGCTCTTTTTTTACAACACGGAAAAATCAATTTTTTATGAGCTTAATATTATTAATATTATCCAATTAATTTAATAGGATTCATAAAAGTGAAACTCACTAAAAAAGTACGATACGGTTTAAGAACTATTTTAGAAATTGCAGCTTCTAAAGAAGGTATGTTGCAGAAAGATATTGCTAAAAACCAGCAAATTCCATTAAAATTTTTGGATGCCATTATTACTGGATTAAAAATTAAAGGATTAATCCGCAATGTGAAAGGTAAAAAAAGTGGCTATGTTCTGGCCAAAAATGCCAGTTTAATAACCATTTATGATGTTTACCTTGCTTTTGAACCCGACTTATGTATTGTAGATTGTATTTGTGACTGCAATATGTGTAGTCTTTCAGAGAATTGTTTGATGCTTGGTATTTGGATTAAAATTAATTATGAAATTGTCGCCTCTTTATCGCAATATACCATTCAGGATATTTTAAATAGAGGCTTTAAAATAGATGGTCAAATTTAAATAGGTGGACTTTCACTTACCGAAAAGGCCAAACAGCCTGTGTTTAAATTTCCTGTACACCTAGATTTCATTTAAAACACTTTCCGATAATTTGATGTATCGCCGAAGAATTCCTTAGGCTATTTTTTTTCTTGCTTTCAGCGAAAATAAAATATTCCACCTTACTTCTACAGCCCTTATATAGCTGAGAGTCACAATACAAAAGAGAAAATAGTTTTGATTTTATTAAAATAATTCTTAATATTATATTTATATGCTACTAATTTGATAGAATATCTGTAATTATATATAAAAACCATTCTGATGTTGGTAATAGCCGTATGAGAAATTCAATTACTTAAACTTTAATTAAAATAAAAATCATGAGTTGGCACTTAAAACCCACTCATGATAAATTAACTAATCAAAAACTAAATAAAACAACTATGAAAAAGAGAACTATACTTGCATTGATGGCTACTTTGATGATTACATCGGTATTTGCCCAAAAAGTGATTGATAACATAATTCCCATCAAAAAGGCAAACCTTCCCATTGAAATATTGGATACAACCTATAAACACTATCTCGTTGAGATAATATATCCTGATGATTTAAAATATCCTGGATTAAAAGATATCATTAATGCCGTAGATATTTATGGCTCGGTAGAAATTCCTCGCTTAATTAAACTTAATTGGGTAAGTGAACAAAGTCGTAAAGATTTAGGAATAATTGTAACTATCAAATTCAGCGATTATTTGCTCACTTGGAATTACAAAGAAGATTTTGTAACAAAAAAATACTTTTGGAAGGGAACTATTGAAATGCCAGTGACCATTTCTTGGAGTTATCCGAACATTTTAGCTAACAATTTTACATACTTATTCAATTATAAACCTAATGCAGAGGGTGAATTTGAATTCATAACTGAAATATTTAGCGACACGACCAAAATTTTTGAAAATGAAAAACTTGCTATACAATCTTTAAACACTGAAATTTTTGATGCACTGAAATCAAAACTTCGGGAAAGTTGCCAACGATTCTATCCATCTATTTGGAAAGGAGATTTGCATATTTATACACTAAGTGACAAAAAAATTAATCTAACGAAAACAGATGAGATTCTTGATATGGTTAAGCGGGGAATCAGCCTAATTGATTCTACTGATATTTTCGCCAACCCTTCAGCAGCAAAAGAACTCAACGTTGCCATTGGCATGTACGATGAAATGATAGCGGATGCCAGTTTAAAAAAGGAGAAATATGTACTTTTACATTTGTATTTAAATAAGCAAAGTCTAGAAATGATTATTGGAAATTTTACAGATGCAGAACAAACATTCGTTAAATATAAAAAAGAAGTTGGCTCATTTATGATTACAGCACTTAAATCAGATAACGATATCAAATTCGAACGTTATAGGTGTGATAAATTGAAACTTGCCTATCAGTAAATAACTAATAAACAATTAAATAAATCATAACCATGAAAAAGAAAACTTTACTTGCGCTAATGGCTACTTTGATGATTACATCGGTAATTGCCCAAAGAGAAAACCCTGAATTTGCTGCCATGACAAAAAAAGACCAACTTTTGATTGGTTTTAAAACCAGTACGTTTGCCATTTATGGCTTACCTGAATTAAATTTACTAAGTGAATTTACCCTTGGCGATCCCAAAAATAAAATTGATGAAGCCATACTTTCTCCAAATGGGGATAAACTCATTGTTTACAATTCAAAAAACAAAACATTTACCATCTGGAACGTAGAAACAGGCACCTTGGCTTTTTCAATAAATGATGTTGCAAACCCAGTTGATGGTGCAGCAATTCTTTCTCCAAATGGAGATAAATTAATAGTTTACAGTCCAAAAATAGATACTTATACCGTTTGGAACTTAGCAAAAGGCACTCAGGTTTTTTCGGTAAGTGAAATTTCTAACCGCGCTGTAAATTTTGTCGGCGATGGCACAGTGTACTTTTGTCAGAAAATGGTAGGTAGAAAAATTCCACTCTTTGTAAGCTACAATCTTGCAACTGGTGAAAAGATTGAATCACTTGATCGTCTAGAAACTTTTTTTTATAACATGGCATTTTCACCAAGTGGGAAAAAGGCTATTAATTTCGATAACGCAGAATTAAATGCAGGTAATTATCGGATATTTAATGTTGAAACGGGAGAAATAATTAGCTCCGGAAAAATGGGGGAAAATAGTTTTATTACAAACGAAACTTGCTTTATAAATGATGATACCGTTAGAGTGGTGTGGAATATGCATTTGGGCAATACCAAAGGTTATACTTTTAATATTCCCGCATCAGTAAAGGATTTTGCAATTGATAAGGGGAATACACCTTGGGAGTCTAAGCCTAGTAAAGGTTATTTGATGTTAATAAATTCCCCCAATCGTTTTACAGATGGAAAGAAAATCACAATACTTACTGGTAGTGAGTATAGATTCAATTATGCAAGTACAATGACTGCTGTTTCCAATGATGCGAAATGGTCTATTTTATTGAGTTCTAAAAAATTAGCTGCTATCTATGATAATCAAGATTTTAAACAATACAAAATTATTACCCTAGAGTAAGGATTCATGCAATTTGTTATGGTTAAAATATAAGCCAAGTTTAAATAAAGGCTTGGTTTATATTTTTAATGTCCTAACTTTTGAATATAATACAAGTCATTATTATACTGATAGTTATACAGTTATGTGTATTTGAAATTATTGGGAACTTAATTTTTTGGTTTATGAGGTATTCTATTTTCAGTTTAACGGCTTTTTTAGTGCTTTTTTCGTTTTGTGGATTTACCCAAAATGTCGAAAATAATGGAGCAAAATCAAAAGCAGTTCCTTCGGAATACGACAGGAATGCCATAACAGTAATACTACTTGATAATAGTACTCAACACATGCAGGATTTAAAAAATGCTGCTTCTGGAATTGTTGTTCCCAGTAAATTTGATGATAACTTGATTGAAACAAGAATTTTGATAGCAGATACCAATGCTAAGGATATTAGCAAAGCACTCGTGCAGTATGGTATTCCTAATAAAATTTTGGCTAAATGGTTCTCGCGAAAGGAGAATGGGGAATTTGATATGTCGGTTATTCATGAACGGGGAATGTACAATGCAACCGACGATGAAGTGGTTAGAGCATCGGCAAGCAAAATTGGATTAGCAAAACTTAAAGATGCCGGCGAATCACTTATTAACCATAGTTATATACTTGTGCTTGAATTTAAAAATGTTGAAGATGCTCAAAAGAAAGTTGATGCTGGTGTATATTACAAAAAAAAGGGAGGAGTTTTTGTTTTATTGAAGGATAGAAATGGATGGGTCAGTGATGTGAAAGCCTATTTGTATAAAATGACTTTTAACGATTCAGTTATGAATGTTTTTTATAACGATTTATGGATTTATGATGACGATAGTCCGGAATTAAAAGCAACAAAAAAAGCAAAATTCGAACAAACCCAATTTCCTTTGACTTTTATGACTAAATTGAATACATTGGCAGATGGAACTCAGCCTAATTCAAATGTGTTTGGTGCTCCATTAATGCAGCTTACAAGAGATGAACTATTTCAAAAAATGATAAACACCGGGTTGAGTAATATAATTTTTGAAGTTGAACGTAAAAAGGAAGAATTCCGGGTTAAAACGCCCTTGTATGGAACGAGTCCTTTAAAAGCTAAAATAGGCAAAAAAGAAGGACTTTACTCAGAACAACGATTTTTTGTTTTAGAATTTCAGCAAAACCGGAAAGGTGAAACGGTTGCCAAACGAAAAGGGGTGGTTCGTACTCAAAAAGCAATTGATAACCGCGAAGTAGCCACTGGACAAAGTGATAAGTTCACCACCTTTTACCAAACTGCAGGCCTAAGCTTGATGGAAGGAATGTTGTTGCAGCAACGTAACGATTTTGGATTTGGAATATCAGGTGGCTATACATTGCTAGGTGAAATGGGAGGAGTATATTTAAAAGTCGAAGTCAATGTAGGAGCAATGGTTGGACGGTTTATCGATTTAAGATTGACACAGGTAAAAGTATTTGGAACGGTTAATGAAGAATTTAAAGAACATGCTTCACCTTTATTAGGAGCCGATCCTTATGATATGAACTTTACCCGTTGGCAAGTAGGGGTGTCAAAAGGATGGTACTTTGCACGCAACTTTTCAATAGCACCCTTTGCAGCCTATGGCTCAGAAACAGCAAAAGGACAAGACTGGATTGATGCTAATCCAACTACCTTGACAGATAGTGCTTCCATTAGTACAAGTATAATAAATATTGGTGCCTATGCTTCAATGAATGTTACCCATTGGATGCAATTGGTAGGTGGAGTAAATTATTATATTCCATTTGGCAAAGCCTTTGATCAAAAACAAAAAGGTAATCTAGGCAATTATTATACTGATTACTTTATTGATCGCAAAGGAATGTCTATAGATGTAGGACTTAGAGTAGAATTTTAGCCAATTGAAAAATAAAAGGATGTTCCAATTAATGTCACTGTTCATTTCAAAACATCAATAAACTCTACAAAATTAAGAAATCCTCCTACCTTTGCATTTCATTTTTAGAATATGGCAATCAAGAAAAAAACCGATAAACCATCAGGCCGACGTGGCAAGCCCACTCCTTCTTTCAAAGTAACCGAAAACACCTTGCTGATGGATTTTCTCATTAAGAATCTGCCCGACAAAAACAAAAACAACATCAAAACACTCTTGAAAGATGGACAGGTAAATGTGAATGATTTGGTTATTACCAAATTTAACCATCCCTCAACTCCTGGGCAGAAGGTTGAAATCAGCTGGCAAAAAAAACCTTCGAGCATTACCTATCAAGGGTTATCCATTATTTATGAAGACAACCATTTGATTCTGATTGATAAATTCCCGGGTATATTGGCCATTGCTACCGATAAAGGAAACCAGTTGACTGCTTATAACACCTTGAGCAACCATGTTAAAATACAAGGGGCCGACCGTAAAGTGTTTGTGGTTCATCGGCTCGACCGGGAAACTTCGGGGTTGATGATGTATTGTAAGAGCCAATTAATTCAAGCTCAATTGCAGAAAAACTGGCATCAGGTAATTACCGAACGGGCGTATTTGGCAGTTGTTGAAGGACATCCGGAAAACAATAAGGGAACTATTAAGTCGTATCTTAAAGAAAATAAGGCATTGCTCATGTACTCTACTGAGGATGAAACCGATGCCCAATTGGCCATCACCCAATATCAAACCTTAAATACCAATAAACTCTATTCGATGCTAAAGGTTAATCCTGAAACCGGACGTAAAAATCAGATTAGGGTGCACATGCAGGATATCGGTCACCCAATTGTTGGCGATAGAAAGTATGGTTCTACCACCAACCCAATTGGCCGTTTGGGATTACACGCCTGGGTTTTGGCATTCATTCATCCGGTTACTCAAAAACCCATGCGTTTTGAAAGTACCATCCCTAAAAAATTCAGCCAGCTATTTGCTGAAATTACACCGGAAACAAAAGAATAATGCATTAAAAGGTTTTTAAACCGCTTTCAATGAGAAAAATTGAACTTTACTGGCAGATTTTAATAGCTTTTTGTTTGGCTATTGTATTTGGAATCCTCTTCAAAAATGCTGTTCCTTATGTTTCCTGGATGGGTGTGGTTTTCCTGAAAGGATTGAATATGGTCATCATCCCGCTCATAGTAAGTTCTATGATTTCGGGAGTAGTCAATATTGGTGATGCCAAAAATTTGGGACGTGTTGGCCTCAAAACCATGAGTTATTTTATTTTAACCAGTATTATTGCTCTTTTTACCGGACTGATTTTAGTAAACCTAATAAAACCGGGAGTTGGAGCTGAATTGGGCTTGCATCAAAATCAGACCGATATCAATCTAGCTAAAGATACTTTTAGCGGGATTCTGCTCAATATTGTTCCGGGAAATGTTTTTAAGGCAATGGTTGAAAACCAAATCCTTTCCATCATATTTTTCTCACTCCTATTTGGATTCTTTATTACTCAAACCGAGGTAAAATACAAATCAATTTTATCAGAGTTTTTTAATGCAGTATTTGAGGTAATGATGAAGCTTACTATGTTCGTAATCAAGTTTACTCCTTTAGGTATTTTTGGAATTATAGCTAAACTGGTAGCCGAACAAGAAAATTTGGGTGAATTGTTTTCACGACTTGGTTTATATGGACTGGTTGTAATTCTTGGATTGGTAATTCATTCGGGTATTACTCTACCTTTATTGATTAAAGTATTTGCAAAAGTAAATCCAATCAATCATTTTAAAGCAGTGCGCGAGCCTTTACTAACGGCTTTTTCAACCTCATCATCCAGCGCAACTTTGCCATTGACTATGGAAGCCGTTGAGCATAAAAGCGGCGTATCAAATACTATATCATCGTTTGTTTTGCCATTGGGAGCCACAATAAATATGAATGGCACGGCTTTATACGAATTGGTTGCAGCCATGTTTATTGCCCAAGCTTATGGCATTGATTTATCATTTGGCCAACAATTAATACTGGTAGTTACCGGATTACTTGCCTCAATTGGTGCTGCCGGTATTCCTATGGCAGGAATGGTTATGATGTCGGTGGTACTTTCTTCGGTGGGGTTGCCCTTGGAAGGTATTGGCCTGATTTTAGCCATTGATCGTTTTTTAGATATGTTCCGCACCACGGTTAATGTTTGGGGCGATACCTGCGGTGCGGTAATTATTGCTAAATCGGAAGGCGAAACGCTCAAGATTTAACATCCAAAGGATAGAAAACTCATTTTTTTAGTAACCATTTCTTAAAAACCGATTCAACAAGTTCCGAATTGTTTATTTTAAAAAGATGTTTTATAAAACCCTGCCAAATACTATTATTATTCATTGAGGAATCTCCCTCTTCTGCAATAATATGATTTTTATCATGCTTTTTGCTTCAAACATTAAATATCCTTCCTATAATGATTACATATTTTTTCAAATAATTGTAATATAACCATTTTTGATATCCAAAATTACTGTATAAAGCTGTTATATTGCAATATACACCTCCTTATAATTTATCACTTTGGTTGCCCTTGTAAATTCTATTCATTTTTGCCATATTTAAAAATAAACCTTTTAGTAGCTGAAAATAGGGCAATTATGATGAATGGAAATCAATTTCGGAAAATACAATTGAAAGCTAATTATACCTTTTTAATACTATCGAATAATATTAATCTACGGCTAGTTTAAAACTATAATATTATGGAAACGCTAAAATTGTCACTAGTTAATCAAATTGCTACCTTAACATTTACAAGGCCAAATTCCTTAAATGCGCTCAATTCAAAAGTTTTTGAAGAACTTACAGCTACCCTTGATGAACTGGATAAAACTCCAAACCTAAGGGTACTGATAATTACAGGTGAAGGCAAAGCCTTTGTGGCGGGAGCCGATATTGCTGAAATGCATACAAAAAGTCCCGTCCAAGCAAAGGTATTTTCTCAAATGGGACACGATATTTTTTCAAGAATAGAGAATTTTAGAGTACCTGTGATTGCCGCAGTAAATGGGTTTGCTTTGGGCGGTGGATTGGAATTGGCATTATCCTGCGATTTCCGAATTGCATCCAACACGGCTAAGTTCAGTGCTCCGGAGGTAAATTTGGGATTAATACCCGGATTTAAT
>Ga0172379_10002000_pt1 | contig 37910 bp, 38 predicted proteins | sample GrowelOW334metaG_FD_119756 | JGI IMG/M metagenome (GOLD analysis project Ga0172379, IMG submission 119756) | Groundwater microbial communities from an aquifer near a municipal landfill in Southern Ontario, Canada - Groundwater well OW334 metaG | ecosystem: Environmental > Aquatic > Deep... | reverse complement strand
GGGGGCAAATCTACTCTCCACAGCATACCCAATCTCAGCGACATCGGAGTAATGGGTAAATTGCTCGAAGATATGGGCTGCAAAGTCGAAACCGCCGGCGGAACAACCAGTATTGATGCGACAGTCATCAGCAAGCCGGTCGGCGATTATGAAATCGTGCGTAAAATGAGAGCGAGCATCTGCATTCTCGGCCCGCTGCTGGCTCGCTGCGGAAAAGTCGAGGTGTCAATGCCCGGCGGATGCGCCATCGGGTACAGACCCGTCGATATTCACCTTCGCGGATTGCAGGAACTCGGCGCGAAAATAGAACTTAAAAACGGCTACATCTCGGCAACCGCTAATGGCGGATTAAAGGGAGCGAATATATTCCTCGGTGGAGCGTTCGGCTCAAGCGTACTGGCGACAGCAAACGTGCTTTGCGCCGCGACTCTTGCAAAAGGCAAAACAATAATTGAATATGCCGCCTGCGAGCCGGAGATTACAGACCTTGCTCACTGTCTTGTGAAGATGGGCGCGAAAATCACCGGCATAGGTTCGCCGCAGCTTATTATCCACGGCGTAAAAGAATTAAACCCCATCGAATATACTGTAATTCCGGATAGAATCGAAGCGGGAACATTTATGGCTGCCGCGGCGATTACAAATGGAAACGTTAAAATAAAAAATTGCAGACTCGACCACCTTATGGCGGCAGTCGATAAGTTTCGCAGTATGAATGTCGCGGTTGAGGAAACAACCGACGGCTGCGTGGTCAGCGCTAACGGAAATATCCAGCCGACTGACATTACCACCCTGCCGTATCCGGGCTTTCCAACGGATTTGCAGGCACAGTTTATGGCGGTGCTTTGCTTAGCGAAAGGCAACAGCATTATCACCGAAAAAATCTTCCCGGACAGATTTATGCACGTCGCGGAAATGAGCAGAATGGCGGCGAATCTGCGAAAGGAAGGCCCACACGTCATTATCAGCGGCGTTGACAAATTGATTGCCGCTCCGGTTATGGCATCGGATTTGAGAGCTTCGGCAGCTCTTGTCGTCGCGGCTTTGGCGGCACACGGCGAAACTATTATAAACCGCGTCTATCACATTGACAGAGGTTATGAAAAAATAGAGGAAAAATTAAACGCTGTCGGCGCAAAAATCGAACGACAAAGCGTATAAAAACAGAAACGCAGTTATCAGTTATCGGTTATCAGTATATGATGGAAAAGATTGATATACATAAACTTTCAAATGGAATGACCATACTTGGTGTGCCGATGGCGCAGGTGCAATCGGTCGCATTCGATTTCCTGCTGCCTGCCGGCGCTGCGGTTGTGCCAGACGGATGCTGCGGAGCTCCTGCAATTATCGAAGACTGGATTTTCAGAGGAGCCGGCGGCAAAACAAGCAGAGAACTCACCGGCCTGCTCGATGGGCTGGGGCTGCACCGCAACAGCAGTATCGAATCAAAACATATCACGCTTTCAGCGGCAACGGAGGCTGAAAACTTAGACAAAGCGATAGAACTTTACGCTGATGTGATTTTGAAACCGTCGTTAGACAGTGAACAGTTTGAATTTTCAAAACAGCTTGCCATCAGTGAACTGGCCGGGCTTGACGACGACCCGCGACACAAAACATCTATTCTGCTTCGCGAGCATTTTTATCCCGACCCGCTCGGCAGAAGCCCGGAAGGAAATAAAGAGGAACTCGAAAAACTCTCCGCTGAAAAATGTAAACAGATAATCGCTGATAATTTTAATGTCGCGCAGACAATTTTCGCTGTCGCGGGCAAATATGATTTTCAAAAACTCTGCCGGCAGCTCGAAAAATTATTCGGCTCTGAAAAATCGAAGGCTGAAAAAGCCATAACACCAAAAAAACAAACGCTGGGCTATCATCATCACGCTCACGATGGTTCGCAGGTGCATATAGGCATAATGACTCCGACTGTGCCGGCTCAAAGCAGCGACTATTATAATGCCAGAATCGCCGTTGCTGTGCTTTCAGGCGGAATGAGTTCGAGACTGTTCACCGAAGTAAGGGAAAAACGAGGCCTGTGTTATGCCGTCGGCGCAAAATACAGCAGTCTCAAAGAAATGGCGGGCATTAGCTGCTATTCCGGAACAACACCCGACAAGGCACAGGAAACTTACGACGTGATAATCGCTGAAATGAAAAAACTGGGCAAAGACATCAGCGAAGACGAAATGAAAAGAGCGAAAATCGGCCTCGAAAGCGGCCTGATTATGCAGAGCGAATCGACAATGGCCAGAGCAATGGCAGCCGCAACGGACTTTTATATGCTCGGAAAAGTAAGAAGCCTTGACGAGATTAAACAGCAGATAGAAAAAACCTCCGTAAAAAGCGTACTTGAATTTTTAAATAAAAATCCGTTTGAAAAATTCTGCACAACAACAATTGGCCCAACAAAAATTAAACCGGTATAAAATGCAATTCAAACATAAAAAATTAAATAACGGCCTGAACATCATCGGCGAAGTGAACAAAGACGCTCAATCGGCGGCGGTCGGATTTTTCGTCAGAACCGGCGCAAGGGATGAGACTGACCAAATCAGCGGCGTAAGCCATTACCTCGAACATATGCTGTTTAAAGGCACAGAAAAACTGTCCGCCTTGGATGTAAATCTCTGCTTTGATAATCTCGGCGCACAATATAACGCGTTCACGAGCGAAGAGAACACAGTTTTTTACGCAGTGACTTTGCCGGGGCAGCTTGCCGAAGTTACGAACCTGTGGTGCGATTTGCTTCGGCCAAGCCTCAGAGATGACGATTTCAATATGGAAAAGAACGTCATTCTCGAAGAAATCGCAATGTATAAAGACCTGCCGCAATTTGATGTTATGGACAGGTGCAGGGCATTACATTTCGATAAACATCCCTGCGGAAAAAGCGTGCTCGGCTCGGAAGAAAGCATCAAAGCTCTGACCAGCGGACAGATGCGGGAATATTTCGCTCGCAGATACGCGCCGAATAACATCACAGCGGTTATCGCGGGTAATTTTGACTTTGAAAAAATCTGCGGCTGTATCGAAGTTGGCTGCGGCAAATGGCAGCCGAAGCAGGCCGACAGAATTACCGAATATTTCGCAGGCACATCAAAAAAAGATTCTCTTAAACGAAACAGTCTTAATCGTCAGCACATCTGCCTGGCAAGTCCGACAGTTTCATACCAGGACAAACGATGCTACACCGCGATGCTGCTTGCCAAAATCATCGGCGACGACTCCGGCTCAAGATTTTTCTGGGAGCTTGTCGATACTGCAATCGCAGAAACCGCCGCGATGCAGTGCGAAGCAATGGACAAGATTGGCGCATATTACAGCTATATCCAGACCTCGTCTGAAAATGGCGAAAAGGTAATGGAAATTGTCGAGCGGATTTTCAAATCGCTGCAAAAGGACAAAATTTCAGATTCCGAACTGCAAACAGCCAAAAATAAAGTGCTGTCAGCAATTACCATCAAAAATGAAGTTCCGATGGGTCGATTGGTCGAATTGGGCTTCAACTGGGTCTATCTCGGCAAATATCAGCCGATTGAGGATGAAATTAGGCGAATAAAAGATGTTACAATTGCTGATTTATACGCCCTGCTGGAAGAGTTTCCGCTTGTACCATATACTCAGTTTTCGCTCTGCCCAAAATAGTTTTGAGTTTAGGGTTGCCTGCGGCAAAATTATTCTTATGAGAATCTCATCGCCGAAGGCGATTCCATAAATCTTCAATTTTCAATCTTAAATTACCCGTGATACCAATCTTAGTTTAATTTTTCCGTATATATCCATAAAGTTTTGCATATAGATTTGATTAAATCCGCATCATCCCTGATTTGCCGTCATGCATGGCAGAGTGTCTGATATATCGCATTATGGTCAGGGTATAGTATATACGGTTGCTCATGTAATGGCTTTTCAGATACAGCCATATCAATTCTGATGGATTCAACTCCGGCGAATAAGCAGGCAGCGGTTGAATGGTAAGCCTTTTTCAATATTTCCACAACCTTTGGGACGATAACAAAATTCCTTAAAAAGTTAATATTTTAGGGAGCCTCTATATATTAAAACTGGCAGCCTGCCCACATTGACAGAGCTCGCTGTGTCAAATGGCTAAAGTGTTACAGAAAACATTTTGCTTACCAGAACCACCAATACAAGAAAACCCAAATCACGGCATAAAGAGAAAACCATATAATAAGGTTGGCATACCATGGGCGTTTGATTCCATCATCATAGCTTGCCAGCAGGGATGGCCGCCACCAGAATGGCTGCCATTTGCTTTCTTCGGGAGGCGCGGTATTCAAAGCAATAATCACCATACCAGTCATAATCAACACTTCAGCAATAAATGCAAGATATAACCAGTGAAGATGCCATCCAAACATATTATCCGCAAACACAATAAGCAGCTGTATCACGATACCGCCAATCAGACCAAACAGCGCGCTGGCATAGTTGGCCCTTTTCCACAGAATTCCCAAAATGATAACAGAAATTATCGGCGTGGACAGATAAGTAACCCCTCGCTGGAAATACATAAAAATGCCGCCAAATTGTGAAACAACCGGCGCAAGTATGCCTGCAATCGCAAGGGCAAGAAACGAAACCATACGACCGGTCCACACCATCTGTTTATCAGTAGCATCTTTTTTAATTCTTTTATAGATGTCCAGCGAAAATATCGTAGCGGTTGAATTCGCCAAGGCGCTTGTGGCAGACATTACTGCCGCCAAAAAACCGGCCAAGATGATACCCTTCAAGCCCCATGTTCCCGCAAATGTCTTGAGGGCGAATGGAAATGTCGTATCGGGATTCGCCAAAGGCTCGGCCATTTTCATAACATGGATGTAATGGTACACGATAAGGCCGAGAAAACACGTTACCAGCGGACGAAACAAATTGATAAAACCGGCAAAAATAATACCCATGATGCCGTCCCATCGTGAGCGGGCGGCAAGCACACGCTGAATCATCACCTGGTTCGTGGCCTGATAAAAAACAAATAACCCCAGTGTCCCTGTCAGTAATCCCAAAAACGGCGCGACCGGATCTCCGGGCGGATGATAGAGATGAAATCTTTCAGGATTTGCCGCCTGCATCGCACTCCATCCGCCTGGAATATTCTTTAATGCCAGGAAATAGAGCAATATGCCGCCGCCCAGCAGCATAACACATTGGACAGCGTCAGTGTACATAACGGAAATCAGGCCTCCTTTGACCGTATAAAGCCCTATCAAAATAATTGTTGCCCATAGCACGATATAGAAATTCACTCCCGTCAGTTCTGAAAATGCCAGACTTCCGCCGTATAGAATCGAAACCATAAAGATAAAAACATACGCGAAAAGCATCGTCCAACTGTAAATATCGCCGCACAACTGGCCATACCGTCGCGTCAGAAGTTCAGGAACGGTTGCTATGCGATTTTTCAAATAGATTGGAATAAAAAATAGGATTAACAATGTATAAGGCGGCAATGCCCACCATTCCCAGTTCGCTATGCCCATTCCATTCTTGTAGGCCGCCCCGACCGTTCCAACAATCTGCTCGCTGGAAACACTTGTTGAAACAAATGCGGCTCCGATAATCCACCACCTCAGTTTGCCCGAAGCGAGAAAGTATCCTCGCGCGGTTTTGTCTTGTCTATGAGTTGCTAATAATCCAACAGCAACTACGATGAGTACTGAGCCGACGATTATCAGCGTATCGATAAACGATAGTTCAAAATGCATTATTGTTATCTCCTTAAAATATAAAATCCAAATTTATTTTGTGACGTTTTCAACAAATCCATATTGCAGGACAACTATCATTGGCTTGGATGACATTGGAAATTGCCTTTGTTTGCTTTGTCTATTACAAATTCAAGTATCTGTCTGGTATCATTATAACTCGTATCGTGTCCCATTTCCGGCCTATTTACCAAACATACCTCTTTACCCAGTTTTTGCAAAACACCTGCCAAACGCACAGCGCTATCGGGGGGCACTATCGTATCTTTTCCGCCTACGCTTATCCCAACGGGGAAATTAAATTTTTCCGGCCAATACTCGGCGCTGCGTTTCTTGTATTCGCCGGGAATATCCTTTTTCGTTCCGCCAAAAGACTGGGCAATCGCATCCTGAAAACCCTCATATTCCAAATGGTTTGCCATAGGGTTCATTGCCGCAACACCGGCAATCATATCAGGGTGCAATACCGCAAAGGTCAGGGCGGACGAACCTCCCATCGAACCGCCGCACAGAAAAACCCTATCTATCTTATAATGCGCCTTGAACTCCTTAATTATTTGCACAACATCCGCCTCTGCGGCAGGACCCATCCATGATGTCTTCGCCCTGTAATCGGGCGCCGCAAATATCATGTTTCTGTCCCCTGCAACATCTCTTGGAGCCACGCATTGCGGTCTATTCGCTTCGGCAAATTGCAATCTGTCCGAGCCATGCCCATGCAGTGCAATCAGCAGGTCGTGATTCGTACAGTTATTGAAATCCTCTGGTAATCGCAAAATATATCGCTGCATAGTCTGGTCATAGTCAGACTTAAACTCAATGTCCTCGCTTTTTCCCAGGCCCTTGCCCATAGCAGGAGAAAACGCACACACACTGAATAGCACTATAACCGCTATTATTTTTAAATTATTCATAAACAACTCGCATTTTTTCTAACGAAGATGTTATTCTTACACATAAACCAAATCGCCTAATTCTGCTTTAAAGATGTTCGACTGCGGATGCCTCTGCAGCAGCTCCACAGGTATTTACAAGAATTTCTTTTAATTTAGGTTCAAGCCCTTCGGCTATCATATAAAATCCCCTATCTGTCAAATGCGTTCCATCAACAGACGGATGATCGCCGCCGACGGGGATAATTTCACCGCTGTCAAAGAGAAATACTTTTTTATCGCCCTCAGCCCTGAGCTTATTATATGTATCAAAGACGGGCTCATTGTGACGCTTATATTCGGCCGCCTGCTCAGGCAGGAGTTCTCCTGAATAGTGAATCTGCGTCATTAAAAGCACCGGCGTCTGGGGCCTGTTTTTGCGTAATATTCTGACAAATTTTTCATATCTTTCATTCATCAGGTTTATATTCATATTTGCAACACTGTCAACAACATAAACTGAAGCATCTATTTGACTGATAATCTGTGCCATTGCAAGCTCACCTAAGCCGCCGGCTGAAAAACCGAGATTAACAACGTCACAATTAAGTTTTCGCTCAATCACCGAAACAAAACCATTGGAGCCTCTGGAAGCACAACCGCCTTGCGTTATTGAAGTGCCATAAAAAACAATCGGTTTTTTGATTTTATATTCGGTCGGCTTTAAGATTTTGGCATCGGAATCTATGCCTATTTGCAGCTCGGCCAGTTCCGCGTAGCAGGGAAGATATAAAGTGAACTCCCTCATCATAGAAGGCAGTTTTTCAAAATAGAGGTATTCGTATTCCTTATTAGGGTCTTGCGGTTTGACTGTCTTCCAATAAGACATCTGTCCAGGAGAACCGATGTACAAATCTATTCCGCTAACAGCAACCGAGCTCATATGGTACATCGAAACTCCGTTAACAGCGCTCACCTCATACATCGGCATACTGCCTGTCCCAATCATACCATGGTGAATTTTCAATCTTAACGACGTTGAATCGGTCTTAAATCTTATTCTTGCCGAAGACGGACATAAACTCATTAACCATGCCGTTTCATTCACATTTTTCTTTTCCGATAAAGGCAGCCTGATAAACTTATGGCCGTTTTGCTCAAACCACGCCAAACCATAAACAACCATATTTACATCCTTACACGGATTAAGCCAAACTATATTGCTTTGAGCGTTCACCACAGAAACTAATAAACTAACAATAAAAATGTATTTTAACTTATGCATTCTAATCCTTTTATTCGCAGTCATCCATAGGCGCTCTTATTGAAATCCACTGGTAATCACAAAATATATCGCTGCATAATTTGGCCATAGTCAGACCTGAATTCAACATCCTTATTTTTTCCTATCAACTACTGCTGCCATTATGCGTATTATGCAATGCCATATTGTCTAAAAACTTCCGGCTATACACCTCATTCTTAAGACACCAGCATTCGATGTGTACTTTTTCATCGCCAGGATAAATCGTCTGCATCATTCCCAGCGTTTCTAATTCCACAAAGTCGCGACAGGTATAAACTTCAACATTACAGCCGCTATCAGGATAAAGGCTTTCCGACGCTGCGGAATCATAGTACTTAAGGAATGTACTGTCTTTCAGAGACAGCGCCATCCATCCTCTATCGCTGTACACCCCAATTTTACTTTTTTCGCCATTTGGTTCAACGATTACCGCATCTCGTGTCATATGCCAAAGTGAACTTTTAACACAACGCTCAAAATCGCCGATACTTGCCCAATGGCATATTTTATTAATGCGCCACTGATCAGTCCCTAACCCCCACGGAACAATAACCGACCCCTCGGGACGCACCGCTGTAAGCCCCCATGCGGCCCCCTGCCACAAGACATCGCCGACATTCCGCAATATATGGCGTAATTCAAACCCGCCGCATCGTGCACATGGCCGAATCTCCAGAATTCGCTGTATTTTATGGCGTCCGACCGGACAGCTTATCCGCAGCGACTGCTCGCCGCGTATTACTTCGCATGGCGTATTATCTGCCTCGTAGGTATCGGTAGTTTCAGGAGAAACAGTGAAACGATGACCACCATAAAGTTTAAAATCACCAGATGCCCAACCGGTAGTATCTTCAAATAAAATGTTGCTGCCGTCGGCACGTCGAAAACAGAGTATGCGAGGCCCAATTTCCGTAACCACAATCAATTCAACTGAATTGTACATACAACGATATGCTGTATTCCAATCGCGATATTTTATTTTTTCAATCTGCATCATTGTACCGACTATGCTTCAATAGAAACCCAGTTTCCACGTTTTGCGCTTTGAATGACAGCTTCCACCACTACATCCGCGATATGGCCATCTGCAAAGGTTGCAAAATCTATTTCTTTAGATTCTCCGGCAATATATCTATATACATTCCGGCAGAAATTTTTTACTGCGCTTGGATAGCCTTCATTATGACCTGCCGGGTAATGAGCATAATCTCTTATGCCTTTATCCATCAACACGGCATCTTTCATCTGAAGCTGGTTAGGCTGATTTCTCTGCCCTATCATCAGTTCGTTAGGCCTTTCGTGGTCCCACCAGACGCTTTTCTCTGTACCGTTAAGCTCAAATACAATATGATTTTTTCTACCTGCCGAAACGTGCGTAATACAGGTCATACCTTTTGAACCATCATCAAATTGCAGCAGAACGTGGCCGTAATCTTCGGTATTTATTTTTACTTTTTCATAATCGTCCGGTTTTAACTCTTTGCCGGAGAATGTTTCTATTTGACCTTTTGGTTTTTTACGGTATTCGTGAAGCGTCAGTAAATCTGCAAATACTTTTACGATTTTCTTTCCCGTTACAAACTGAATCAAATCAAACCAATGTGAACCGATGTCGCCCATCACCCTGCTGTCGCCGGCCATTTTGGGGTCTAATCGCCAACTCCAGTCTGTATCATACAGCAGCCAGTCCTGCATATAACAGCCCTGCACGGCGAACACCCTGCCAAGCTGACCGTTCTTAACCATCATTCTCGCCTGCTGAACAAGCGGATAATAACGATAGTTAAAATTAACCGCGTTGACTAAGCCTTTTTCTTTTGCAAGTTTTACAAGCTCTGCGGATTCTTTGCTATTCATTCCGAGCGGCTTTTCACTGATGCAGTGCTTACCGGAATTGAGGATGTCTTTATTAACCTGCAGATGCATAAAATTAGGCGTGCAGTTATGAATTACATCAATGCTTTTATCTTTAAGCATTTCTTTGTAATTGCCATAAGCCGTTGGGACACACAATTGGCCGGCCTTTTTTTCTGCTAATTCCTGATTAGCCTCTGCAACAGCGGCAACTTCAACGTTGCCAAGTCTTCGCAACGCCTCTATATGTGCCGGTCCGATATAGCCTGTACCAATGATACCAGCTTTGAACTTTTTCATAGCTCTATCCCAACAGATGATTCATTATCAAAAGGTCGAGTTCTTCATAATCTCGCTGAGCGGTAAGATTTGCGACTTTCGCATCGCTAAGACTTCTTGAGAGCTTCAGCAATCTGAGGAATATTGCTCTGCTGCTGGTCAAATGCTTTGCCGCCACATTGTCTTTTTGAGTTCTCATAGCCTTTACATCCAGACCGACCCACTGACCGTCTTTGCCGTAATCGTGCTTATCGAGAATTCTAACCTGATTGAACGCTCTCCGCAAGTCAACCGAACCGAAAGACTTATCCTGGTCAAATTTCAAACCATTCTGGTCATTAAGATGAACAGACCACAGCTTCTTATGAGCAAGTGCATAGCCCATTTCATCCGATGGGTCAAGCCCCGCTAAAATCGCGTGAGCGGATTCAATTACACAGCCAATGCGTGAAGCGTCATGAGTCAGCATACCAAGACCAATCGCGTGTCCGATTGTCGGAATATATGTATGATCCATAGGCTCGTTGGGCTTGGCTTCAATCGCAATACGAACATTAGGATTGTAATCAAGCATAGCATTTATTGCATCTACAAGTCTGTCAACGGCAACTTTACTGTCTTTGGATTCTCTAATATAGGTTCCCTCGCGAGCTAACCATAAAACAATCAGGTTAGTGCCGAGCGCATCAGCTATATCAATCGCCCTTTTGCTTCTTTCAACTGCGTATTTTCTGTTTTTGGGGTCATTGTTTGTATAACCGCCGTCAATTGTGCGGGCGTCTTCCCAAAGCCGCGGAGCGACAAACTCTGCAACCAGCCCTTCGTTTTTAAGCTGCTTTGAAAGAGCCGCAGCCTTTTTAATGATTTGTTCATTCGAAAGCTGATTCATATCCGGCACAGCATCATCATCGTGAAACTGCATACCGTCAAAGCCAAGCTTCTTATACATCTTCAGTTTTTTGCCAAATGCAACATCTTTTCTTACTGCCGGGCCAAATGGGTCTGCTCCCTGATGGATGTTCCAGGGTCCGAATGTAAATTTAAATTTTCCAGCCATTTTTCAGTCTCCTTATCTCAGATATTTAAGCGTTTGTTTTAGTGATTTTGTATGGTCTAATTTCGGGAAATACTCCAGTCCGAAACATCCTTTATAACCAAGTTCATCTAACTTCCTGATGATTGCAGGGTAGTTGACTTCTGTATCGAAAAGTTCTGCTCTGCCAGGAACGCCTGCCGAGTGAAAATGCCCGATGATGTCTATATTCTTAGAGATAAAATCAATAATATTACCCTGCATAATCTGCATATGATAAACATCATAAAGAAGTTTCAGGTTTGGGCTGTTGATTTTGCGAACTATTTTTACTGCTTCTGCCATACCATCAATAAAATACCCTGCATGGTCAACCAGGCTATTGAGCGGCTCAAGCAGAAGAGTAACATTCGCCTTTTCTGCCAACTTTACCGCTTTGGTATAAGCCTTTGTCAGATTGGCAATCATTTTTTCCTTGGACATATTTTTCTGGGTCATACCTGAAAGTATGATGCCGTTTTTGCAGCCGATTGCATTTGCAAAGTCCAGCATTTTCTTAGTCTGCTCAAGATATTTCGCAAGGTCCTTATCATTGGTAGCATTCCCGCCAATTGAACCATCCCATGCGCTAAATGCAAAATCATTGATTGTGATACCGTTATCTTTTGCGGCTTTCTTCAGAGATTTTGCGTCTTTTGCCTGCGAAAAATCCACACCCTTTCCATCAAAAGTACCTTCCGGGTGCCAGAACTCTACAGCTTTATAACCTATGGCGGCTATTTTTTCGATTCTTTTTTCAAAAGGCAGATTTGTAAAAAAACATTCTGCGCATACGCTTAATTTAGCCATTTTTATAAACTCCTTTTTATTTAAGATAAACGCCGAGAACTTTGTTGATTGCTGTCGATATTTTGTTGCAGTCTTCATCGCTGTAGTTACATCCGATATCAATGAGAATTGCTTTTGACAACAGCTCAAGCGTTTTTGGACACATATCTTTTGTGTACTTCGGTAATTCGTTTTTCGGCACTCCGCTCCACGGAAGCTTGTCCGTTGAAACTGACTTGTACTGGAGAATATGCTCCCAGTAATTGTAGGTATGCCAATCTCTTACTTTTGAGTCGTAAATTCCACCACATGGAACGCCTTCCGCTTTTAATGCCGGCAGCGCTTTTTTAGTTGTCTCAGCATCCGGCAGGAACATAATCAGGCAAATGCCGGTATCGCCAACTTCATCAGCCAGTCTCCTGAAACTAAGACCTTTAAATTTTTCAATAGCATTCTTAATTTTATTGTTAGCATTTCTATGTCCGGATACGATGGCTTTTGCACGTCTGATTTGTGCCAAAGCAACAGCGCCTTCCATTTCGCTCATCCTGTAGTTTTCGCCGCAGAACAAATCTTCATTTTCTTTCTCAGGTCCAAATCTGTCAGGCCTCCAGCAGGCGGCACAATCGTGCCAATTTAAGGCTCTTGTATAAAGTCTTTCATCGTTTGTTGTGTAGAATCCACCTTCACCGCTTACAATAATTTTGTAATAGTCAAAGCTGAAGCAGCCGATTTTACCGATACTGCCGAGCATTTTGCCTTTAAATGAACCACCCGCTGCCTGAGCGACATCCTCAATTACCGGAACGCCGTGCTTATTGGCAACATCCATAATAGCGTCCATCTGTGCGGGAGCGCCTCTCATATGAACCGGAACAATGGCTTTTGTTCTCTTGGTTATAGCTTTTTCAATCGCTTTCGGATCCATACAAAGCGTTTCGTCAACATCAACTATAACAGGTATTGCATTTGAGGCGACAACTGTCGCAGATGTAGCAAAAAATGTGTACGCCGGAACAATAACCTCATCGCCCATACCGATTCCCAGCGAACGATAAGCCGTTACCAATGCCGATGTGCAGGAATTAGCGGCCATACAGAACTTTGTGCCGATAAGCTCTTTCATTGCGGTTTCTGCCGCTGACACTTTGCTCGGACGCGGATTGTAATATCTGAAAAGGTGAGGTCCTTTAAGGTTTTTTTCGCCTTCGATAATCGCTTTAATTTTAGATGTGTTTTCAGGCGACAACTGCCACAAATCAAGCACTTCAAGCAGTTCATCTTTGCCGATTTTGGTCGGGAATGGTCCCAGTTTATCCGCTGCTTTTGAGCCGCCTTCAATTGCCAATTTTTGTTTAGCCATTTATTGCTCCATTTTTTCTAATTATAAATTTTGCACTACTGGTTATGTTTATATATACAAAGTCACCGTTATCGTGTACAATAACACACGAACCTTTAGAGTCAAGAAAAAAGGCTCTTGAGATGAGATACCCGCCATAAATTGGTAGGATTATTTTTCAGTAACATAGTTATAACTTAGAAATTAGACCTTTTAATGGATATTTTGTGGATACAAACAATCTCGGTATCGCTCTGAAAAGGCTAAGAACGGAAAAAGGCATAGGATTGCGCCAGTTAAGCCGTCAGGCTGACATTTCGCCGGCATCGCTCGTAGCCATCGAAAAAGGCACAAGCAGCCCCACACTGGCCACATTAGGGAAAATCCTAAGCGAACTCGGATATGATTTAGCCGATTTCTTTGTAATGTCCAAGAAAAATGTGGATGCCCCCGTATGCTTTCAATCAGAAATGCAGAGTCTTGCAGATAAAAACAGGATATATAAATATCTTTTGCCTAAAACAGCCAAAAGGCGTTTTATATTAGTTCACGAAACCATTGCCCCAACCGAAAAACAAAGTGAATGGGAACAGCACGACTATGATTTGGCAGGCACTATACTTTCAGGCTGTCCGGCTGAATTGGAAATAGAAAACCAGGGTCAATGGAAACTTAAAACTGGCGATGCGTTTTATATACCCGCTCATAAGCAGCACCGTCTAACAAATTTATCGAAAAAGCCTTTGAGGCTGATAACAGTATCCGAAAGCCACAAGCCAAGACGTTAATTACCGTAAGCATATATGTTTAGCGTATCAAACTTTGGCGCAGAGAGTATTTTTAACGAAATGAACCAAAAGATAAAGCCTTGTAAGGGTTTATCTCACAAGGCTTTACACAACGAGGCCGAAGGGGCTCGAACCCTCAACCTTCGGATCGACAGTCCGACGCTCTAACCAATTGAGCTACGGCCCCGAAGTCAAACTCTAAAAACGAGCGTATATAAATAGTGTTTTAAACCATTTTGTCAAGCCATTTAACCTTATTTTTTGGTAAAATATCAATAAATTGGCTGGCTCATCCACAAAAAAATCACCAAAATCATATTCAAAACCCCTTCGCAGCCCATTCAAATTCACTACACACTACAACATATTGTATGTTGCCCATTTTGCCCTGACGATTAAATCTCCGCAAATTAAAAGAAAAAAGGCAAAATAGCCTCAAAATCATAACAACAGAGCCAATAGCCCCTTTTAACAATCTGTGAACTCGTTTAAAAACATAAAAAAATGGAAATTTTTTTTAAAGTTTTGCTTTTTACACGGTCGATATCAGTACTGGAAGTTATGATAGAGACCCGCAACGGAATAGCGGATACACAACATATAGTGGTATAGCGATGTTGAAGCATCGAATACCTTTGGTTTTGACGAGGAAATTGGATTTCCCCGACCAGAGCCAAAATAGAAAGGTAAAAAGCCATGAATCAGGCCAAAACCGAGATAAGCACCAGCAGACTATTTTCGCGGATTAGCCCTCGTCAAACTCTGGGCGCAAAAGATGACCACACAACAGAGGAACTGCTGCAGGCTGATATCCATTCCCCGCTTGGGCAATTGCTCAGTAAAATTGCCGAACTGCCTGAGGTCAGATTTGAGAAAGTTTTAACTGTTCGAAGACAAATATGCAGAGGGCTGTACAGAGCAGATGAAAAACTCGATACTACAATAGACAGAATGCTCGAAGACCTGCTTATCGAGCCATAAAAACCACAGCCACTGGTTAGTGAACAATACTCGGATAGTATCCTTCGATACAAAACGAACTGTGTTAATCCGCATCCGGTTTTTTCTGCAAAACTTTGTGTTCGGTTCCTGCGATGAGGCGTTTGATATTTGTTCTGTGCAGGAAAATCACCAGTGAACATAAAACCATCGCCGCTGCGATTAAAGGCCACAAGACAGCAAATTTCCAGCTTTTCAAGAAAGCCGTCATAGCAATCATTATAAATGGAAAAACCGCGGCTGAAATAATTGCGGCAAGCGAGATGTACTTGGAGACGAGAACTATTGTCGCCCAGAGGATAAATACGATAATGCCGGGCAATGTATAATAAGGCCAGATACCCAGAACAACGCCAAAACTTGTCGCCACGCCTTTACCGCCTCTGAATTTCAGATAGAATGGAAAGATGTGCCCCAGTATCGCCGCTGCGCCGACCGCCAGCCACAGCCAAAAATCTGAAGAGCCGGCTGCATCGGAAAATAAAAAATATCCGCAAAATGAGGGTATAAACCCCTTGAGCGTATCGAGCAGAAAGCAGACATATGCCCAGTTTTTGCCGCAGGCTCGCGACAGATTTGTAGCGCCGAGATTGCCTGAGCCGACTTTACGCAGGTCAATTCCTTTTGCTTTTGCGATAATCATCGCAAATGAAATCGAACCAATTAAATATGATGTGATTATTAGAAGCAGAGTTTTCATAATTTTTTATTTTTAATTTTTTTATATAATTCTAATAGTTTTTTACAATGCGTTTCAATCGAAACTTTAGTTTTTATATTGTCATCGACAATCGCTTTTTTAGCGGCCGTGATATTTTCAGCATTGCAATAAAATTGCATCGCCTCAGCCAGCGAATCGACATCGTCTGGCGAATCAAAGACTCTTCCGTGCCTGCCGGCGACAAATAAATCTTTCGCTCCATTATACTTCGTCGTAATCACAGGTCTGTCCGCCGCCAGAGCCTCAAGCACAAATCGGCTCGATGGGTCATAATACGTCGGCAAAACCGCAACATCACAAACCGCCAGCAAATAACGAATTGAACCGGCAGGGCCAAGAAATAAAATTTTATCTTTTACGCCAAGCTTACCGGCCAATCTGCGGTATTTTCCAGCAGAACCTCTGCCGGAAACAATGACATAGGCAGGCCTTTTGGTAAATTTATTAGTTAAAATCGCAATGGCTTTTACCAGTGGGGTAAGCCCTTTGAGTCTGAAATTGTGAGCGCCGAAAAGAAAAAACACAGGCTCATCCGCCTGTTTGATATTCAATTTATCAAAAATCTGTCTGCGAAGCCTGTCAGCCTTTGCCTTGTCAACTGCGGCAGACGGACGAATGCCGTTGGGTATTACAAAAATTCTTTCGTCCGGCAGATTATAATATTTCTTAAACTGATTTTTAACGTATTCGCTCAATGCGGCGATGACCGGGGTATCGGAATTTTTACAGATTCGTTTCTCGGCACAGGCAAGCGAAGTCCTGCGAAAATTAGTTACATTCGTGAGAAGTTTGAAAATACGTATCGCGGTATTATCATAACTTGCGGCATTGCGAATAGCCGCCTCTGGGTAACTTCCGCCGCGAGGCTGATAAACATCGACAAAATCAAAAGGCAGAACACTGTGGATTATATCGTAGTGATTTTCCTTAAAATGTGCCGAAAGAGCAATTTTAAACTCTTTTAAGCCGACTCTCTTTTTGCCGCTGCCGCAGAGAATCTCCACCCTTCGCGAACGCGTAGTGCCGGTCGCCGCGAGAATTTTTACATCAACGCCGAGCAGAACCATTTTGGCCGTAAGCTCAAAAACGCTTCTTTCCGCGCCGCCAAGACGCAAATTCGCTCGTTCTGTTATTATCGCAAGTTTCATAAATTAATAGCCAATAGTCATTAGTTCGTAGGGTGGGCTCGCCTGTCCTGAGCTTGTCGAAGGGTCAGCCCACGCGGTTGTTTTCAAAAGGAGCATATCTGTTATGTTTTTTATCGTGTTTAGCCATTTGTTTTGCTTTTGATTTAATTTTTCTTATCAGTATCCTATCACAAATAGAAAGTTTTGTTTTGCCCGTATAAGCCAAATAAAATCTCAACCTGTCAGCCCTGGTAATCACGCTGCCGGGCGAAGAATAATAAAGCTGTGCGAGGTCTTTTACAAGAAACTTCCCGCCGAAAACCATCGGCTTAAAAACTCTGTTCAAATCTATCAGCGTAAATTTCCCCGCATCATCGCAAAATATATGACACAAATATAAATCACGATGACGAAAACCGGCCTTGTGAAATTTACTCACAAACGCGGCAAGATGTTCGATAAACTTTTTTCTGCCCTTGAAAAAAAGAGCAGGCAGTCTTTTTTCCAGACTTTCCGCATTCGGCACTTTTTCTGTAATAATAAAACTTCGCTTTTCAAAAATGCCCTGCCACTGCACGCCGAAAGCGACTGTTTTCGGAACATTTATGCCTAATCGGCTTAAAATCTCGGCTGGTCTCCTGTCGCAGTCCATCGTGGAAATCCGCCTTCGCCGCGAAAACCAGTTATCAATCTGTTTGGATGCAGGTATGTTTTGATAGCGTTTTAAGAATAGCGTCGTTTTTGGGTTTTCAGTCTCAAATTTAATCCGCTGACGAAATGATGCGAGATTTTCCTTAATTAAATTTTGCCCGCCGGAGAATTTGAAAACATCGTCAATGCTTTCAAGCCCGATTTTCTTAAAGCAGTCGGTGAATTCCGGGATGATGTGCATCATCTCGCTCATTTGCGCCACTCGGAAAGAACTTTTTCAGCCGCGGCGCAAACACTCTGAGCGGTTATCGATTGCATACAATAATGTTTATCTTTTTTACAAACAGGTTTGTCGCACGGAGCACAGGGCATATCTGCGACAATTTTTATTTCATCATCATAATCGCTTTGTGTCCAGGCCGGATTATTCGGCCCGAAAAGCGTAATAATTTTTTTGCCGAGCGCAATTGCTATATGCCGCGGGCCGGTGTCGTTGCTGATTACAAGGTCGGAAAAATGAAACAACGCCTTTAATTGACCAAGCGAAACAGGCGTATCGGCCAGATTAACAGCAGGATGTTTTGCCAGTGAACAAATCTTCTCGGCAATGCGTCTTTCCTGCGCAGCGGGACTTACCGAAATAAAAACATTTGCAGAAAAATTTTCAACCAGAAAATCAATCACAGCCGCAAATCTTTCTTCCGGCCAAATCTTGCTCGGCCCGAATGCCCCGCCCGGAACGATTATAACCACAGGCTTTGACCGAACTAAATAATTCGCAAATTTCTCGCCGATAACTTCGCGGTCGTTTTTGGCAACCTCAAGCTGCATCTTTTTATTCGTTGCAGCTCCGTCAATCGCATCCGCTATCGCCAGATAATAATCTATGACAGAGACAGGCTCATACTTAAATGCCGATACCTTTTGAGGATAAAGTTTTCCATTCAGCAAAAAACCTCTCCCCTCTCTGGCGTAGCCTATTCGTGATTTAATCCCAGCTAAAAAAACCGCCATCGCAGACGCGAAAGAATTTTTAAAAAGTATCGCGGCATCAAATTTATGTTTTCTCAATTCCGCAGCAATCGCAAACGGATTATTTTTTTTAACTATCACCCAGCCATCGGCGAAAGAAGTCGGACTCAAAACATCAGCAACGGTTTTGCTTGCGCAAAAATAAATTTTCGTGTCGGCAAAACACTCTCTGATGCTGCGCAGAGCAGGCGTTGCCATTATGGCATCACCCATCGGCGACGGAAGCCAAATTAATATGTTTCTTGCACTCATAAATTATAGAGTATTGAAAATTGTAAATTGAAGATTGAAGATTTAGAATTATTAAACAGTTTCCCGACTCATCGGGATTCCATAATTCTTCAATTTTCATTCTTCAATTTTCATTATTTGTCCTTGTGCATTACATAAAGCGTAAGCGTCATAATCTGAAAAAAAATTGCAAAACCCAGCGAGGTATAAACCGCACTATCGGCAGGAGTCAGCGACATTTTGTATCGTATAGCAATAAATACACATGCCGCTGCGACAATCTGCATAAAACCCGCGAAAAGTTTAAAAACCGAAAACTCCGTGTAAAGCTCCTGACGATTGCGGCTCTTCATCAGCAGTCTGATTTCTTCGAGAAGTTTTTCAGTTTTCGAACTGTCGCCCGCGGGAACTTTAAATTCCACATTATCGACAGGTTTTTGCCGCTGTGGTTTTTTTTCAATCGTTTCAACAGCCTTTGGCTCTTCCATTTGCTCTTTCTCTTCTTCTTCGAGCGGCTGCGGAACAATTTCTTTTTCAGCTGGACGCTCAACAACGACAGCCTGCTTAACCTTTATTGGCTCAGGCACCGCAACAGGTTTTAGAACAGGTTCAGGTTCAACAATAATCGGCTGCGAAACAACGACAGGATTTGTCGCCGGTGATAGCACAGCAACAGGCGGTGCAGAAGGAGCAGTAACCGGAGTCGGAGCAGGCACAGCCGCGGCGACAACAGGCTTTGGCATCGTTTCTCTTTTTATTATATTGACCGCCTCACGAAGATTGACCGCCTCGAAATCAGCGTCCTGGTCGCCCTGTTTTTTCACAGGTATTTTCAAAGACTGCTTAATGAGAATCGTTCGACAGCCCGCAGCCTTACCGGCAGCGACATCCTGATAAGTATTGCCGACCATCCAGGAGTCCGATAGATTAAGATTCATTTCCTTGGCCGCGGCAAGCAGCATCCCCGGCTTCGGCTTTCGCCAGTCGCTGTCTTTTCTGTATTTTTGAATCACACCATCGGGATGATATGGACAATAATATATCCTGTCCAAATAGGCATTTTGCTCAGCTAAAAGCTGTTTGAGTTTTTCGTGAATCTGGCCGAGAGCCTGTTCGGTAATTATGCCGCGAGCGATGCCGGACTGATTGGAAATAACAACGAGCTTATAGCCCATCTTCCTGAAATCCGCAACCGCAGATGATGCGAATTGAAGCAGTTTGACCTGGTCCGGACTATTTATATATCCGGGGTCTTCGATAATTGTATCATCTCTATCAAGAAAAATTGCCTTGTTCGACATAATCTATTTTCCCTCGGCAAAATGTTTTTCCACAAGTCCGCAGACAATATGATACGCAATCTGATGAATTTCCTGAGTCGCGAAACTTTTTTCCGCATCAGCGCACAAACAAACATCAGAATTTTTTTCGAGCTTGCTGTTTTTCCTGCCAGTGAACGCAATCACCTTTGCGCCGCGTTTTTTGGCAAATTCGGCTGCCTTTATAATATTGATACTGCTGCCGCTGGTAGAAAACGCCCAGAGACAGTCATTATTTTTAACTAACCCTTCAACCTGTCTTGCGAAAATATCGTCGAACCTATAATCGTTGCCGACACTTGTCAGGACTGATGTATCCGTCGAAAGCGCAACCGCAGGCAGAGCCTTTCGCTCTAATAAAAATCTCCCGATAAATTCACCGGCTATATGCTGACAATCAGCAGCCGAGCCGCCATTGCCGCACAAATAAAGCGTCCCGCCGTTTTCGATACTATCAATTATTATCTTAGCGGTCTTCTCTATCGCATCAACACCCGCGACTTCAAGAGCATCGACCATTTTTTTGTGTTTTTTAATCGTCTCAATGATTTGCTGTTTCATTTGCCATCCTTCTGAAGCGATTTCATTTTTTCTATTGTGTTTGTGGAGCTTTTGCCGTCCACCATCGGCGAAAGAATAACTTTGCCGCCGCGACCTTCGACAAACTCCCTGCCTATAACGCCCTTTTCCGCCCAATCCTGCCCTTTTATCAAAATGTCAGGTTTTACCTTTGTTATAATCGCCAGCGGGTCCGGCTCATCAAACACAACAACATAATCAATACTCTCAAGCGCGGAAAGCACGGCCGCTCTGTCAAGCTGACTGTTAATCGGTCTGTCCGGGCCTTTGATTTTTTTTACGCTGCTGTCGCTGTTAAGGCCAAGCACAACAATATCGCCCTGCTGTTTGCAGAAGCCCAGATATTCTATATGCCCGCGATGCAGCACATCGAAACAGCCATTGGTGAAAACAATTTTCTGCCCGTGCGACCTGTGCCTGTCTAGACAAGCTGTAAGCTGTTCTGCGCTTTTGATTTTCGAGCCGCTCTTTTGCTGTCTGCTGATAAGCTCGTTGACAATTTCTTCAATCGAAACCGTCGCTGTGCCGAATTTTTCAACTTCAATTCCACCGGCGATATTGCAGATTTCGACAGATGTTTTATAATCCACTCCCGCCGCCAGAGCCGTCGCCAGGGCAGCCAAAACCATATCGCCTGCGCCGCTGACATCATAAACATTCCGAATAACTGTCGGTATATGCTCCTCAACATCGGCTGTTTTTAAATACGCCCCTTCTTTGTCGAGCGTAATTATCACGGCCTCAAGTTTAAGTTTGTCGTAGAAAATTTTCGCGGCCTTTGCGGCATCGGCAATCGTCTTAATCTCAACGCCGGACGCAATCGAAGCCTCCAGCCTATTCGGCGTAATCGCCGATGCGCCGGTGTATTTGGCAAAATCAGCTTTCGGGGCAGGGTCAACTAAAACGCGTTTGCCGGCCGATTTCGCCAACTTTATCAATTCGCCGCAGAATCGGCTCTCAAAAAATCCCTTGTTATAATCCTGCAAACAGACAATATCAGCCCGCGAAATTTGGCGCTTATAAATTTCCAAAAGCTGGGCATATTGCCCGTCCGTCAAATTCGTATCAACTTCTTCATCAACCCGCAAAAGCTGCTGCGGATGCCTGTGTTGCGCCAGGCCTACATATCTCTGCTTGGCAATCGTGCATCTGTCGGCGGTTTCAATAAGACCGGCAATATCAGCTCCCGCTTGAGAAAGAAGTTTTCGCAAAATGTCCGCCTCATTATCTTTGCCCAGCGTGCCGAGACAAAAAGTCTTTGCGCCAAGAGCCGCGATGTCCGCTGCCACAGAAGCCGCCCCGCCGGGTCGATGCTCCTTTTTCACAACCTTCAAAACAGGTACTGGCGCTTCGGGACTTATCCGCACCGCATCGCCATAGATGTAAACATCAAGAATAAAATCGCCCGCAAGCAAAACCCTCGGCGAACCGAGCCCGGAAACGATATTTAAAATTTTGTCATACATATTTTTTTATCGCACTTTCAATAAGACTAATAATTTCCTGCCGACCGTCAATAAACTCCAGTTCAACCACAAGATGTGCAATCGGGATATCGAATTTTTCCATACACAGCAATGCCGTCTTTATCCAGTCCTTCTGCGTGGTTATAATCATATCGGCCTGCTTATATCTGCCGTTTCTGCAAATAGTCTCAATATCTTCATCAGTATAATTATGATGGTCATTATATACCTTTGTGCCGACTATGTTAAGAAACAACTCGCCAAGCGTCTGAAAAAATGCGTCCGGGTTGCCTATCCCGCAAAACGCATAAACTTTCTTTTGCGAAAGCTCATCGAGCGACATCTTCCTGTCCTTCATAAGCTTCGCGTAAACAGGCTTATGAACCGCCGTCGCGAAAACAATCGCAGGCTTTATCGCAGAAATTCTTTCCTTTATATGATAAATTTTTTCAGGCTGAGTCTGATTGATTCGCGTAATTATCACAGCATCAGCACGCGCAAGCGACTCGACAGGCTCACGAAGCAAGCCGGCAGGCAGAATTTTCTCTCTGCCGAACGGTTCTGTCGCGTCTATCGCGACAATATTAACATCACGAGCAAGTTTCCTGTGCTGAAATCCATCATCCATAATCAGCAGCTTGGCGTTATGTCCGGCAATAGCCTTTTTTGCGCCGGCAACTCTGTCGGGATTAACTATTACTTTCGCCTTCGGAGCGGCCTTTACCAGCATCGCAGGCTCGTCAGCGAAATCATCTTTCCTGGTCTTATATCCTCTCGTCAAAACCGCTGTTGCCACACCTTCCTGCGTAAAGTGATTACACAGATAAGCGACTAATGGCGTTTTGCCTGTTCCGCCGGTGGTGATATTTCCGACACTAATAACCGCAGCATTGACTTTTCTCGTTTTAAAAATGGAAAAGTCGTACAGCTTATTCCTTACAAAAACCACGAAACCGTAAAATGCCGAAAACACCCCCAGTACCAGACGCAGCAACTTATAGCCCAGCGGCGGGTTTTCACAGGTAACAAGTTTTCGCCAAAATATCGCGTCCATTATAAAAATAGTTCTCGGCCTTCATGGCCGAATTCCACATTTTTGATTTTTTATTTTTGATTTTTAATCTTTTTTATAATCGCATCCGCCATCTGGCTTGTACCGACCGCGGTTGGGTCGTTTCTGTCCGCTTTCATATCGTAGGTAACATACTTGCCTTCGGCAATCACATCTGCGACCGCTTTTTCGAGCCTGTCCGCTTCCGCCGTTTTGCCAAGATGCCTAAGCATTAAAACGCCGGATAAAATTACCGCACAGGGGTTGACCTTGTTTTGGCCTGCGTATTTCGGTGCGCTGCCGTGAGTCGCTTCAAAAATCGCGCCTTTATCGCCGATGTTTGCGCCGGGAGCAACGCCAAGTCCGCCGACCAGACCAGCGCACAAGTCGCTTAAAATATCGCCATACAGATTCGGCAAAACCAGAACATCGTAAAGTTCAGGTTTTTGCACAAGCTGCATACACATATTATCAACAATGCGGTCTTCAAATTCTATATCCGAATATTTTTTAGCAATCTGTCTGCTAATCTCAAGCCAAAGACCATCGGTGAACTTCATAATATTGGCTTTGTGAACGGATGTTACCTTTTTTCTGCCATTGGCGCGGGCATACTCAAAAGCAAACTTGACGATTTTTTCCGTCCCGCTTACTGAAATAGGTTTTATGCTTATACCAGAATCGCTGGTAATCTGTTTTTTGCTGTGCTTGTTGAGCCAGTTAATAAGTTCAGCCGTCTCGTCTTTGCCCTTTTCAAATTCGATACCCGCGTAGAGGTCTTCAGTATTCTCACGAACCAATACAAGGTCAATATCCTTATATCTGCTGCGAACGCCCTTATAACTTTTGCAGGGCCGCAGACATGCATAAAGACCAAGTTCCTGACGCAGAAAAACATTTATACTTCTAAAACCTGTCCCGACAGGAGTCGTAATCGGCGATTTCAGCGCAACACCATTTTTGCGAACCGAATCAATCGTCGATTGCGGCAGTGGCGTACCTGTCCTTGCCATCACATCCACGCCAGCCTCGGCAAGTTCCCATTTAATCTCAACGCCGGTTGCGTCAATACACCTTCTCGATGCCTCTGCGATTTCCGGCCCGATGCCGTCGCCAGTAATCAATGTAACATTTATCATTTTTTCCCTTTTATTCATAAGCCTCAAAAACCCAATATGTTAAGCCAGTTTCACCCTATTGTCAAGCTGATACTTTTGACTTGATTTTTTATATCTTTATGGTATTAAAGCGGTTAGACAATTTATTGAAAGGACTTTAAAATGGCGAAAACAAGTTATCCCTGGCAGGGAAAAGTTACAAACCATACCCAAATCGGCGGGATTGAACTGGCGACGCTGGAAAACGGAGCCGGTCGAGGCACGAGAATAGCAAACGTCAACACCGGCACAGGCCTGCGATATAAAGTCGTAATCGACCGAGCCTGCGATATAGCCGATGCGTTTTTCAATCAGCATAGTCTCTGCTGGCACAGCCACGGCGGAATTACCGCCCCTTCGCCGGACAAAAAACCTGGAACTGAATGGCTGTACTCATTCTTCGGCGGACTTGTCGCAACCTGCGGACTTTCGCACATCGGCGGACCAAACGAAGAAAATGGTCTGCACGGCAGAATCGGCACACAGCCTGCCGAGCTTGTTTCGATAATTCAGCCGGACATCGCCGCAGGCAAATTAGATATGAGCATTACCGCAATCATCAAAGAGACGAGAGTTTTCGGCCCAAGTCTCGAACTTAAAAGAACCATCAGCTCAACGCTGGGCAAATCTACAATCAAAATCTGCGATGTTATTACAAATCGTGCAAATACCCCATCGATGTTGAAATTACTGTACCACTGCAATTTCGGCTGGCCGCTCGTCGATGAAGGCTCTGAAATTATTTACAATGGAAAATGCACATCTTTCGGCAGAGACAGCGACAACAAAATTTTCAATAGTAAAAACAATTACAAAAAAATCCCCGCTCCGCTGGAGATTCACAGAAAAACAGGCGAAGCCTGCGCGTATATAGATATAAAGCCGGACAAGAACGGCGTATGCACAACCGGCATCGTCAACAGAAAAATCGGACTTTCAGCAATGCTCAAATTCAAAAAGAAACAACTGCCATATCTAACCAACTGGCAGCATTTAGGGCCGGGCGAATATGTAACCGCTCTTGAGCCAGGCACAAATTCGCCCCTCGACATAGGTGAAAAGAAAATTTTCCTCGACCCAGACCAGAGCAAAACTTTCGAATTAGAGTTCGAAATAGGAAATTAGAGTTTAGGAAGTAGAGAAAAATAAAGGGAGCGACTTCCTTTATTTCCGAATTCATTATTCTTCGCCAATGGCTTCAATATCGGCTATGTCTTTTTTCCTGCCAAGGGATTTTTTATTTAAGATAAATTCCTTTTTGCCGAGAAAATACACAGGTGTGCCGCCATAATCGCCGGCAACCTTATTGGCCTGCGACTTTTCCCAATCAACCCCTGACAGCGATGTAAGAATATCAATGCGTACAGGCGAAACGCCAAGCTGGATTATGTTTTCAATGCGGGTAAAATCCGATTCGCTGAGATTTAATGAACCAAACCCAAAATCGCGCAGCGATGCAAGAACACGCCGGGCATTTTCGGCAACCGGCCTGACTAACAAGTCAATATCGCCGGTAAAACGCGGGGCTCCGTGAAAAGCCAATGCGTAACCGCCGACAACGATATATTCAACTTTGTGAGCGTTGAATAACTCGAGCAACTCTTTGAAGTCTTTCTGTATTTCCATATATTTGACTTCTTAAAAAATCGACAGCCTCCAGCCGTTCCTGCGGCGTTTTACTAAGCCAGTACCCAAGATTCTGCCTGACCTCAGAAAAACCGCCAAGGCTATGCTTTTTTACCACCTTTTGAATCATAAAGTCATTATACCTTATCAGGCCTTTTTTGAAAAGAAGATTTTAGACGCTGGTTTACACGGTTTTTTTGCAGCGATTTCTATAGTTACAAAAATGGCTGTAAGAGTTTAATTCTCACAGCCATTTGAAATTCTTAGGTAAAATTATCAAAAGGTTATTATTTTTTTTTGTTCACGGCATTTAGGCTGGCAAGAAGCGCTTTGGCTTTGACAAGCGTTTCGTGCCATTCGGCATCCGGTTTTGAATCGGCTACGATTCCACCGCCGGTCTGGGCGTAAGCAACCCCCGCCTTGACAAGAATCGTTCTTATCACAATGTTGAGACTGGCGTTGCCTCTTAAATCAATCCAGCCGATTGAACCTGTGTAAATGCCGCGAGCGGTCGGTTCAAGAGAATTTATTATATTCATCGCGCTGATTTTCGGCGCGCCGCTAATCGAGCCGCCGGGGAAAACAGCTTTAAGGCAATCGATGAAATCCAGACCGGGTTTTATTTCCCCTTCGATTGTCGAAATGGCGTGAAAAACCGTCGCGAAAGTTTCAATTTCCCGCCGGTCTGTTACCTTTATTGAGCCGGGCTTGCAAATTCTTCCGAGGTCGTTACGCTCAAGGTCGGTAATCATATCAAGCTCGGCCAATTCCTTTTCGCAGGCGAGAAGCTCGGCGTAATTTTTCGCGTCGATTATTTTGTTGCCGGTTCTCGGTCTTGTGCCTTTAATCGGACTGGTTGTAATTGTGCCGGCGTTTATGTTTATAAACAATTCGGGCGATGCGCTGATTATCTGATAATCTCCTGCATCAATAAAAGCTGCGTAAGGACTGGGATTGAATTTATTCTGCCATAAAAATAATTCCACAGAATTAAAGGTGTCAGGAACCTTTATTTCTTTACTAAACCGCTGGGAGAAGTTTATCTGATAGACATCGCCATCGTAAATATACTTTTTTACCTTCGCAATGGACTGAAGATAATAATCCTTTGTCATATTGGATTGAAATGCTTTAGTTGTCATTTCGAGCGAGCCGCAGGCGAATCGAGAAATCTGTTTTTCAATAGATTTCTCCCCCGCTCTTGTTTCGCCCACCGCCCCGCTTCGCGTGAAACGCGGGGGCTGGCAAGAAGCTGCGGGGGTCGAAATGACAGTTGCTGCCTGATTTAAAATATCTTTAAGCTGGGCAATTTTTTCGCTGCCATTCGGCTCAATCGCAAAAAGATGAAAGCATTTTTCCAGACTGTCAAAGCAGATTACCTTATCGTAGAAACACAATCGTATCAGCGGCAATTTCAAATCATCTTTTGCGGGCAAAATAATGGTTTCAATATACTGATTGAGGTCGTAGCTGAAAAAACCAATCCAGCCGATAGTAAAAATATCGTTATCAATTGGACAATCGGTTTTTTCGATACGATACTTGCTTAAAACCGTTCTTAATTTTTCAAAAGGGTTTTTATCGCCGATTTTAAATTCAAAAATTTCGGCTGGTTCGGCGGCGAAATAACTGCATCTGCCGCCTGTGAGAATCGCAGGATTTGGCAATGATGAAAAAAAGTGTGCCAGTGAAGAAACTTCTACATCGGCGAATATTTTAGCGTTAGTCAGAATTCTGGCCATTATACAGGATTTGCGGTCTGGGCTGGTTCGGTTTGTTTTTCGGTCTTTGGGGTTTTGCCCTGCAAAAATTGGGCAATCAGGCGGTAATCCTCAGCGCCATTGCAGGTCGGCTCATATTCAAAAATCGTTTTGCCATAGCTTGGCGCTTCGGCAAGTTTGATATTTCTGCGAACGAAAACAGGAATAACCTCCGCCCTGCTCCAGGGGCAGTCGGTTTCCCTTGCGCCGGCAAGAAATCCGTCGATATTGCTTTTCACTTCTTCCGAAAGCGAGGTTCTGGTGTCGAACATACAAAGCAAAATGCCGCTTACTTTCAGGGCAGGATTGATTCTTCTGCTGACGAGCGAAACGGTCTGAAGCAGTTTGCCCATACCCTGCAAAGCGAGGAAATGCGGCTGCAAAGGAATAATCACCTCATCGGCAGCGGCAAGTGCATTGAGCGTCAACAGACCCAGCGATGGCGGGCAGTCGATAATCAGATAATCGAAATTGTGTTTGCTTCGGGCGATTGCTTCGCGAAAAATTATTTCTCTGCCGACAACGCTTACAAGTTCGCTTTCTGCGCCGACAAGGTCGATATTTGCGCCGAGCAGGAAAAGGTTAGGCCTTATTTCGGTTATACAGTCGTCAAATTCCGCAGAATCGGTTAATAATTTATAAGCGCCGCCCTCGATACTGTCGGGCTCAACGCCGAGATGAATTGTAAGATGCGATTGCGGGTCGAAATCAGCGACGACGACTTTTGCGCCATTTGCGGCAAGAGCGGCAGCGATATTGACAACTGATGTTGTTTTGCCCACTCCGCCTTTTTGGTTTAACATTGCTATTTTACGCATTTTTGCCATCCGCTTCCGATTTTATTTTTTTGTAAATAGCGTCGAGAACGCCGTTGACGAAGCCCGGCGAGAATTCGCCGCTGTATTTTTTCGCCAGCTCAATCGCTTCGTTGATGACTACTTTGGCAGGGATGTCGTCGCAGTATTTTAACTGGTATGTGCCGAGCCGGAGAATACATCTGTCCACCTGATTAAGTCTCGACATTTCCCATTTTGCCGCCGCGGCTGAAACAAAGGCATCGCACTCAGCGTGTTTTTCCCAAAGCCCTCGCGTCCATTTGTCCGCGAGTTGGCGAATAATATCGTCTTCGGCGTTTTCCTTAAAGAATCGGCTCAAGACATCGAGGCCGGCTGCGCCCTGCACATCAAGCAGACAGGCCGCCTGCATCGCCAATTCCCTTGCTTTGCTTCTTCTATCCATTGTTCACTTGTCAACGTAAATTAGTCTCGGCCTTTAGGCCGATTCCATATTTTTTATTTTTAATCTTTTATTTTTGATTTAGCTATTTTATCTGGCTCATAACGTCAACCATTTCCATCGCGTTTGCCGCAGCATTAACGCCTGCGTTGCCGGACTTTGTGCCTGCCCGTTCAATCGCCTGTTCGATTGTGTCGCAGGTCAAAACACCGAATATTGTCGGAACGCCCGTGTCGTAGTTCACCTGGCCGAGACCTCTGGAAACCTGCTGGCATACATAATCGTAGTGGCTTGTCTGGCCGCGAATCACAGCGCCGAGACAAATCACAGCGTTATACTTTCCGCTGGTCGCTAATTTTTTGGCGGCAGGCGTAATCTCTATCGAGCCGGGAACCCAGACAACGGTAATTTGGCCGTCGGTCGCTCCGTGTCTTTGCAGCGCATCGACCGCGCCGTCGAGCAATTTGGATGTGATAAAATCGTTAAACCTGCTCACGACTATCGCATAGTTTGCTTTACCGGCACTCAAGTTGCCTTTTATGTGTTTTATCATATTTCGGACTCCTTATTTTTTGTACTGAATTAGTGCAGTATTATAAGACTAAACGTCTGTTTTTACCAGAAAAACGACTTTTTTATCGCCGCGACACTATCGAATCGCAAATTGCCGACCTCATAACTGTCGTTATTATAATAGGTTAAGGCGAAATTTCCACTTAAATTATTTTCATAAATGTTTTTTTGGAAAGTCCGAATTTCCCGCCAAAGACGCCGCGAAATTATGCCGAATCTTAGCATAGCAAAAAGTGCAGTATTTACGGAGAAATTATGAATTCTGACAATGGATTTGAATCTTTCGAGCAGGACGATGAATTGTTAAATTCCTGGGGCAGCGCAGAGCGAAAAGCGATAAAGGCTTTCGAGCTTTACGAAAACGGGCAAATGGACGATGCGCTTGTCGCGATGAATGAGGCTTTGGATATAAATCCCGCGAATGACCGGTGGCATTTCAATAAGGCTCTTACGCTTGACGCGATGGACAGATTCGACGAGGCGATAGCGGAATATAAACTTGCCATTGAGCTGAATCCAAATGATATCGAGACGCTCAACTGCCTGGCGGTAGATTACACACGCAGCGGACAGTATGACCTTGCGCTGGAAGTTTTCGAGCGGATAGAAAAACACAATCCTGATTTCGAGCCGAGCTACTGCAACAGGATAATCACATACACCGAAACCGGCAATTATGAAATGGCTGAGCAGATGTTTTATATGGCTCAGCAGCTCAACGATAAATGTCCGCTGTGTTTTTATAACATCGGGAATTTATTTTTCATTCGCGGAGAGTACAAAAAAGCCGCCTGGTGCTGGGAAAAGACCGCTTCGCTTGAACCGAGCCATCCGCAAATAAATTATCGAATTGCGCAGGCCTGCTGGAATATGGGCGACAGGGACTTGGCGTATAAAAAATTCATTGAAGAGCTTAAATGCAACCCCGGCGATACGGATGTGATTTTTGATTTCGGATTATTTTTACTGCATGGCGGAAACATCACCGCCGCCGCTGAAAAGTTCAACCGCATACTTGAAACCCAGCCGGATTATGCCCCAGCAATTTTTTATCTCGGTGAAATCGAATTGAATAGAAAAAATTTCGCCGCTGCCGAGAACTATTACAAAAAAGCGATTAAATGCGACAACAGACTCCCCGGCCCCAGATTCAGACTTGGCCAGATGACTTTCAGCCGCGGCAGCAGAGATGAAGCGTTCGGCCTTTTGGTCAGCGAACTTGAGCTTGATGTCGAGCAGGCGGAAGTTTTGATTCCGATTGGCCTTATAATGATGGAAATGGGGCAGATTGATTATGCCGTTCATTGCTTTTTAAAGGTGTCGGAGATTGATTCCACAAACGCCGTCAATTATCTGCATTTGGCAAACGCGCTGGCCCTTCGCGGCGAAGACGAAGATGCCCAGCAGTTCCTCGATTACGCCGCAGAGCTTGCACCTGAAAATTACAAACTGATTTGCAATGCCGCCAGAGCATATCTTCGGATGCAAAATCCGCAAAAAGCTCTTTTGCTGTTATCGCAATGCCCGCAGGAGCAGATGGAGTTGACAGGTAAACTGCTTGAGCTTAAAGCTAAATTCGAGATTTTTAAGACTGATGTTAAAGAGAGAATTTCGTTTCTGCTGAGAAATTTCAGACGCAGATAAAAGCAAAAGTGTATAATAGTTTTGTAGGGTGGGCTCGCCTGCCCTGAGCTTGTCGAAGGGTCAGCCCACGCGGTTTTGTATTTTTTTTGTTTTCTTCATTTTTCCAAAGCACGCGAATGACACCAGCACAAGACCCGCTCCACAGACAAAAAGTATTACACGATTTTCATTTTTTGTGCTTCTTTGCAGCCACATAGGCGGCTGCGGCAGACTGGCCGCATCATCCTGACTATTTAGCACAGCCTTTGCCCGGTCCAACATTTCAGCGGTTATATTTGCCCGTCGTTCGTTTGGGTCGTTAACCGCGTGTGGGTCGCTGCCAAGCGTAAGCGGTGCGATTTTGGCAAGGATATTGGGGTCGGCGGCGATTTGCCCGGTGAGAACTTCGTGGTCTTTTATTATCTGCTCTATTTTGACATTATTTCGCTCGGTTTGAATAACCGCCGCTTTGGTATCGTAAAGGCTTTTCCATTCCGGGCCAAGCGTTGCCAGAGATATAGACAGAATGCCAGCCGCTGAGCAAATCACAAACAACAACAATCTTAAAACAGCTTCCAGCTTTTGCACGTTTCTGCCCTGAATTTAATGCCGCTCCATAATGGCCGCGGCTCTGAACACCCTGCGCTTTCGCTTGGGCTCTGAATGACACCTGCGGTATTCTAAAGCAGAAAACTTAAAAAACCACTTTTTTTTTATTTTATAACAAGTAGAATAGCCGCCGGCATCTAATCAGAGCCCAAGCGACAGCGCAGGGTGTGGTTTATTGGAGCAGTATTTATGAACAAGGTGTTTTTTAATAATAGTATCGTTGATTCCGCCCAGGCTATGATAAACCATAGCGACACGGGTTTTTTGTATGGCGCAGGGCTGTTCGAGACTATGCGGACGGCAAACGGCGTGGTTTTCGCCCTGGAAGACCATCTCGACAGACTTTTTAACAGCGCAGCCAAACTTGGTATAAAACTGACAGGCGATAAAAAGTTTTGCACCGACGCGATATATCAAACTCTCAAAGCCAACGACCTGAAAGAGGCTCGGCTTCGTCTGACCGCAACCAGCGGCACGGTCAACGCTGACGATGAAGCAGTGCCGACGCTGCTTATTACCGCGGTAAATTTTGAACCTTATCCGAAAGATTATTATCAAAAGGGTGTGCTGGCGGTTTTAAGTCCGTACAGGCAAAATTACACTGACGGGCTGGCGGGACATAAAACGACAAATTATTTTTCAAGATTGCTCGCCCTTTCGCAGGCTCGGCAAAAACACGCCGCAGAGGCGCTGTGGTTCACCTTTGAAGGCTTGCTGGCCGAGGGAAGCGTCAGCAATGTTTTTGTTGTGAAGGATTCTATCGTTTATACCCCCCCGCTTGAGATTGGCGTTCTGCCAGGCATAGCCAGAAAACACGTTTGTGCTCTTGCAATGAAAAATTCGCTCAAACTCGAAGAGAAAGATTTGACGATTAAAGAGCTTTTGGCCGCTGATGAGGTCTTTATTACGAATGTTATTATGCAGGTGATGCCCGTGATAAAAATCGAGGCGCACGATGTAAAAGACGCAAAACCGGGAGCGATTACAAAGAAAATAATGACTCTTTACGCAGAGCATTTTAACAAAGAAACTGGAATGGCATAAGAAATCAAAAATCAAAATGCAAATATCAAAATGACAAAGCAAAAATTAAAAATAGTTATGCCGAAGGCATTCCATAATTTTTATTTTTAATTTTTAATTTTTGATATTATTATGTATTTGAGGGAGTTAAATTGAAAATTATGGTTAAGATTAAAGATGTAATAAAACATATCGAATGTATCGCTCCGCCGAAATTGGCGCAAAGCTGGGACAACACCGGCCTGCTAATAGGCGACAGCAATTCGAAAATCAAAAAAATCCTGCTCACAATCGATATTACCGCCGAGGTCGTCAAAGAAGCAAAGAAGTTCGGCTGCAATTTCATCATTAGCTATCACCCGGTAATCTGGGATGGGCTGAAAAAAGTTCTCGCAGACTCTGTTGTTTATGACATTATCCAATCGGGCATAAGCGTTTATTCCATTCATACCGCCCTCGATGCCGTCAAAGGCGGCGTGAACGATGGTCTTGCTGAAATGGTCGGCATTAAAAATCCAGCTCCCATCGGCGACTGGGTAGAAACAGGTCAGAAAAATTACAAGCTGATGGTTTTTGTGCCGGTCGAGTCGCTCCAGAAAGTCGCCGACGCGGTTTTCAAAGCCGGGGCAGGCTCAATAGGAAATTACAGCCATTGCAGCTTCAATACCGCAGGGCTTGGAACATTCGTCCCGCTTGAAGGCTCAAATCCGACCATCGGCAAAAAGGGCGAACTTGAAAACGTCCACGAAATAAAATTCGAGTCGATTGTGCCTGCCGAGAAGGTTGCCGATTGCGTAAAAGCGATGAAGGCCGCGCATCCTTACGAAATGCCTGCGTTCGATGTTGTCAAACTTTATGATGTTGAGGACAAAATCGGGCTTGGCAGAATCGGAAAATTGGCAAAACCGACCCAGCTAAACGCGATTCTCAAAAAAATTAAATCGGCCACCGGTGCAAACATTGCCGGAATCGTCGGCCCAAATAAACGATTGGTAAAAAAGGCTGCCGTCTGTGCCGGCTCGTGCAGCAAACTCATTATGAACGTAATTGCCGAAGGCTGCGACCTTTACCTAACCGGCGAAATCAAACACCATCAGGCAATGGCCGCCGCCGAAGCCGGTATGACCGTCATTTGCCTCAGCCATACGGTCTCCGAGCGATTTATCCTTAAAAAAATCGCAAAAGAGCTTCAAAAACAGATAAAAGATGTTAAAATCCTGACAAGTAAAAAGGATAAAGACCCGTTTGAATGGACAAAAATATGAGCGATGAGCTTGACCAGGATATTGAGAACACCGAAAATACCGAGAACACCGATATTACTGAATCGGCGGCTCTTCAGGAACAGATTCAGCAAAATCAGGATTTACAAATGCCAAATGTTTCGATTGAGTCGGTAATCGAAGCGATACTCTTTGCCTCCGATGAGCCGCTGTCCATCGACAGATTAGTTTCAATTTCCGAGTTCACAGGCGGCGCAAAGCAGGTGCGTCAGTGCATCGAAACGCTCAATCAGCAATATACCGATGCCGCCAGGTCGTTCAGGATTGAAGAAATCGCCGGCGGCTTTCAAATGATGACAATGCCGGAATATAATATCTGGCTCAAAAAATTACTGCGCGACCGCGGCGACAATAAACTCACTTCCGTTGCCTTGGAAACGCTCGCTATCATTGCATATAAACAGCCGATTATCAGGGCTGACATCGAGGCAATTCGCGGCGTTGCCTGCGGCGAAATGATTCGTTCGCTGATGTATAAAGGTCTGGTCAAAATCGTCGGCAAAGCCGAGATTCTCGGCAGGCCGCTGCTCTACGGCACAACCAAAAAATTCCTCGAAATCTTCGGCCTCAGCACACTAAAAGACCTCCCAAAAGTTGAAGAGCTCAAAGAGCCAGGCAAGGAAATGGTAAAGAGTGAAGAGTGAACCTGTTATAGTAATTAAGGGTATCTCTAAAAATGCGTAAATCAGAGCCGCGAGCGTAAGCGACCGGTCAAAAACAACGTTTATTATGTTTGATTGTCAATTTTTAGAGGTTGCCTTAATCCATAAGCCAATTCTGAGCAAAAATAGCGGAATCAGCAAAATTAACTTTCCCATTGGCCTGAAAATCCGCGCCCTCACAGGAGAGGAGAGTTCCGTTGACACAATCCGTGCGCAGCCATTGGCTGGTAAAAATGGCAAAATCGAACTCATCAACCTTACTGTCCCTGTTGAGGTCTCCTACCGGATAGTCCGCAGGGGAATTAATTATTCCGTTTATCCACGGGGCATAAGAACTTATTCTGGCGCCCCAAAACGTGTCGCCAAACCATGTTTCGTACAGCCTTTGAACAGAAACCGTCAACGCGGCGAGCTTCCAGATTCCACCTTGATTAATAAACCATCCGCCGCCGGAATCATACATGGCTGGGGCTGCCTCATAGGGTCTTCCATTCAGGTCGAAATCGGCATATACGGTTTCGACAGTAGGATAAAGTTGATAGCCCTCTATTATATTCTGTCCCCATCTCAAAGTATCATTTGAGCCTGTCCATGAATATCCGTTAGAAAGAGTAGTTCCTCTATGTTGACCATAGCCGCCTATCACAATATCCTTATATATCTCGTCGGTATCTGTATATGGAGGTGCGTATGCAAGATTAGGATCTGAGCCATCGAGGTTTTTGAGCCTTATCAGACGGATGTCGTAGCTGCCGTTTGCACTGCCGATGGTGCCGCCTATCCACCGAGGATTGTAGATGCAGTTGTAGGTAACGCCGTTGATATTTACTGTTGCAGGATTAGAATTTTGGTGGCGGGTGGTGATAATCCACTTGGGGGAGACAACCACAAATGAGGCGTTACTGCTCCATCTTCCCACAACGGCGTTCACCGGCCTATCCGTCCAGGTCAGCAAATTCGGCTCTCCTGTGGGGTGAAGAATAATGCTTAGACCAGTAGTAGGTGTCAGCAGCACAAATACACACAAACATACGCCTTGCCAGGCGTTATAGCTGCGCCAAAGCTTCTTCAAATCCTACCATCCTTTTTGGGGCATATAAAACAAGTACTTTATTAACCGGGATTGCCCGTATGATGCCTGCTGCTGTTCATCTATGACGCCAAAACCCCCATTTTTAGCGATGGTATCAGACCTATTATAAAAAGTCAAGCTTTTTAATTTTATCTCGAAGTTTTCAATGTGCCTCGAAAGACAAATCAGGCGCAGCATTCATTTTGCTGTTTTTGTGACAACGGCCACTTATCGTGATTTTCAGCGTAAGCATTTTTAAACGCTTCTACCACTTCCGGGTCGAATTGAGTGCCTGCAAGGCTTACAATTTCGCTTATTGTGTCGTCTGCGGATTTGGGATTGACGTTCCAGTGTTTGGAAGTCATCGCGTCAAAGGTATTTGCGACAGCGAGGATTCTTGAGCCAAACGGGATATTCCTGCCGACTAAGCCGTTGGGATAACCTGTGCCGTCGAAATTTTCGTGATGATGGCGGATAATAATCGCTTCCTGATTGAATATGCCTATTGGAGTGATAATTTCAGCGCTGGAAATCGGATGCCTTTCAACGATTCTTCGCTCGTCATCGGTAAGAGCCGTATTCTTTCGCAGGATATGATTTGGAATAATAATTTTGCCGAGGTCGTGAAGAGCCGCCGCTGTTGCAAGCTGTTCTGCCAGAACTCCGGAAACATTCATTTGCTTTGCAATCGCCGATACATATATTTTTACATTCTCAACGTGCCGGGCAAGATAATCGTCCTTTGCCGCGATAGCTTTCGCAAAGGCCGTTATCATACCGATAGTCTGAGATTTTACCTGCTGTGCGAGCGTTGATATTTTTGTTTGAAGTTCGCGGAAATCTTCGCCCTGATGTTCCTGAATATGTTCGTCGGGATTGACCTGGTCGTAGGAAACAACGCAGTTTCTGCCGCGATGTTTGGCGGCATACAGTGCATCATCCGCTTTTCTGATAAGCTCGTAAGGGTCGGTAGTGTCGGCGCCGTCAAAAACGGCAACGCCCACGCTGCACGTAACAGATATGGGTTTGTTGGCGGCTTCCCAGCTATATTTGTCAACCATCGAACGCAGCTTGTCAGCCCTCTGTGCGGCAATTTCGACAGGCATTCCGGGCATAACAACGATGAATTCCTCGCCGCCATAGCGACCTGCAATATCGAGAGGATAGATATTTTCGTTGAGAATTTTGCCGACCTGCTGAAGAATTCTATCGCCTGTCAAATGGCCGTATGTATCATTTACATTTTTGAAGTGGTCAACATCAAACATCATAACCGCGATTGAACCGCCGCGGATTTTCGCCTGAAGAATTTCACGTTCGAGAATTTCAAAAAAGTGTCGTCTGTTTGAAAGCCCCGTTAGTTCATCGGTATTGGCAAGCAAAAGCAGCCTTTCCTGAAGTTCAATCATTTGCAGAACTATGCCTATTCTCGCCTGAAGTTCGCCCTTGTTAAAAGGCTTGGTTATGTAATCTATCGCGCCGAGTTTAAGCCCTGCGATTTTGTCCTCGCTCTGGTCTTTTGCGGAAACAAAAATTATTGGAATCGAAGAGGTGCGAACATCCGCCTTTAATCTCCTGCACGCCTCAAAACCATCGAGGTCGGGCATCATTATATCAAGAAGAATAATGTCAGGCCGCTGTTCCGCCGCGAGCGCCAGCCCCTGTTCAGCGCTTTCCGCCAGCAGCACAACAAGCCCCATATTGCCCAGATGCGCCTTGAGAAGAATAAGATTCGCCTGGCTGTCGTCAACTACAAGAACTTTCCGCTGCTTTTTTATTTTCATATCTGCACACGCGCTCTAAAGGTTAGTAGTTTATATACGGTATTTATCGACTTATTTTGAGGCCATATTAAGCTATTTATCACACCATTTTTTAACTTTAACCCGCATTTTCAGTACAAAAAACGCCTTTTTTAAACAAATAACGAAAAAAACCTGATATAAAGACACTTTTGTTTGACAAAATAATCCTTTATACCTATATTTAGCGGCAGATTAGAGATTCGGATTGCAGGTGTCAGGCGGAGGCGCAGTCTCAAAGGTCGTTGTGGACTCCAATTCCAATTGCATC
>Ga0172379_10001999_pt1 | contig 37913 bp, 36 predicted proteins | sample GrowelOW334metaG_FD_119756 | JGI IMG/M metagenome (GOLD analysis project Ga0172379, IMG submission 119756) | Groundwater microbial communities from an aquifer near a municipal landfill in Southern Ontario, Canada - Groundwater well OW334 metaG | ecosystem: Environmental > Aquatic > Deep... | reverse complement strand
CCGGCGCTTCGCTTGGTCGCTACGCTGAACCCCTCGAAGCGGAAATTTCTTTATCAGAGAGGAATCAGACCTCCCCGCCTGTCGCACCTCGCGCTGTACTCACGCGCGGGGCGGATTACCCGCTATAAACCGGCTTCGGAAGGATTAAAGGGCTTGGGCAATAACCGGGACGCCCGGATATAGAACACTTTTTCCTTCTTCTCAAGCGGCTCCCAGTCGACACAGATCACTTCCGCGTCCTTCAGGGCGAACTCCATGATGACCTGCCGGCAGGCGCCGCAGGGCTTGGCCGACTTCGCCGTCACGCAGATGGCGCGCAATTTTTTTTCCCCATGGCTCACGGCGTTGAAAATGGCCACGCGCTCCGCGCAGCAGGCGAGCCCGAACGAGGCGTTCTCCACATTGCAGCCGGTATAGATCCTGCCGGACTCGGCCAGCACGGCCGCGCCGACGGGATAGCGGGAATACGGGGAATAAGAATTCTTTTGAGCGGTCTTGGCCGCCTTTATAAGCCCCTTGCGGACGGAGTCAAGCCTGACCTTCCTGTTCACCTTGCGGTTGCCGGCCTTCTTTTTCATAAGCTCGGTTATCCCACCAAAGGTTTTAACGCCTTATAAAGCTTCGGCGGGAAATTCTCTTTGCGGGTAAGGATAGAACTCTTTATGAACTCCGGGCAATGATTGGCGCAGCCGGCCCGGCCCGCCGCGGGTATAACCCTTACCAGCAGGCGCCGGATATTCTCGATGTTCTTCCTGAGGGTTTCCGTCACTTTTTCCTGGTCCACTTCTTCGCCTTCCTTCCAGCAGTCATAATCCGTCACCAGCGAAACCGGAGAATAATGGAAACCGGCTTCGCGGGCGAGCTTGGCTTCGGTGGCCACGGTCATGCCTATGATGGAAAACCCCATCTTCCTGTGGAACCTGGATTCGGCCTTGGTGGAAAATCCCGGACCCTCCATACAGACATAGGTGCCGCCGAAATGGGCCTTGATACCCAGCTTCAGCGCCTCTTTATACATCACTTTGGACAACGCCATGCAGAAAGGCTCCGCCATAGGGACATGTCCCACCACGCCGCCTCCGAAAAAAGTGGAAACGCGGCCTTTGGTCTCATCCACGAATTGATCCGGGAACACAAAATGCGTGGGGGCAAGCCCGGCCTTCAAAGAGCCGACCGCGCTGGCCGAAATTATAGTTTTAACTCCAAGGGTTTTGAGCGCCCACATATTGGCGCGATGGTTGATCTCCCCGGGCAGGATGGCATGTTTGCGGCCGTGCCTTGGCAGGAAAGCCGCCGGTACGCCGGAGAGAAGTCCTGTTATAATATTGTCCGAAGGGTCTCCGAACGGCGTTTTAACCTTTATTTCCCTGACGCCTTTAAGCTCCTGCATCGCATAAAGTCCGCTTCCGCCTATAACAGCCACCGCGGCCGCCGGTTTACTGGTCATACTGTCTCCTTGAAGCAGGCAATGTCGCCCAATAGATTTTATAATAATTAGAGTTGTAAAGCGTGGTAAAAATTTTTGCCGTAAAAAATCTTTACTCAGTCCTCAAACCCGGGGTACATGGGGAATCTGGAGCAAAGCCGTTTTACTTTCTCAGCTATCCCTTTCAGCGCCTTCTCGTCGCTCTTATGTTCGATAGCGTCGTTGATAAAGTCCGCTATGACGGGCATATCCCGGTCTTTCATGCCGCGCGTGGTGACCGCCGGCGTGCCGATCCGGATGCCGCTGGTGACCATGGGAGGCTGCGGATCGAAAGGAATCGTGTTCTTATTGACGGTGATGCCGGCCTTATCCAGGGCTATCTCCGCTTCCTTTCCGGTAACGTTCTTGGCGCGCAGGTCCACGCTCATAAGGTGGCAGTCCGTACCGCCGGCTACGATGCGGTAACCCCGGTCCTGGAGTTCGGCTGCAAGTTTGCGGGCGTTCTTAACGACCTGCTTCTGGTATTCCCTGAAGGAGGGCGACAAAGCCTCCTTGAAACAGACGGCTTTGCCGGCTATGGCGTGCATCAAAGGCCCTCCCTGGTTGCCGGGGAAATTGGTGCGGTCTATCGCCCTGGCGTAGGCGGCTTTGGAAAGGATGAGTCCGCCGCGGGGGCCGCGCAGGGTCTTGTGCGTGGTCGTGGTGACGATATCCGCGTGCTCCACCGGGGAAGGATATTCTCCCGCCGCTATCAGACCGGCGTAATGGGCGATATCGGTGACCAGGAAAGCTTTCCAGTCGTCGGCCATTTTTTTCAGCCGTTTCCAGTCCCAGATCCTGGAGTAATTGGAAGCTCCAGCCATAATAAGCCTGGGCCGCTCTTTTTCTATAAGCTTGGCGGCTTCCTCGTAATCCAGCAGTTCGGTGTCCTGGCGGACATTCATGGTGACGATCTTAAAATACCGGCCGGAAAAATTCAGGGGATGGCCGTGCGAAAGGTGGCCGCCGTGGGAAAGATTCAGGCCCAGAACGGTGTCTCCGGGGTTAATGAGGGAAAGATAGGCCGTGATGTTGGCCTGGGTGCCGGAATGGGGCTGAACATTGGCGTGTTCGGCGCCGAACAGCTCTTTGGCGCGGTCTATAGCCAGCTTTTCGGCTATGTCCACGAACTCGCAGCCGCCGTAATAGCGCTTGCCGGGGTAGCCTTCGGCGTATTTATTGGTCAGGACCGAACCCAGGGCCTCAAGCACGGCCCTGGAAGTATAGTTCTCTGAGGCGATAAGCTCCAGGTTGTTCTGCTGCCTGAGCACCTCGCCCTTAACGGCTTTATATAACTGCGGATCGTTCCTTTTAATTTCTTCGTACATGGCTGGATCTCCTCAAATGATATTCTACTTCTTCAGTTTCGCCAATACAACATCAACGGCCCTCTTTATCAGGCGAAAGGTCTCAAAATAAAAGATCTCGTCCCTCCGGAAAGGATCGGACACATCGCCGTTGCCGAAACCGGCGTACTCCACCAGCGTATAGGTCTTATCGAAAGCGGCGGGGAATTTTTCCAGGATAGCCGCCTTATGAGCGTGCGTCATGGCGAGGATAAGACCGGCCTGTTCCACCAGCTCCGGAGTGATCCGGACCGGGGTGTGGCTGACCGCCGGCACGCCCTCTTTTTCCAGCAGCGTTCTTACATGCCGCGGGGTGGGAATGGCGTCCTCGGCGGACAGGCCGCTGGAGATAAATTCCAGGTCAAGTTCGCGGTCCGCGGCCGCCTTGGCGGCGTAATATTGCGCCATCACGCTCCGGCAGGTGTTGCCCGTGCATACGAACATTACCGTCATGGGAGCGGGACAGCCGGTCTCCCAATCGGCCTCTTTAAAAGAGGCGGGGCGCAGCATTACCACGATCTCGCCTTTAACTTCTTTGACCGCGGCCAATTTATCCCGAAGCTCCGCGGCCGTCCCCTTAAGCCATTCCTCGTAGACCTTGGTCAGTTCGCGCGCTATGACGAGCTCGGTGTCGGCGCCGAACTCCGCGCAGACCAGTTCGACCAATTTTTTTATCCTGAAAGGCGATTCATAAAGTATGACCGTTCTTTGAAGCTCAAAGGCTTTTTGAAGCGCCTTCAGGATCCTGCCGCGCTGACGCGGCAGGAAACCCAGGAAAACGAAAGAATCCGCCGGCAAACCGGACCCGGCGGCCGCGGTAACCACGGCGGAAGGGCCGGGGAGCACCGTCACAGGCAGGCCCTCGGCGCGGGCCAGGGCCACAAGCCGGCGGCCGGGGTCCGAGATGCAGGGCATGCCGCCGTCGGAAACCAGCGCCACGGCCCTGCCCTGGCGCAAAAAAGCGGCGGCCCCGGACAGCGACTTTTCATTATGCTCATTATACCTGACCAGTTTTTTGGCTATGGCGTAGCGGGCCATAAGTTTGGCCGTGCGGCGCGTGTCTTCGCAAAGCACCAGGTCGGCCGCGCGCAGCGCTTTGAGCGCGCGGACCGTTATATCTTCCAGATTTCCTAGCGGTGTGGGAACGATGGTCAACATAAGGGGCCGGGGGTCAAGACAGGGTCAGCCGGACCCTTATTTGGGTCCCTGCCATTCCTTGTTCTCAAGCTTGAGGAAAGCTTCCACCACCTGGGGGTCGAATTGCTTGCCGGCGCCTTTGGTCAGTTCCGAAACGCCTATTTCGCGGGAAAGCGCTTTGCGGTAAGGGCGGTCGCTCATCATGGCGTCCCAGGCGTCTATGGTGGCCACGATCCTGGCGCCCAAAGGGATCTCCTCGCCCTTAAGGCCTTCCGGATATCCCATGCCGTTATACCACTCCTGGTGGTAAAGGACCATCTGCGCCACGGGACCCAGAAAATGTATGGGGGAAAGGATCTGGTAACCGATGGCCGGATGTTTTTTTATCTCGGTGTATTCGGCCTCGGTCAGGCGGCCGGGCTTGGAAAGGATCCCGCCGTCTATGCCTATCTTGCCGATGTCATGCAACAAAGCGGCATATTCCACATATTTTATCATCTGCTCGGGCATGTGCAGTTCTTCGGCCAGCGACCTGGCTTTCTGGCGGGCGCGGCCGGCGTGGTCGCCGGTGTAGGCGTCCTTGGCGTCGATAACGCGCGCCAGGGTCTGGACCATCTCAAGATAGAAGTTCTCTATGCTCTCGTAAAGTTTGATGTTCTCCAGGGTGATGGCGGACTCGCCCGCCAGCAGGGTCAGGAATTTAAGGTCGTAATCGGTGAAGGATTCCTTTTCCCTGGACAGGTGCAGGTTCAGGACCCCGAACGGCTTATCCTTGACCTTCAACGGAAGGGCGATGAACGGTTCTTTCTGCTCCTCTCCGCCTATAAAATCCTTGTATTGCGTGTTCTGCTCAGGATCGGTGACGAAGATGGTCTCGCCCGTTTCAAAGGCGCGGCCGCCTATGCCCTGGCCCGGCTTGATGTGGGTCGTTTCGATCACTTCTTTGGAAATATTCTTTGAGGCGGCGATCCGGAGCTCCTGGGAGGCGTCGTCGAAGATCATCAGCGAGCCCCTGGGGGAATGGATAAGCTCACAGGCGCTTTCCAGCACGGTCTGGTAGAATTCCTCTTTTTTAATGGAGCCGGCGTTGACTATGCCGATCTCGTGGATGGTGAGCAGACTGGTAAGGAGCTCGTCGAATTTGTTCCAGGTATTCTTAAGCGAAGCGTCCCTTTCCTCGGTTTCCGAACTAGGTTTGTCCAGTTTCAGGGCGTAAACCTTTTTAAGCAGGTATCCGACGACGCCCAAAAGAACGAATATAATCCCGGCCAGTACATGGGTCATTATATTAAATAATAGCAAAATAAAATGTTGCGAAACAACATTTTTATGCGGCGTTTTAGCGGGTATTCGCGGCATTTTAAGCATTGAAAAACACGTGGTTTTGTATTAGACTATACGTGAGCGTCGGACCCATCCGGGGTTTCGGCCGTCTTTTTAACAACTGAACGATAGGCGCACGGAGATAGCGGCGGATGGACAGCACATCAGAGGAGATCCTAATGGAGAACGAGAAGGTAGTGACCTTACGGCTGCATCTGACCAGGAGGGCGGCGCTTTATATCCTGACGGTTTTTCTCCTCTGCTGGAACCCCGGTTTTCTGGGTTCCGAAACCCTGACCATGACGACCTACTATCCCGCGCCTTACGGCGGCTATATCGCCCTTCTGACCACAGGAGGCTCCGCCGCCGCCCCCTTGAACACTATCCTTGCCCGCAACGCCGGCAGGGTAGGTATCGGCACGGCCGGGCCGAACGCCGAATTGGATGTTAAAGGCCGGGGGAATACCGCCGCTTCGTTCGGGCTTGCCGTGCGCAACAGTAACGACTCCTACGCCCTGGCGGTCCGCGACGACGGCAATGTAGGCATAGGGACGGCGTCTCCCGGAGCGGATAGATTAATGGTGCAGGGAAACATCCACGCGACAGGGGATGTTTGCACGGATCTGAACGGCGGGGTCTGCTTAAGCAGGAGCTGTGGGTTAATAGTGTCGGGTAATAATCCCGTGTGCCCGGCGGGGTATCAGCTTATGTCCAGACACTGGACGACCGCCTCTTGTTCCAAGGCCGGGCCTGGCTGCTATTTGCCTCAGGTGTGGAACGGCGAAACGCCGATGTGCGAAGATTGCGTAAATTGGGAAAAATGCCACATGTGCGCCTCAACCACATGGGACATGGTCTACTGTATAAAATAGGGTCCACGGATGCGGGGCCGTAGCGGCGCGGCTGTGGTCCGGACAGATCGCGGCGGGCGGCTCCGATACCAAGGCGGCCTTAAAGGGCTTATGCAAAATAAGAATATCCTGATCTTGCAACTCCAACTGCCCAGGAAAACGGCGATCTGCGGCCTGGCGATTTTTTTCCTCTGCTGGCGCCCCAATTTTCTGGGGTCCGAACCCCTGACCCTGACGACCTATTATCCCGCGCCTTACGGCGGCTATGCCGCCCTCCTGACCACCGGCGGCAACCCCGCGGCCGCCTTTAACACTATCCTTGCTCGTGACAACGGCCGGGTAGGGATCGGCGCGGCCGGGCCGAACGCCAGATTGGATGTTCAAGGCGGGGGGAATACCGCCGCTTCGTTCGGGCTTGCCGTGCGCAACAGCAACGACTCCTACGCCCTGGCGGTCCGCGACGACGGCAATGTAGGCATAGGGACGACGGTTCCCGGAGCGGATAAATTAATGGTGCGGGGAAACATCCATGCGACGGATGATATTTGCACGGATCTGAACGGCGGTATATGTTTAAGCAACCACTGCGGGATAATGGTGACGGGCAATAATCCGGTATGTCCGGCGGGATATCAAATCATATCCACTTATTGGACGACCACCACTTGCAACAGCAACGGCGGCTGGACCTGCTACCTTCATCTGGGTTGGAACGGCACAGTGCCGCTGTGCGAAAGTTGCGTAAATTGGGAGAAATGCCGCATGTGCGCGTCAACGACCTGGAGTAAAGTCTTCTGTATGAAAATTTAACCTGAATCCTGCAATTCAATATTGAAACTTTCTGGTTTGGCGGTGTTGAAATCCGTGGTTTTTTATACTAAACTGTGTAGGTGCCTACTGGGCTGACCCGGAACCTGCGACCGCGCCCTGAATAGCGGGGAGCGCGGCCGGTTCCACGGTTAGGGGGGGCTTATGCAAAACGAGAGTGTAATCACCTTGCGCCTGCAATTGAGCAGGAGGACGGCGCTTTACACCCTGACGGCTTTTTTTCTGTGCTGGCGCCCCAGCTTTCTGGGCTCCGAGATCCTGACCCTGACGACTTATTATCCCGCGCCTTACGGCGGTTACGCCGCACTCCTGACCACCGGCGGCGAAGCCGGGCCCGGCCTGAACACCCTTCTTGCCCGCGACTTCGGGAAAGTGGGCATCGGGCTGGGCGCCGCGGGTAAGCCGAAACCGTATGCGATCCTAGATATCAACACGACCGCAAACTCCCTGGGCAGCCAGGCTGTGCGAACCATGGATGCCGCCAACGGGGGGCTTCTGCTCGGTTATCAGGGGCCTACTATACAGGGCCGCACGATCGCGGACGGCGACGGCGATCTCTCGCTGAACGGCCTGGGCGGGAATGTCGGCATAGGAACGCTCACGCCCTCGCAAAAACTGGACGTCAACGGCAACGCGGCGTTCAACAACGGCGCGGATTTTACCGGGGCGCTGTTCTTCCGGGCGGGAGGAGAAGGTGAAACCCTGCGCCTTACGGGTGACAACGGCGTTAACATGCATCTTGAAAACATCAACGGCTCGTTCCGGCTGGTCAATCACCCCTGGACCCTTGATGTTTTCAATGTGAACCAGAACGGCGATGTCAGGGTGCAGGGGACCCTCACCAACCTGTGCAGGTATGTGGACTACGGCAACGGGGTCACCTGGTGCGGCGCGAACGAGCGGATCTTCGGCTGGGCCGGGGATGGGACAGCCCGCGTTACCGGCTGGCTGCCGACCGTGACCGGGGGCGATCAGTCGAATGTCGTCGCCGGCCAATGGGTGACCTACGGCCAGGACTGGAACGGCCGGATGCAGTGCTGCAGGATAAATTAACAAAATGTCGCCAAACGACATTTTATCGTGCCCGGCACGGGTTTTGTCCATCCCCGTGTCCGCCTTTTGCCGCAAGGCGACCCCGCCCTGAGGGGCTGGGTGTGGTATAAATTTTTGCGGCAAAAATTTATAATGAACTTGAAAAAACAGGGAAATAATACGGTTTCCGTCGACCTCGGTTTTAAGGAGCATTCTCCGGATACGATCCGCTATGCCGCTTACGCCGTCAGCGGCGAGGCCTATGTCTTCATTAAACCGGAAGCCGGGGGAACGGCCGTGGAGTTTACGCCGAAAAGCGGAAACCGGGGAACGGAAAGCGGAACGGCCAAAGCGCTGCTCAAACGCTTCCAGGAAGAGCTCGAGGACGAGAAACTGCGCGCGGCAATTTCCGACGCTAATCTGCCCCTCCGGGAATTCATGATCCTGAAAGCGCTGTCATACACGGCCCCGCCGGGCGGGGTCCGGCGGGACGACTCCGGCCTTACTCCGGAACAGGAGAAGGAATTGAACGCTTTGATAGCGCAGGTCGAACGGGAGATCAGAAAGGAATCGGCCGGGAGAAGGACCAAAGATCCGCTCGGCCTTACCAGGACCTGGGAAGAAAAATATGGCGCAAAAACCGGCCGTAAAAAGAACTGAAAAACAGATCCCTGTTCCGCCGCAGGCGTTGTGGCGGAAAATAGGCTCCGATTATCTGCTCACCAACGATTCAGGCCATTATGCGTGGCTGAAAGCAAAAGAGTTCTCCCTGGTTACGGGCGCGGGCGTGGCCGAACAGCATCCGCTTTTCGCGGAACTGGCGTCAAAAGGGTTTATCAGGGACCGCCTGGATTTTAACGATCTTGCCGCCAAGTGGAAAAAAAAGAACGCTTTCCTGGACCGCGGTCCCGGCCTGCATATCCTGGTGCTGACCCTCAGATGCAACCACAAATGCCTGTACTGCCAGGCCGGCGCCGCGCAGGCGGGCGGCGGGAAGACCGACATGGACCTTGCGACCGCGCTAAAAAGCGTTGATTTCGCCTTCACGTCGCCGAACCGCGGCCTAACGATCGAATTCCAGGGCGGGGAGCCGCTTCTGAACTGGCGGGTCCTTAAAAGCGCCGCGCAATACGCGCGGGAAAAGGCGCGCGCTTCCGGCAGGGAGCTAAAGCTGGCGCTGGTCTCCAATTTCAGCCTTATGACCGCGGAAAAGGCCGAGTTTCTACTGAAGCACGAGGTTTCCCTGTGCACCTCGCTGGACGGTCCCGCGGACCTGCACGACAGGAACAGGCCGGCGCCTTCATCCCGTTCCCACGCCGCCGCCGTGAAGTGGCTGAAATATTTCCTGCGGCGGCACGAAAAACAGGTCCCGGGATACCGGGTGTTCAAGCCCGGCGCCCTGCTTACCGTTTCCAGGTATTCTCTCTCCCGCGGCAAAGAGATCATCGATGAATATGCCGGACTCGGGCTTGAGGATATTTTTATCAGGCCCCTTGCGCCGATAGGTTACGCCAGGCGGCTCTGGGGAACGATAGGCTACGATGCGGAGGCTTTTGCGGCATTCTATCTCAAGAGCCTGGCTTACATCCTTAAACTTAACCGGCGCGGAACGCTCCTCCGGGAGAGAACGGCCGCCATGATGCTGGACAAAATAATCAATTTTCAGGACCCGGGTTACCTGGATGCGCGCAGCCCCTGCGGCGCGGCTGTCGGCCAGCTGGCCTATAACTATAACGGCGACCTCTACACCTGCGACGAAGGCCGGATGGTCGGCTGGGAAGGAGACGACCTGTTCCGGATCGGCAATGTTTTCAAGGATACCTATAAAAAGGTCATGGCCTGCCCGGCCTCCAGGGCCTGCGCCATGGCGTCGGACCTGGAGGCCCAGCCGGCCTGCTCCCGCTGCGCCTACAAACCTTACTGCGGCGTGTGCCCCGTTTACAATTACGAGGTCCAGGGGTCTTTATGGGGGAATATGCCCTCCAACGGCCGGTGCGGCATTTTTAAAGGGATCCTGGACGCGCTTTTCACGCTTTTGAAGAACCGCGCCGACGCGGAAATACTTGAAACCTGGGCTGAATAAAAGGCCGTAAGACGGCATTTTATCCCTCTTACCGCAAAACGCCCACGCCACGCTCGATATGGTAATAATGAAAGATTCTCTTTCCGAAAAAAGGTTAGTTCTGGACGACGGGATCTATTCCGCCGCGGCCGTCAGGCTGGCCGCCTTTGTGTTTTCCGGCAAAGCGGAGATACAGATCAGGCCCGGCGGCGGCGCAAGCGTAGTAACGCTGCGCGCAAAACGGGCGGACCTCCTTGCCGGAGAGTTCCTTAACGAGGCACTTAACCAGCAGTGCCGGCTGGACCTGGCTGGAAAAAATTCCAGGATAGCCGGCATTATCGTCACCAGGGCGCTGTTATCGGCCGCTGGGGACACAGAAGTTAAAGCGGGAAGTTGATTTATGCCGGATATCTCTTTTTGGAACAAATGCGACAACAGATGCGTAATGTGCACCAATACGCCGGCTTTCGCGGCGCAGGATCCGGCGCAATACGGCCTGAAACGGCAGATAAAAAAACTGGAACGCTACCTTCATGGCCTGGGTCCGGTCTATCACAAGAACGACGGCAAAGCGGATTTTATAAGTCTGACCGGCGGAGAACCCTGCCGCCATCCGGATTTTTTCAGTCTGCTGTCATATTTCAGGCAAAGACTTCCCGGCGTCGAGATCCTGCTGCTTTCGAACGGCCGGCGTTTCGCGGATAAGGATTTTACGCGGCGCTTCCTGAAGATAGCCGGTCCGCCTTTCATTGTGGCCGTGCCAGTTCATGGCCCTTCCCCGCGGCTCCACGAACTGGTGGCCGGCGGCCGCGGGGCCTTCGGGGAAACGATCGGAGGGCTGCGGAACCTGTTGGCGGCGCCCGCGGGCGTACGGGTGGAGATCAGGCTGGTCCTGCACCGCCTGAATATCCGGGAATTCGGGAAAACCCTTTTATTCCTGCGCGGCCGGTTCCCGGACCCGGCCGGGTACCGGGTCGTGGTCATCCATTACGAAATAGAGGGGAGGTCGCTGAAAAATCACAAACTCCTCGCGCTAAGGCTTTCCGATTCGGCCCGGATAATAAACGGCGCGGCCGGGCTTATTAACGGCTTTCCCGACCTCAGTCTTTACCATTTCCCGCTTTGCCTTATCAAAAAAGAACTGCGTTCCCGGTGCCGGATAACGCTTCCCGAGGAAGACAGGATCTATACTGAACAATGCGGCGGCTGCGCTGGCAGGGCGCGCTGCCTTGGACTGATGCTGGGATATTACAGGGCATTCGGCGGCGGGGAACTGAAAAGGCTCGGGCCGGACTGAAGCGGCTCCGGCCGGGAAGGGGGCTATGGATTTTTTCGGCTTAGTCTATCTAACCGTCTTTTCGATCTGGGCCCTGGGCGTGGTGAATGCGGATCTTGCGACCGGCAAGATCCCAAACTCCCGTGCGGCGCTGGGAGCCGGGCTCCTGCTGGGGGCGCTGGGGCTGCTTCTTTTGAACAGCTGCCTGGGCTCTATCGGCGTCGCGGCCGGTTATCTTAACTGGAATTTTTACCTTTTGTGGGGCGGTCATTTCGGGCTGACGGTCCTGGCCGGCGCGGTCCTCTGGTATTCCGAGATCTGGCCGGCGGGCGACGCCAAATTTTTTATGCTGACCGCGCTCTGGCTCCCGCTGATAAACCCTCTGATAAAGAATTTTCCAGATCGCCTGTTCCTCACCCTGCTGATCAATATCTTCGTCGCGGCTTCCCTTGTGAGCATAGGATCTCTCCTCGCCGCCGGACCGGCGCGGGCGCGGCCCGGCGGCTTGTTTAAAGAAATTATTTCCGGCCTCGGAGACAGACTGCGCGGCCTGGCCCGCGGGAATAAAAATAACCGCCGGGAAGCGGCCGCGTATGCGGCCAACATGACCTTCCTGTTCCTGCTGCCGCAGGCCGCGCGCGCGGAGAGCCTGCGTTTTTTCCCGGAGCCCCTCTCCCGCCCGGACCTGCTCTATTTTTTCCTTTTCTTTCTCTGGGACAAGATAGGGCCCGTGTTCCGCAGCAAACGCTGGCTTTATGTCTCAACGGCCTGCTATATCCTGTATTTTATAGCCGGTTATTTTTATTTCCGCGGCAGGCTCGCCGGCCTGCTGCTTTCCGCCCTGGCGAACGCCTCCAAGTTCGGCCTGCTGCTTTTTTTCGGCCGTTTTGTGCTTGAATCCCTGCTGGAAAGGAAGGATCTCCTGCACCTTAGAGCCGCTGAGCTGGAGCCCGGCATGCTACTCGGGTCCAAAACCGCCCGGACCTTCAGGCAAAACCCGGTCTTTTGCGGAGCGTTCGAAGACTGCTTCAAGGACGGCCTGACCGAGGAACAGGTCCTGCTCATCAAGAACTGGATGGAGAAACTGCCGGTGCCGGACGCTAAAATAGAAGTTGTGCGCGGCAGGCCTTTCGCGCTGTGGATCTTCGCCGGAGCGGTCATGTCGCTGGTCTTCGACAGGAACCTGGCGGACATGCTTAGATAAAATGTCGTAAGACTACGTTTTTTGGTAAAAATTTTTAATGCAAGATCAAAGCAGGAAATTGAAGATCGTACTGTTCACCGGCTATGCGTGCAGCAACCGCTGCGTGTTCTGCATAGCCGCGGACAAACGCTCTCTTCCCGGACGGACCACCGAAGAGCTGCTGACCTCGGTCTATTGCGCCAAAAAACAAGGCGCCGAGATCCTGGAGATCATCGGCGGCGAAGCCACTATAAGGCCTGATTTTCCGGCCCTGGTCCGCGCGGCTAAAAAGCTCGGCATCAGCCAGGTGGCGTGCGCCACCAACGGCAGGGCGTTTTCGGACCCGGCCCTGGCCCGGGCCGTCGTTTCGGCGGGAATAGACTCGCTTATTTTTTCCATCCACGGGCCTTCGGCCGCGGTGCACGACGCGCTGACGGCGGCGCCGGGAAGCTTCGCGGAACTGCGCAGGGGGCTGCTCAACCTTAAGAGGCTCGGCTTTACGCGCATAGGCGGAAACACAACGGTGGTCAAAGGCAATATGCGCTCGCTTCCCGGGCTGGCCCGGCTTTATATCGGGCTCGGGATAAAAACCGTGGAGTATATCTTCGTGGACCCCAATCACGGCGGCGCCCGCAACGACTTTTACAGGCTGACGCCCAGGATCTCCGCCGCCGCGCCGTACATGCGCCGGGCTTTACGCCTCGGCCTCGCCTCAGGTTTCGATCAATGGAAGGTCCGCTATGTGCCGCTCTGCCATTTTAAGGGTTACGAGGAGCAAATAAGCGAAATGAATGAACTGGCGCTTTTCCGCACCGAACACTGGGCGCCGGATTTTAAGAACACCGACGCCGCGGGCTCCCGGAGGGAGGTCGGGCGGCGGCGCACGGCTGCCTGCAAAGGCTGCGCGCGCCGGGACGACTGCGAAGGCCTCTGGGTGGAATACCTGGACCGCTACGGAGACGGGGAATTAAAACCTATAAAATATCGTAAGACGGCATCTTATCATACCCGGCCCGGAGTTTTCTCCAATCCCGCGCCGGAGTTGAGGGAGAAATAAATTTCTCCCTCAAACTCCCTCTTACCGCGACGAACCCCCGCCATAAAAGGCGGGGGCTGGTGAAAATTTCTGCCGCAAAAATTTTTAATGCCTGAAAATAAAAATCTGAAATGTTACGAACTGGTCCTTAACTACAGCTGCAACGCGCGTTGCTCCTTCTGTTCGCAGGGCGCGTTCGACAGGTCTCTGAACGCGGATTTCGGGACGATAGCCGGGAATATATACTCGGCCTACAAGGACGGCTACCGGCGTCTGGGCTTGACCGGCGGCGAGCCGCTTATCAGGCCCGATATCCTTAAGATCGTGGCCCTGGGCCGGTCGGTGGGGTTCGGTTTCATCCGGGTACAGACCAACGGGATCAGGCTGGCCGATCCCGCTTTCTGCGCCGCCCTGGTCAAAGCCGGCCTGACCTTCTGCAAATTTTCCTTCACCAGCGATATCCCGGATATCCATGACAGGCTTGTCGGAGTTCCGGGCGCCTGGGCGAAGGCCGTTAAAGGGCTGGAGAACCTGCGCGCGCTGAAGGTCCGTCTCGGGACCAACATCGTGGTCAACAGGCTGAACTACCGCCGGCTGCCGGAGATCATAAGCCGCTTCCTGGAAAAAGGGCTCTCCAATTTTGTCGTTATTTATCCGGTCTACGCCGGCGGCATGGCCGCGCACGCGGGAACGATAGGCGTAAGCCTACCCGCGGCCGGCAAATATTTCCTTAAAACCGCGGAGCTGATGGAGCAAGCCGGCCTGGCCGGGGAAATATTGTTCCTGAACACGCCGCCATGTTTTTTGAACGGGAGGGAGAACCTGGCCATAGGCCTGGACCTGTTCAACACCGTGGTGACGGGACCCGACGGCGCCAGGACCGATCTGGACCTGAACGCCGACGCGGCCAAGGTTTACGGCGCGGTGTGCCGCGCTTGCGCGCTTAAACGTCGCTGCAAGGGCGTGGACGCGAATTACGCGCGGCTCCTGGGATTCCGGGGTTTCAAGCCCGTAGAACGCGGGCCCGCCGCGCCGGGCGCGGCCAAGGCCGGGGGAAAGCTGTTTTTTTCGGATAATGAGCTGTGCCTGCTGGAAATACTAAAACTAAAAAAAGAAGTATCCACGGCCGAAGCGCTCAGGCTTTCCAAAACCATAACGCTGTGCAGGGATTGTTCCGACGGCAACGCCGTGCTGAATTCGGCGCACAGCCTGATGGACAAAGGCCGGGTCACCAGGCGGTTCTCAGGGGGAAAGTTTTACTGGAGCATAAAAAAGCGCGGGCCGTTCTGACACGGCCCGCGCTTTTCTTATACGGACCGTTCACAGCTCCTATGCGTTCCGTTTTCCGCCATCAGGCTTGCGATCGCTGAAGGCGAGAGCTTTTGCCACCTGTTCCCTGATCTGCCTGATCTCAAAAGGCTTGGTGATATAGGCGAAAGCCCCGATCGCCAGCGTTTTAGCTGCGGTTTCTATGGCGTCGTCGCCGGTAAGCATCAGCACCAGAGGCTTGTGGTCCATAAGCAGGATCTTTTCCAGAACCTCTATCCCGCTCATTTCCGGCATCGAAACATCGAGGATGACCAGCGCGGGCTTCTCCGCCTTGATGAGCGCAAGAGCTGTTTTCCCGTCGCGTGCCTCGGTGACGGGATAGTCCTCAAGTATGCGTCTCAACGCGGCAAGAATGTCTTCCTGGTCGTCCACCAAAAGTATTCTATGGTTCATGGTCAAAACTTGTAGATCTCCAAAGCGCCGGCGTTAAGCCTGAACCCGTATGCGGGCTCAAAGGAAGGGAAAGAGCTTCCGCCGGGCGCCAGTTCCTGCGGGTTGAAAGCGAAGTAATTGATGCTCCCGTTCACCGGGTACGCTATCATATATACCAGCATCGTTTCCGTGAACCCCGCTCCGCCCGGGCCCTGTTTCAGTTCATTGCCATAAGCGAGCTTGTAGGTTTTGGAAAGCGCCGCATCCACTCCCTTCATTGCCGCCGCGTCGCCGAGCTTCTGCAAAGATCCGGTAAACGCAAGGCCCGAGGGACCTTTAATGTCAAGCCTGCTGTTTCCCGGAACGGAAGTATCGACATAAAGTCTCAGCGTATATTTTCCCCCGTCTATGACTACGGCTTTGGAGCCGTTATACAAAGGCGGCAGATACGCTATCTCCATCCCGCGCACGAAAAAAGTCGCGCCTTTATCGGTGGTAAGGATCACAAAACTTTTTTCCCTGCCCTTGCAGGCGGAGCCGCCGTCGGGACAGTTCACGGCTTCGTTCCCGCTCACATAGACCTTCGTCCCTTTGCCGGTGGTGAAAGCCGTGTCGGGTTTGAGGTAAAGATTGGCGAGGGGGTTAAGAGGCACGCTGTAAAGCACCGTCTCCCCCTGCCAGTGCCGCGCTACGGGAAAAAGCCGGGTGAGACGGCCGAAGATCCCGCGCAGATCCAGCGGCGCCTGAAAAACCGCATGCGAGTTTGCCGCGGCGGGCATGGGGAATTCGTTCCCGCCCTGCATCGCAAACGCGCCGAAGGGGCCGGTTCTCAGCTCTTCCGCCTTAAAATCCGCCGCCGGGAGAGAGGCCGCGACGGAACATAAACCCGCGGCCGCAAGGATCAGAACGATATTTTTCATAGTCGACACAGCTCCTTAATATTTTACGCTTCGGCCGGAGGACGCCGTCCGCCGGCTGGTTATTTTATAACACAAAATCCGCGCCGGGAGCAAGTGCCCGGCGCGATATTTTATTTGCATTCCACGACGATATAGTGTAAAATTTCCCTAAGACACACACACTCAGGAGGGCTTTACAATGGGTGAAAAGGTACAAAAAGTAGGCGTTAAGAGAGAGGAAGGATTCCTCTATTACATCGACAAAGGCGGGGATGTTTCCCGCGCTAAAATGGCCCGCGGCGGCAAAAAGGGCGGCAAGCCCCAGAAAGTGACCAAAGTCGGAGTACAGAAGGAAGTCGGCTTCCTTTATTATCTCGACAAAGCCGGCGATGTAGCCCGCGCTAAAATGGTGAATGCCAAATCCAAAGGCAAAGCCGCAGCGAAGAAAAAGAAAAAATAAGTCTTTTTCTCCAAAGATATAAAGAACCGCCGGGGCTTTAACCCTCCGGCGGTTTTTTTATACCATATACTTATGGAAAAACTGCTGGAAGGAAAAACTCTCTCTCAAAAGATCCTCTCCGCCCTGCCGGCGCGCATAACGGCCGTAGCGGCGAAGGCCGGCCGCCCGCCCAAGCTGGCCATCGTCAACTATTTCGACGATTCTCCTTCCGGCATCTATGTCAAGCGAAAGGTCGCGGCCTGCGAAAAACTCGGGGTAGCCGTCCGGATGATAAAACCGGAGCCCAAAGACGGACTGTCGGGGTTTTTAAAGCTCCTGGCGGACCTTAAAGACGACGGCTCCGTGGACGCCGTAATGATAGAGCGCCCGCTTCCGGACGGGTTCGAGGTCCCGGCCATGTGGGACGCCATCGCGCCGGAAAAAGATGTGGACGCGCTCTCCTCCGTGAACATGGGCCGCCTTTTTATTTCTAAGACGCGCGATCCCGAACACGCGGGGTTTTTCACGCCGTGCACGGCCCTGGCGGTGGTGCGGCTGTTAAAGCATCACAATATAGAGGTGGCGGGGAAAAAAATAGCGGTCGCGGGCCGCTCGGCCGTGGTCGGACGGCCCCTGGCCCATATGCTCACCAGCATGGATGCGACGGTGACCCTCTGCCACACCAGAACGCCGGATATCGCCGGGATCTTCAAAGCCTCCGATCTTATCGTGACCGCGGCGGGAAAAGCCCGCTGGCTCACAGCGGAAATGATCGCGCCGGAAGCGGTCGTCATCGACGTGGGCACGAACATAGACGAGAACGGCAGGATGTGCGGCGACGCCGACTTTGAAGGGATGAAAGATCTGGTCAGAGCCATGACCCCGGTACCCGGGGGCGTCGGTCCCGTGACCATGGCCTGCCTTATCGAAGCGTCCGTAAAAGCCGCGGAAACCAGGATTTAAGGAGACTCATAATGAACAGACTTAAAAACACCTTCATCGTCTCGCTTTCGTTGCTGACGGCGGGCGCTTTGCCGGCGACATTGACTCCGCCGGCCGCGGCGCAGGATTCGCAGTCCTTAGCCGAAACCGGCGAGGACTCCACCGCCCCGGCGAAAAAAACCCCGGCGAAAACGGCCGCAAAAAAGAAAGCCGAAAAAGCGGCCCAAAAAAAGACGGCAAAAAAAGCTAAAAAAAAGAAACTTAAAACAGCCTCGGAATATAAATTCGAAAAAGTGGACAGCATCCCCGCTTACAAATTCGACAAAAAAGCCAACCCGATAATTAAAAAGGACTCCCCGGCGAAAAAAACCGGCAAAGCCGGCAAAAACGCGCCGGCCGCGCCGAAAGCCGGCGCCGCCGCCCAGCCGCAGCAAAAACTGAATATCCAGCCTCCGCAGGAAGGTGGAGACCGGCAGGAGGGGCTGGGGGAGGACGAAGACCAGCAGCAGAATCCGGAAGAATAAAATGTTGCAGGGGGGGAATTTCTAAAATTTATGTCAGACCTTCTTGTTAAACTTTACGCTCTTCCGGACCCGGGGGAAACCCTGGCGGAACTTTCACGCAGCGGAATAGAGATAAAACGCGCCATAGCCCCGGAAAAGCACCATATCCTCGACTGGGTGGGCGAGAAATTCTCGAAGGGCTGGGCCTCGGAATGCGACGCGGCCTGCTCCGCCGTTCCCTGTTCCTGTTTTGTGGCCGTCAAGGACTCAAGGATCCGGGGGTTCGCCTGTTATGACGCCGCCTCCAGGGGATTTTTCGGTCCGATCGGCGTCGATGAGACCATAAGGAACCTCGGTCTTGGGAAGGCCCTGCTGATACGGACGCTTGAAGCCATGCGCGAAGCCGGCTACGGTTATGCGGTAATAGGCTGGGCGGGGCCCGTGGATTTTTTTAAAAAAACGGTGGGAGCCACGGTAATAGACGGCTCGGCTCCGGGCGTTTACAAGAACATGCTTAAGGGATGACGGAATATGAGAGTTAAGAACGACTGGCATAAGGATTTTTTCAGGAACTCGTTTTATAATCCGGCCTCGCCCGCGGCGGTCGCTAAAGCGCCGATGGAAGTTGATTTTATTTTAAAACAGCTGCGCCTCCGTAAAGGCGCCAGGCTGCTCGACCTTTGCTGCGGCCCCGCCCGCCACTCCATCCTGCTCGCGAAAAAAGGACTGGCGGTCACCGGCTACGACTACTCCGCCGATTACCTCAAGGAAGCCTCCGCGAAAGCGAAAAAAGCCGGGGTAAAGCTGACCCTTGTCCGGGGCGACATGCGCCGCCTGGACTTTAACGGCGGGTTCGACGCGGTCATAAACCTGTTCACAAGTTTCGGTTATTTTCAGCGGTTCTCCGAAGATCTCAAAACCCTGAAGGGCGCGGCGCGGGCGCTGAAACCGGGCGGATTTTTTCTGATAGACCTTATCCACGGAGATTTTCTCCGCAAGAACTTCAGGGCCAGGACCTGGGGGAAAGCCGAAGACGGCTCCTATACCCTTGAAGAGACCGAACTGTCCGGCGACGGGATCCACAGCGCCTGGACCGTAATAAAAAAAGGCCGGGTCAGTGAAAAAAGTTTTTTTACGCGACTTTATTCCAAAAACAGGCTGAGCTCGGCCCTGCGTCAGGCGGGCCTGAAGCCCGTTAAGTTCTGGGGCGGCTTTCACGGCGAGAAACTTACCGATGGAACCGACCGGCTGATAGCTTTAGCCGTAAAGCAAAAGCCAGCGCGCAAAAGCTAGATAAAATGTCGTAAAACGGCGTTTTTTCGTAAAATTTTTGCGTCCGTAATATATGATCCCGCTGCCTATCTTGCAAAAAGCCGGACAGATCCTGCGGGCGGCCAAGCACAGCCGCCGGCTGATCATCTCCGCGCCGCCCGGTTCCGGCAAATCGACCAAAGTCCCGCAGCTGCTGCTGGACAGCGGGGAGTTCAAGGGCAGGATCGCCGTGCTCCAGCCCCGGCGCCTGGCCGCCCGGATGCTGGGGGAGCGGGTCGCCAGGGAACGGGGGAGCCCTACAGGCGCCGAAGTCGGTTACCGCGTGCGCTTTGAAGACCGGACCGGACCCGGGACCCGCATAATCTTCGAGACAGAAGGCATCTTGCTGCGTGAGCTGGTTTCCGACCCGAACCTGAAAAAATATTCCGCGATAATCCTTGACGAATTCCACGAACGCCACATCTACGGCGACCTTACCCTGGCGGCCTGCCTGGCGCTCCAGAAAGGGCCGAGACCGGACCTGCTGGTGGCGGTGATGTCGGCCACGCTGGATGAAAAACCCCTTGCCGCCTATATGTCGCCCTGCGAAATTATCGCCGCCGAAGGCAGAGCGTTCCCGGTGGACATAACTTATTGCGGCGAGGCCCTGGCTAAACTTCCGCCGTGGGAAGCGGCGGCCAGGACCTGCGCGCGTCTGCTTCCCGCCATAGGCGGCGGACACGCGCTGGTCTTTATGCCCGGCGCGTTCGAGATCGGAAGGACCTGCGCCGCGCTGGCCGGGACCCCGTCCCTGGACGGATTCTTCGTAATGCCCCTGCACGGAGAACTGCCGCCGCGCGAGCAGGACGCAGCCTTAGCCGCCTCGGAGCGCCGCAAGATCATAGTAGCCACGAATATCGCCGAGACCTCGCTGACCATAGAAGGCGTGACCGCGGTGATCGATTCGGGCCTGGCCAGGATAGCGCGCTTCGACGGCGCGCGCGGCATCAACACCCTGTTTACCGAGAACATCGCCGCTCCGTCGGCCGTCCAGCGCGCGGGACGCGCCGGCAGGACGCAGCCGGGCGTCTGCGCGCGCCTGTGGACCGAACGGGAAAACGACCACCGACCCGCCGCGCTTGAGCCTGAAATGCTCCGCCTGGACATAAGCGAAGCCCTGCTCACCCTTAAAGCCTGCGGCTTCTCCGGTTTTAACGCTTTGAAATGGCTTGACGCGCCCGACCTCCGGGAGGTCGAACGCGCCGAAAACCTGCTGCGGGAACTGGGAGCGGCGGACGCGGCCGGCGGGCTCACCGCGGCAGGGCGCGTTATGGCCGCCTACCCCCTCCACCCCCGTTATTCCCGCATGATGACGGAAGCCGCGCGCCTGGACTGCCGCTATGAATGCGCGCTCGCCGCGGCCGCCGCGCAGGGCCGGGGACTGCGGCTGGAAAGAGGGAAAACGGACCCGGCTTACGGCGGCCCGCGGTCCGACCTGGCCGCGGTGATAGAAGCCCTGGAATTTTGCTCTTCGGCGGGCTTCGACCCCCATACCTGCGAGCTCGCCGGCCTCAATCATGCGGCCGCCCGCGAGGCTTTAAAGATCGCCGGCCGTCTCTCCGGCGGCGCGCGGCCGGGCGGGAGCGGCGCCGCCGCGCGCGCGGCCCGCTGCTTCTTGCGCGCCTTCCCGGACCGCGTGGCGGCGCTGGTCTCAGCGGAAAAAGGCCGCTACCAGTTGGCTGGGGGCAAGCGGGCCAGGCTTAAACCCGGAAGCGCCGCCGAAGGCGCGGCTTTGATCTGCGCCGGGGAAGCGCTGGAAAGCCTTCATCGCGGCGGCGCGGACATAACCCTTTCCTTCGCAGCCGAGATCCGGGAAGAGTGGCTGCGCGAAGCCTTTCCCGGAGAGATCAGCGCCGTTTCGCGGCCGGCGCTGGATAAAGACATGCTCACGCCGGTTACGGAAACTCTGACGCTTTACCGCGATCTGCCCATCCGCAGCGAGATCTCCCGCGCCGCGCCGGGCAGACCCTCCTCGGACCTGATAGCCGCGGAATTCACCAGCGGCCGGCATAAACTGCGCTATTGGAACGAAGAGGTCCTGGAATGGCTGGACCGCGTGGAGTTCCTGTCCAAAGCCTGCCCCGACCTTGGCATCGACGCTCTCGGAGAAGAGGATCTGAACCTGGTCATAGCCGAGATCTGCGCCGGCGCCCGCAGCGTGGCAGAGGCCGGGAGCAAACCTGTGCTGCCGGTGCTGCAAAACTGGTTCGGCTGGGAGAAGAACCGGCTGATAGACCGGCACGCCCCGGTAAAACTTGAAATGCCCGGAGGCCGTAAAGCCAGGATCCGCTACCCGAAAGGCGGGGAGCCCTACCTGGAAGCGAAGATCCAGGATCTGTTCTCTTTAAAGGAAACACCGGTGATAGCCGCCGGACGGGTGCGGCTGGTCGTGCATATCCTGGCGCCGTCCATGCGCCCCGTCCAGGTGACAAAAGACCTTAAAAGTTTCTGGGCCGACAGCTACCCGAAGTTGAGGCCGCAACTCGCCCGCCGCTACCCCAAACACAAGTGGCCCTGAACCCGGACCGGTTATCGGCCGCGGTGGCCGCGCCCCCGCTCCCGACCAAAAGAGATAATCCCCAGATTAACGCAGATTCGAACATTTACATCGATGCACAGGATATCCAGGATCCCAACCGGACGCCGCATGTTTTTCTCAAATCCTGTCCATCCTGTATATCGATGTTAATTCTATTTTTCGCATTAAGAATTTAGCTCCACGCCCCCGGCACGCCCGCGAACTTGCAGGCCTGACGTTTCCTTAAAAGTTTGTAGAACAGCCGTAACCCGGAGGGACTACTCTTCAGCGAGTTCGAACATTTTTTCTATGGCCTTCCGGGCTTTGTCCGCCACCCCGGACGGGACCGTCACTTCCAGCGCCTTGTCCGGCCGCTCAAGCGTCTCCAGCACGCTCTCAAGCTTAATGGACTTCATGTAGGGGCAGAGCCGGCACATGGCTATAAAATTCTTTCCCGGGAACCTTATCCTGGCCAGCTCGCCGAAACCGCATTCCGTCACCAGCAGGTAGGCGGCGGCGTTGGTGTTTTCGATGTAATGCAGCATATCGCCGGTCCCGCCCATAAAATCCACTGCCCTGATGAGGTCGGAAGGACATTCGGCGTGCGCAAGCGCCGCCAGCCCCGGATAGTTCTTCCGGTAAACCGCTATGGTTGCAGGATCGAATTTTTCATGCACCACGCAGGAACCATGCCATAAGATGATGTCCTTACCTGGGGTCTTGCCGAGAACTTTCGCAAGGTTGGCGCCCATGAAACGGTCGGGGATAAAAATAAGCCGTTCGTTCTTCAGGTAAAGCTTGCGCAGGATCTTTTCCGCGTTGGCGCTGGTGACTATGCAGTCCGACTCGGCCTTTACCTCCGCCGAGGTGTTGATATAGGTGACCACCGGCAGGCCGGGATGCCGGGCCTTAATTTCCCGGACCTCGGAAGCGGTAATACTTTCGCTCAGGGAGCAGCCGGCTTTAACGGAAGGGACATAAACTTTCTTCGCGGGGTTAAGGATCTTGGCCGTTTCGCCCATGAAATGAACGCCGCAGAAAATTATGGTCCCGGCATCCGTTTTCCTGGAATCATCGGCCAGTTTGTAAGAATCTCCTATAAAATCGCCTATGCCGTAAATAATATCCGGGGTTTGATACACATGGGCGCAGACAACGGCGTTCTTTTCCTTCTTCAGCCGGTTGATTCTTAAGGTCAGTTCGGCCACGGAGGGAAGGCCCCGGGCCACGCATTTTTCGCCGAGGCCTTTGCCCAGCAGTCTATCGATCTCCTCTTTCAGCGCCGTATCCATATTATTCCTTCATTTTCTTTTTGTGCCGGCCGCCGCCCTTTGCGGCGGAGCTTGCCGCGCAGGACCGCGCCGCGGGTCCCGGACCGGTTTAAATTCGGACCAGCCGTAAAGCGCGGGATATTCCCGCCAGGGGCCTTCACAAACCCCGGCACACGCGCATTCCGCGCAGCGCGGCCCCTTGGCTTTGCCTTCCGAGCGCCGGTAAGCGCCGTAATCCTCTATATAACGGTCGGCGTCGACCACGGGCCCGGACGGGATGAGGCGCTCCGCTACGCAGGCGTCATACCCTTTCATAAGGCAGAACGGTATGGCCTCCGTGTAACACGGCACGCCTTTTTTTATGCCCAGGTCCAAGGCCTTTTTAAGGTACGGCATTACGGCGGTTTTTCTGGGCACAAGGCGGTTCTTGTTCTCCGCGGCCGAACCGACCATATGGATAAAGGCGAACTGGTACTGGCTTACCCCTAGTTTGATCAGCAAAGCCGCGATCTCCGGCAGCTCCCTGTAATTTACCGAAGTTACAACAGTGTTGGACAGGACCGGCAGGCCGGTCGCGGCGGCGTTGGCTATGCCGGCCGCGCTCTGCGCGAAGCTGCCTTCGGCGCCGGTCAGCGAGTCATGCGTCCCGGGCGAAGCGCCGTGCAGGCTGGGTCCGAATTCGGTCAATCCGGCCTCCTTCAGCTCCCGGCAGAAACCCGGATAGGCCAGGGCGCGGCCGTTGGTCTGAAGCTGGATGGTTTTATATCCGGTCACGGCGGCCGTCCGGATAACGCCCAATAGCGCGGGGTGCAGGCTGGGCTCGCCGCCGGTAAACACTACGCCGCGCACGCCGAGGCCGTAGGCTTTCTTAAGCTCCGTCTCCATCACGGCCGCGCTCCGGTCCGGATACCTGTCCCGTTTCCGGCCCTGCGCGCAGAAGCCGCAGAGATTATTGCAGCGAAAACTTATTTTTATGTCGAGCCGGGTTATCATGGGACTTGGAATATTATAGGAATATTATATAATTTAAAAATGCCCTCATATGCCGATGAGGATGCGTACGAAAAGGTCCTTGCCGCCCTGGCCGGATCGGAGGGCCGCGCGGCCCGCGGCGAAACGATCGCGCTCGTCATCCCGCCTTCGCCCCAGATCCCCACGCCGGGCAGGGAATTCCTTATAAGCGGCCCTTTCGAAGGTTTTACGGCGGTGGCCACCGTAGTTAAAAAACTGGGCTATAAACTTAAAGTGGTGGATTGCAGGCCTAAGGGCGGGACGGATATCGGTTGGGCGCTCAAGGAAACGGCCGGAGCTTGTGCGGTGGGGCTGGCCTGTTACTGCGATTCTTTCGTATTCCTGACGGACATGACGGCGGCGATAAAACGGTCTTTTCCGGACACGCTTGTTTTTCTGGGCGGGCCGCTGGTCACTTCCCTTCCGGAACTGCTCCTCGAAAAAACATCCGCCGACTGCGCTTTGCTAGGGGAAGCGGAATTGACGCTGATAGAATTCCTGGAGACGGCCGTCGAGCGCGGCCAGACGGATCTCTCCGGCGTCAAAGGCATGGCGCTTAAGACCGCCGCCGGCGTAAAGCTCACGGCTCCCCGGCCGCAGATCCGGAACCTCGACAATCTGCCTTTTCCCGATTACACCATCTGGCCCGATCATAAGGGAATAGCGGCCGCCGGCCGGATAATAATTTCCACTTCAAGGGGCTGTCCCTGCGCCTGCACTTTTTGTTTTAAGACCATCCCGGCGTTAAGGTTTAAAAGCCTGGCAAGGTTGGAAGCGGAGGTGGCGTACCTGAAAGCCTCCACCGGCTTCGATTACGCCTGGCTTAACGACCTGACTTTTAATGTCGATGTCCCGCGCGCCGTGAAGATCTGCAAGCTCCTGCACAAGCACGGGGTGAAATACCACTGTTTCGCTAGGGTCGACGGCGTCAGCCGCGATTTCGCCTCCGAGCTTAAAAGAACGGGCTGCCAGGGGATCTGGTTCGGCCTGGAATCATACGACCAGAAGGTGCTGGACCTGAGCCGAAAGAACACCACTATCGCCGGGATAAATTCGGCGATGGCGGCCGCGGCCGAAGCGGGCCTTTCGGCCAGGGGACTTTTTATAGTGGGGCTCCCCGGAGAAACCGAAGGCTCTCTCGAACGCATGATGGAATTTATCCGCAAAGGGGAATTCATACCGCTGGTGAAATACCTGGTGCCTTTCCCCGGCACCGCCGTTTACAAAGACGCATTGAAGACCGCTAAAATAACCGACACGGAGGCGTTCCTGCGGGAGCTCTCCCTCCGCCGGGTCGGAGATCATGACGACGCCATCACCAATCTGACTGGATTGGACGAAACCCTGATCAGGGATCATTTCCACAAGATCTGGGAGCTTACGCGGGAAAAAGAGGCGGCGTATGAGGCTGATAAATAAAATCGCGGCGCTCGCGGGCCTGGCGTTGTCGCTGCCGGCGGCCGCGCTGCCGGGGCGCTGCGCGGGCCCTGCACCGGGGCTGTACTGGTTCGTGCCGGACGGCCTGCGGGCCGACATCGGAGGCAGGGATATTTTCGAACTGGCCTCCGAGGGAAAGCTCCCCAATCTCCGCAAGATGATGGAGAACGGCGCCTACGGCTATTCGGCGCCGGTCTACCCGTCGCATACCCCCGTTAATTTCACCACGCTTATGACCGGCTGCTATCCGGAACGGCACGGAGTAGCCGACGGGACCATGCGCCTGGAGGGTTACGGCCTGGCCAAACCTTCCGTATCGGGTTTTTCCTCCACGGCCAAAAAAGTCCCGTCCGCCTGGAAGATCTTCGAGGACGCCGGGCGGACCGTGGCCGTGGTCTCGGTTCCGGGTTCGACCCCGCCCGAAATGTCCTCCGGGATGACCATCCGGGGCCGCTGGGGTTCCTGGGGCTCGGATTTCTGGGCCGTCAATTTCGAAGCCTCGCGGTCCGCCAAAGCCCGGGCGGGGAATTCCGCGCGGCTTTTTTATACCGGGCCGCGGCTGACCCGGCAGGCGCTCCTCTCACCCGCCCGGAACTGGAAAAACGCGCCGGTCTCATATTCTCCGCCCCTGGAGGCGGAACTGGGCGCGTACGGGACCACGGTTTACGCCTATGTTTATGACGACACCGACGACAAGTCGGAAAATTATTCACGGGCGCTGTTCTCTTCGGACAAAGCCCTGCCGATAGCGGACCTCGGAGCGCCGGATTCCTGGAGCGGCTGGGTCCCGGTCGCGCTGAATTGGGGGAAGGAAACGCTTGGGTCCAGCCTGAAGATCTCGCTCATCCGCCTGGAATCTTCCGGCGCCCTGAAGGCGCGCCTGTTGTTCGACCCGCTGAACCGCACCACCGTGCAGCCCTCGGACGCCGCGCGGGGCCTGAAAAAGGGACTGGGACCCATGGTGGACTTCCCCGATAACTGGCCGGCGCAGCTGAATAATTATCCCGAGGAAAAAGCCGTTTTCTTTTCCGAAGCGAAGCTGGCCCTGGACTGGCACAGATCGCTGGTCCCTTTCGTGTATGCCGCCCTGAAGCCGGAGATCTTCATACAAGACACCTATACGCCGAATCAGATGCTGGAAAGCAGGTGGTGGCTGCCCTTCGTGGACACTAACAGCGCCCGGTACGCCCTGGCGGCGCCGGAAGAGCGCGCTTCGGCCAGGGCCGATCTGGAAGAACTGTATCGGCGGCTGGACGCCGTCCTGGGAGCGGCTATAAAAAGCGCCGGCAAGAACTCGCTGATCGCGCTCAGTTCCGACCACGGCATCGCGCCGCTCAACCGCATGGTTATGCTGAACGATCTGTTCGCCAAAGAAGGGCTTTTAAAGTTCGGCACGGACCCCGTAACAGGAGTTCCGGCCATCGACTGGGCCGGGACCCGGGCGGTCCACCTTAAGATGATCGGCGTTTACCTGCGTCCCGACGGTCTTTCCGGGCCGTGGAAACGCGGCTCCGGTCCGAAATATTCGGCCTTGCGGGAAAAAGTCAAACGCCTGCTGACGGACCTGAAGGATGGCGGGGTCTCTCCGATAGACCGTGTAGTGGACTGGGAAGACGCGGCCGGACTGAAAATGCCCAAAGACCGCGTCCCGGACCTGCTGCTGGTAATGAAGCCGGGCTACGGCCTTACCGAGGAAATATCCCCGGGGCTGACGGTGTTCCGAGACCCGGTGGAAGGCGGCTATAAACAGGCTCTTCTGGCGGACGGGAATCGGGCGCTCCTGACCCCTTTCGCGGTGATGGGGCCCGGAGTAAAAAAAGGCCTCAAACTGAAGCGCATCATAAGCAACGCGGACCAGCTTCCCACCTTGCTCAGGCTTACCGGCGTCCCGGTCCCGGACCACATGCAGGGGAAAGTTATAGATGAAATTTTCGACCGTTAAAATATTGCTGCTGGCGCAGGCCTTTGCCGGTCCCTGTCTTTTTGCCCAGGGCCCCGGGGTCGTTGTTCCGTCGTCCGCCACGGCGGCGGTTCGCGCCGAAACAACGCGAGCGGAGGTCTTTAAACGGGCTTTGGCCGAAGCCGGGCTTGAATATACCGGGGCCGGGCGGTTCGTAGTCGACAGGGATTACCGGCGCGGCGCATGGGACGGCGCGCGCCCGGCTTTCCGGACCCTGTCCGTTTCCGGAGGCTCCGTCAAACTCCGCCTGGAAATGACAAAAAATATCAGCCGCGGCCGGGCCGACAAGATAATGGAAGAACGGTTCCTCAGGATAGAGGCGCTTTACGCCGGAGCGGCCGCCTATCCCGGCATGATCACCACCGCTTTCGAGGCGCCGCCGCACCTGCGGCCCAAAGATCTCCGGAGCGGCCCCGGAGTAAAGACCGTAAAAATGCTTGCGGCCACTCCCGGCCTGGCCTACGGCGCGGGCTCGGACGACCTTGTAAGTCATATGGCGTTGCTGGGTTATCTTTACTGCGAGAACGGTTCGCTGCTGGCGCAGCTCGAACTCTTTTTTCCAAAGCTGGAATTTAAGCCTGAGGCCGCGTTAAAGGAATTCGACCGTCTCGGCTGTGTAAACAAGAACAGGAAATAAAATATCGTTTTGCGGCATTTACCGGGGGGTAGAGGGCTTGCATAAGGATGAAATAAGAGATTTCACGGGAACGCAGAACTGCGGCGGGGGATACCGGCGCTGGGAGGAGCTTATTTCCTCCACGGGCCGGTCCCCGAAGCCTCAGGACGACTCCATGCCGAGGATCGCCCTGGTAGTGCCGCCCAGCCCCTTCACCGTCCCTAAAGGATGGGGTTACTACCTCCGCAGGCCTTTTGAAGGGATCTCATATATAGCCACGGTCCTTCATAATGCCGGCTACAGGATCAAGATCGTGGATGCCAGGTTCAAGCCTGAACCGCTTTCCTACGCCGCCGCCGGCATCCGCGGCGCCGATGTGGTCGGGGTGGCGACTTTTGAGGACGGCTTTCCTTTTATAGAAGGCATCTGCGCGCTCGCCAAAGAGGGAGCTCCGCACAGGCCCGTGATCCTCGGCGGCTCACTGGTGACTTCGGTCCCGGAACTGGTCATGCGCAACACCCGCGCCGACCTCGGCGTCCTGGGCGAGGGAGAACTAACGATACTGGAACTGCTGGACGCATTTACCCGCGGAGCTCTTGCCCGGGAAGCGGGGTCCATCCCCGGTTTATGCCTGCGCGGTCCGGACGGCGCGCCGCGCAGGACCGCGCCGAGAAAACAGCTCGCGAACCTGGACATTCTGCCGGTACCGGACTTCAGGCTGTGGGGGGGCGGTTCGGAGTTCCTGCGGCAGGCGATAGTCAGTTCCGGGCGCGGCTGCCGTAAGAATTGCTCGTTTTGTTACCGCACCACGCCGAAACCGGGTTTAAAGTCGCCTGAAAAACTCGGACGGGAGCTTGCCGTCCTCAAGGAGCGCCACAAAACGGAATTTTTCCAGTTCACGGACCTGACCTTTTCGTTTTCCAAAAAAAGGACCCTGGCCCTGTGCGAAACGCTGAAAGAACTGCGGGTCAAATGGTGGTGCATGACGCGCGTGCAGGATGTGGACGCGGAAGTGCTGGGCGCCATGGGCGAGGCCGGCTGCGACCAGATACTTTACGGAGTGGAAACGCTCAGCCAGGCGGCGCTGGACGGAGCCGGCAAAGGTTTCAGCGGGGACGAAACGGCGCGCGCCATGCGGCTCACCCGCGACGCCGGGATCACGGTGGGCGCGGCCTATGTGGTAGGCCTGCCGGGGGAAACGCGGGAAACCCTGGCCGCCGCGGCGGCTTTCGCTTCCGGGCCGGGCACGCCCGCCAGGGTTAAATATCTTTCAGCCATTCCGGGGACCAGGGTTTACCTCGACTGCATAGCCTCCGGACTTATAAAGGACGAGCTCGCCCATCTGCGCGGGATGCTGGCGCGCGAACGCGGCGCGCGGGACGACGAGTTCCTCAACCTGTCGGGTCTGCCGGAAGGCGTATGCCGCGAAGCTTACCGTGAGCTGGAATCGCGCTACATTCCGGGACCTTACGGCACGGCGGAGCTGGTGCGCGGCAAGCGCCTTTACGCATATCCGGACAGGCCCATATCCGCCAAAGAGGTAGATTCCGTGCTGAAGGAGGACGCGCGGCTTTGTTCCGGCTCATTGATCCATGAAAAATAACGCCATAAAAAAACAGTTCGACGCCCGTGCCGCCTGCTTTTCCAGGTCCGCCTCCTGGGTAACAGACCGGGGACTTCTGGCCGCCCACCGCGGCGCGCTAAAAGGTTTTCTGCCGAAGGAAGGCCGCATCCTTGAGGCCTGCTGCGGCACCGGCGAAGTTACCGGCGCGCTGAAGCGCCGCGGGCTTGAAACCTACGGGCTGGACCTTTCAACCGGCATGTTAAAACGGGCCGAGGCGCATATTAAGGATCTGCGCCTCGGCGACGCGCATGAACTGCCTTACGCCGGCGGTTTTTTCGACGCCGTGATCGTGCGCCAGGCGATGCAGTTCCTTGCCCCGCGGACCTTTCTAAAGGAAGCCGCGCGGGTGCTCAAACCGGGAGGGACGCTGCTGCTCAGCCAGCATGTGCCGCGCGGCCGCGGAGAACGCGCCCGGCTGCTGCGCATTTACAGGCTTATCCAGCCGTCCGGCGTTTTTAAGGACCCCTCGAAACTTTATCTGAGCGGCGAGCTGCGCGCTCAGATAGCGCGCTCCGGCCTGCGGCCGAGGAAGGAACTTTTTTATTTTTCCACGGAGCCCCTAACCGCCCTGCTGAGCTGTTACCCTAATCTTTCAGCGGCGCGCAAGGAGAAGATCCTCAAAGAGTACCTGAAGGCCTCCGGCGGAAAGAACGGCGCGGCGACCGTAAAGAACGGGGAAGCGCGGGCCGAATGGAAGTGGGTGATCTTTGTGGCGGAAAAAACCGGGGCGGGTTCCGATGAAAACAGGTAAATCCGGGCTGGCAGTAAACGGGATCGCGGCGGCGCGCGGACCGGTACGCGGCACATACGGCCGCTGGCGGCGGCGCGGCCTGGGAGCCGCGGAGATAAAAAATATCCTTGTTATCCAGGCCGCTTCCAGGAGCGGTTCGAGCTTCCTGTACCGGCTGCTGTCGCGGCATCCAGGCATAATTTCTTTGAACGGCGAGGATATAGTTTTTCATAAACTGGCCGGGCTCGGCGCGATAAATTCCCCGGCTGACAGCGATGCGCTTCCTCCCGACCCGGCTCCCGGCTCCGGCATCCTCAGCCGCCTCGCGGAAAACCTCCTTCTCGACGCCGGCTGCGTTTACGCGGGGAAAGGCCCTTTCCCCGCGCGGGATTACGCCGTCGACTGCGCCCGGCGGTTTCTCCTCCAACGGCCCGGGGCCGGAGACCCGGACGCCGTTTATAACTGCGCCGTAAGCGCCGTCGGCGGCGGACCGGTCCGCAATTCCGGCTTTGACGCCAAAGAAACCTGGGCCACTTTTTTAACCCTTCTTAACGGACGGGGAATAAAAGCGGATCCATGGTCTTATGATCTGCCCGCAGAATTTATCAAAAACCGGTTCCCGGGAAGCGAACCTTGCGCCGGGCCTCCGGCGCACGGAGGCCTTGAGGATCCGCCTTTCGTGGTCCCGGAACCGAGGCGCTTTCCGGACGCAGCCGGGACCGCGCGCGCGACCTTGTTGTTGAAATCGTCTTCGAATTGCTACCGCGCGGGGTTTATAAAAAAGCTTTTTCCCTCCGCCCGCTTCAGATTCATCCGGCTGTCGCGCAATCCCCTGGCCTCCGTGAACGGGCTCATGGACGGGTGGCTGTCCAACGGCTTTTTTTCGCATGACCTGGGCGGGGTCTCGGAGCTTGAGATAAAAGGCTACACGACGCCTTCGAAGCCCTGGACGCGCGCCTGGTGGAAATTCGACCTGCCGCCGGGCTGGGCCGGATTCCGCCGCAGCTCGCTTGCGGAAGTCTGCGCCTTCCAGTGGGTTTCGGCCAACCGGCGCATTCTCTCCGATACGGCCTCCGGCCTGCTGGGCGAACCCCTCCGCATCAGGTATGAGGACCTTCTGGAACCGGCAAAACTTGCGCGCGAACTGGCAAGGATCGGGGAGTTCGCCGGACTTGCCGGGGGAACGAAGGCCTGCGCGGCCGCGCGGGAAACGCCGGTTATGGCGGCAACTCCGGTCCGCCCGCGAAAGTGGCATAAAAGGAAAAACGAACTGCTGGCGCTGGCCTCTTCGCGGGAGCTGCGGGAGCTCTCCCTGGAACTTGGGTATGATCTGCGGAACACGGAGCGCTTGCCATGAACCGGTCCTGGAAAAAATTTTCGGCATACCAGGGCGCAGGCTGGCGGCCCAGGGATGAAAGCATGGCCCTGGAACTGGCCCGGTCGGCCGCCCCGCGCGTTAATTCCGAATACGGCGTATTAAAAGCCGTTTTGCTCTACTGCCCCGGCAAAGAGCTGTCAAAGATAAAAGATCCGAACCTCGTCCAGCATCTTGCCCGCATCGATCCCGGCGGGATCCGCCGCGAATACGCCGCTTTGAACGCGGTTTTCCGCATGGAAGGCGCGGCCGTTCATATCCTCAGGACCGGGCTCGAAAGGCCGGGGCGCGGTCCGGCTTTCAACCTGATGTATGTCAGGGACCTTTTTTTCAACACCCTGGAGGGAGCCGTCGTAGCCAGGATGGCCGGCGCGGCGCGCGCGGGGGAGGAATCGCTGGCGGTCCCGGCGCTTGTTTCGCTCGGGATCCCGATCAATAAAATGATCTCGGGCGCGGGACTTTTTGAAGGGGCGGACGCGCTCTGGCTTAATGAAAAGACCGTGCTCTGCGGTACCGGCAACAGGACGAACGCCCTGGGGTTCCTCCAGCTCCGGCAATCTCTGGCCTTGCAGGGAGTAAACGCGGTGGAGACGCCGCTGCCGGACGGCGTGCAGCACCTGCTGGGCCTCCTGCAGATCGTGGACCGCAACCTGGCGCTGCTGAGGACAAAAAAAGCTCCGAACCGCCTGAAAGCCGTCCTGCGCCGGTACGGGATCGATATTATCCCGGTGCCCGAAACCGACGAGGTAGGGCTGCGCCAGGGAATGAATATCGTCACCGTGGCGCCGCGCAGGATCATTATGCCCGCCCGCTGCCCCGGCCTGAAAAAACTGTATTTGTCGGCCGGCCTCTCGGTGGCGGCGGAGGTCGGGATCGGCCAGCTTATAAACGGGGCGGGCGGGCTTGCGTGCGCCGCCGGCATCCTCTCCAGGGAGGTGAGGGACTGAGCTATGGCCGAGGCCGCGAACGGACCGGTTTTTATAATAGGCACGGAGAGGTCCGGGTCCAATCTGCTGCGCCTGATGCTCAACGCACACCCGGAGATCTATATCCCGCATCCGCCGCATATCATGAAAGACCTGGGCCCCGTAGAGCGCCTTTACGGGGACCTCGGAGACGACAGGAATTTCCTCCGCCTTATAAACGACGCCGCCCGGCTGGTGGAACTTCATTTTTTCCCCTGGGAAATAAAGCCGGACAGGGAACTTGCTTTTAAAAAGTCCGCGGCCAGGAACTTGTACTGCGTCAAGGCCGCTTTTTACGAACAATACCGCCGGTTCAGGGGCGCAAAAAGATGGGGCTGTAAAAGCACCTTCATGGTGCATTACGCCGGCGCGGCGCGGAGATACAGCTCCGGCGCGAAATTCATCCATCTGGTGCGCGACGGCAGGGATGTGGCCGTTTCGTCCCGTGATTCCGTTTTCAACCATTTCCATCCCTATTTCGTCGCCGGGCTCTGGAGCCTTCAGCAGCGGCAGGCGGCGGCGCTGGCCCGTACCATGGGAAAAGACGAATTCATAACGCTTCGTTACGAGGACCTGGTCTGCGAACCTGAAAGTTCGGCGCGGAAGGCGTGCCGCTTCCTCGGAGAGGATTACTCACCCGCCATGCTGCGCTATTTCGAAGGAACGGAACCTAAAAAACTGGCCTCGGCGAACGCTTCCTGGGCAAACTGCGCAAAACCGGTCCTCGCCGGAAATTCCGGAAAATACAGGACAAAATTATCCGCCGGCGAGATCGAACTTTTTGAAACGGTTTCGTCCGCCGAACTTGAACTTTTCGGCTACCGGCTTGAAAATCCCCGCGGAGGACTCCCGCACCCCGCGCGCCCGCCTTTGCCTCCGTACAGGAAGGCGGCCTATTTTATGCTCGAAAAATGCAGAATGGCCTATATCCTGGGCAGGTCCCTGTTCACGGACCGGAATGCCCTGCCTATGTTCAGAAAACGGCTCTTTATAGCCGTAAGGAGGCTCGGACTTTTGTTCCGCCTATGAAACCCCGTCCACCCGCCGCCGCGGAAGACCGCCGGCTTCTTGAGCTTGAGCATGAAGCGGTTTATATGATCCGCGAGGCGTATAAAAAATTTAAAAAGCCGGCCATGCTCTGGTCCATGGGCAAGGATTCCACCGTCCTGTTATGGCTGGCGAGAAAAGCGTTTTTCGGCAGGGTCCCTTTCCCCCTTGTCCATATAGACACCTCCTATAAAATGCCGGAAATGATAAAGTTCCGCGATGAAAAAGCCCGGGAGTGGGGGCTCGATCTCATTATCGCAAGGAACAAAGCCGCGCTCCGGGGCGGCATGTCTCCCGCCGGAGGCGCGCTTAAATGCTGTACGGCTCTTAAGACCGCCGCTCTCAGGGAGCTCCTGAAAAAAGAAAAATACGACGCGGTCCTTGTGGCGATCCGACGCGATGAGGAAGGCACACGGGCGAAGGAACGGTTCTTTTCGCCGCGCGGCCCCGGTTTTAAATGGGAGTTCAAAGACCAGCCCCCGGAACTGTGGAGCCAGTTCCAGACCGACCCCTGCGAAGGCGGACATGTGCGCGTCCATCCGCTGCTGCGCTGGACCGAAACCGATATATGGAAATTTATCGGCAAAGAGGGCCTTCAAGTCATAGACCTATATTTCGCGAAGAACGGGAAGCGCTATCGCAGCCTCGGCTGCGTCCCGTGCACGGCGCCGGCGGAGTCTTCGGCGGCTTCCGTGGAGGAAATAATCGCCGAACTGGAACACGTCGGGACCAGCGAACGCGCGGGCCGCGCCCAGGACAAGGCCGAAGATTACGCCATGCAAAAACTCCGTATCGAAGGCTACATGTGATCCGGTCCGGCCGGAGCCGGCCCGGATCCCGCAACCGGCAGGCCTGCCGTTTCCTTAAATGTTTGCGGGCGCCGTGATTCAAGCGCACGACAAGAACGGACATTAACGGCGGTATTTTTGTTGTCAGATTGCAGAAACCACCGGGTGGGCTAATTACGCTTTACCATAATTCCTGGGCGGGGACATGTTAAATATTTAGTATGCGGCAGACAAATAACTGGAGCGGGATGACGGGGGCGTGGGGCTGACGGGCCGTCGCGCAGGGTGAGGCTTACGCAAGCGCCGAACCCGAGCGGGAGCGCGTCCACGGTGTGGACGATAGCGTGCCCGGCAGCCCCATGCCCCCGGCACACCCGCGAACTTACAGGCCGGCCGTTTCCTTTTACCGGGGGGGTACGATGACGGACACGGAAATAAGAATAGCGATCGCGGGACATGTGGACCACGGAAAATCCACCCTGGTGGGCCGCCTCCTTTCCGACACCGGACAGGTCGCCGAAGACAGGAAAGCGAAAGTGGAAAAGATCTGCCGCCGGACCGGCAGACCCTTCGAGTTCGCTTTTTTGCTGGATGCCTTCGAAGAGGAACGCTCCCAGGGCGTCACCATCGACTATACCGAGATCCGCTGGCGTTTCGGGCGCAGGCGCTTCCTGCTTATAGACACGCCCGGGCACAGGGAATTTTCAAAGAACATGGCGACCGGCGCCTCAAGGGCCGACGCGGCCGTGCTCCTGCTCGACGCCGCCGAAGGCCTCCGGGAGCAATTCCGCCGCCACAGCCGCATCCTGGCCATGCTCGGCATCAGGAAAATAATCGTGGCGGTGAATAAAATGGACCTGGTCGCGTACGACAAGCGCCGGTTCTCCGTGATAAGCTCCGAGGCCCGCTCTTTTCTCGGCGGGCTGGGTCTCCGGCCGAACGCCGTGATCCCTCTGTGTTCCATCAGTGGCGAGAACCTCCTGCGACCCGCTCCTGCCATGCCCTGGTACCGCGGCAGACCGCTCGCGCGCGAACTGCTGCGCTTTCAGCACGGTAAAAAGGACGGCCCGGGGCCCCTGAGATTTTCGATACAGGATGTTTATAAATTCGACGACAAACGCATCTACGCCGGCCGGGTGGAATCCGGAACCGTTAAAAAAGGCATGAAAATAACTTTTTTACCTTCCGGCAGGACGACATGCGTCAGGGACATAGAGACCTGGCCGGGACCGGGCGCCGAAACGGCGGGCCGCGGCGAATGCGCGGGCCTTACCTTAAAGGATCCTTTGTTCCTGGAACGCGGAGAGATAGGCGTTGCCCGCCCCGCGCGGGGAAGGGGCCTCCCGCCGTTCGTTTCGAACCTGACACGCGCCAATATTTTCTGGATGGGAGACCGGCCGCTCTCGCCAGGAACCGCCTGCAAGTTCCGGCTGACCACCCAGGAAACCGCCTGCCGCCTGGTTTCGGTGGAGAATGTGATAGACCCGGCCACCTTTGAAAAAACGGACGCGAACGAAGGCTCTATCGCTGCGAACAATCTGGGGGAGGTGACGCTGAAGCTGGATACCCCCCTGGTCTTCGACGAGTTTGCAAAGATAGCCGGTACGGGCAGGTTCGTGCTGGCGGAGCATGGCCGGGTATGCGGCGGCGGCATAATCCTTGCGAACGCCGGACGGGAACCGCTTAGCGGCGTCGGGAACGGCCGGGAGCCGTCCTCGGAAAAAAGCGGCGTGGCCGCGGCCGCGCGCGAAAAACGCAACGGACACCCGGGGTTCACGGTATGGTTTACGGGACTTTCCGGGTCGGGTAAATCCACCTTGGCCCGGGCGCTTGAAAAAAAATTATTCGAATCCGGCGCGCAGGCGTATGTGCTCGACGGGGACGAACTCCGCCGGGGCATCAACAGGGACCTGGGATTTTCCTCCGCGGACAGGGAGGAGAACATCCGCAGAGCCGGGGAAATAGCAGGACTTTTTGCCGGCGCGGGAATGGCGGTGATAACGGCTTTCATTTCTCCCTTCGGATCCGGCAGGGCCGCCGCGCGCGCGGTCTCGGACCGCGGCCGGTTCGTGGAAGCGTACCTGGCCTGTCCTTTGGAAATCTGCGCCCGGCGCGACCCGAAAGGCCTTTATAAAAAAGCCCGCCTCGGCGCCATAAGGGACTTTACCGGAATTCATTCCCCATACGAAGTCCCTTCGCGCCCCGAACTTACGCTGCGGACTGATAAAATGAGCGTGGAAGAGTCGGTGGAAAAGATCGTCAAATTCCTTAAAAGCAGGAGGCTGCTCCCGTGAAGAAAAAAAGAGATCCGGAACCGCCGGCAAGCCATTTTTCAAAACGCGCCGGACGCTATGATTCTTCCGCCCGCTGGGTGCGCGACAAGGCCCTTCTTTCAAAAATAAAACGGGAAGCGGGCGCTTTGAAAGGCAGGACCCTGCTTGACCTGGCCGTGGGGACCGGCGCGATAGCGGGGACTTTTAAAGGAAAAGCCGGGCTCGTGGTCGGAGTGGATATTTGCGAGGCGATGGCCGCAAAAGCCGCCGGCCGCGCGGACCTGCTGGTGCGGGCGCGCGCCGAAAAGCTGCCGTTCCCGGACGGGAGCTTCGACATCTGCGTCTGCCGGCAGGGATTGCAGTTCATGCGCCTGGACCGCGCCCTCTCCGAGGTAAGGCGGGTGCTGAGGCCGGGAGGGAGGGCGGTTTTCTGCCATCTCACTTCCTATGGAAGGGCGGACGACGGCAGGTCGTTCCTTGTGCAGAGACTCAGGAACCCCGCCAGAAGGAATTTCTTCTCCCCAGGGGATCTGGCCCGCGAGGCGAAAAAATATTTTTCCCGTGTTACGACCGCGGAACATCTGACGCGGGAATCGGTAGGCAACTGGATCTCCAACGGAGCGGTCCCGCCCCGCGTCCGGCGGCGGATCATGCGGATCTACAGGAATGCGCCGCCCGCGTTCAGGAAAACGCATCGCCTGGAATTCAGGAACGGAGATGTGTTCGACTCCATGCGCATGGAGATAGTCACCGGAATCCTGTGACACGGCCTCGGCTATACCAGAAAATTTTAAGGAAACGGCGGGTTGCAGGTTCGGGGTCCTGCCAGCTATGGGACCCATCGGGCCTGCGGCCGGCCCGGCGACTTCGCGCCGGTTGCCTGTTCATTGAATTGTGCTTCGCACCCCTCGGCCCGATCCACCCATAGCTGTCACCCCGCCAATTACACCCCGCCGCCCTTCAT
>Ga0172379_10001998_pt1 | contig 37921 bp, 35 predicted proteins | sample GrowelOW334metaG_FD_119756 | JGI IMG/M metagenome (GOLD analysis project Ga0172379, IMG submission 119756) | Groundwater microbial communities from an aquifer near a municipal landfill in Southern Ontario, Canada - Groundwater well OW334 metaG | ecosystem: Environmental > Aquatic > Deep... | reverse complement strand
GTACGTGAATCTGGCAGTGGGAACCCAAAACCACGCACTCGACGCTTTGGCCGAAGCAAAAACTGCCCTGATCCGCTGGCCGGACGACGCCGGGGCACTGACCCTTGCAGCCAGAGCCGCGCTGGCGGCCGGACTTCCCGAAGATGCCGAAAAATACGTAAGCAGCGCCTTGAAAATCGATCCGAAGAATCCGAAAGCGCTGGAGATCGAGGCAGCAATCAAAAAAACGGGCATATCAAAATAAGAAATCAATAACTTGTTCATTCCCGGTTCCCAAAAAAGGTGCCGAAGGCAAGCTTCGCTTGCCTGGAGGCACACCACTTAAGAGGAAGGAGAGTCCGAGAGAGGAAACCGTAGGTTTCATTTCCCGCCCATTTACAAAAAGACCATTGCTGGTCTTTTTGTTTGTGTATTCGCCTCCTCGGCTATCAACGATAAATGCGTAAACACGATCGCTGAGCCTGCATGCGGAGGGTTCACAATGGGGAGAGGAGCCCCTTAACTCCCTGCCTTGCTCTGGTCTCTTCTTTCTCCTCGTGACCGAACGAAGTCCCCGTACCGGTTCACCGCGCGTGCCGCAGGGGCGACGGGGGAACACTGGGGAGAGAGGGATTTGCACCTCATGAGACTGCACTCTCACTCACAAGGCGACGTTACAGAGCAGAGAGAGCGACGGGCACGGCAGCTTCGGACCTGGCATTTGTGGCAGTCACCCTCTCCGCGGGTAGAAACAAGAATTTGGGATCAAGGGTCAAAAGGCAATTCGTCATCCCTGATTCCTTCTCCCTGTTTCTGTCCTGGTGATGTGAATGATCTGTGACGGTATCGGTTCTCCTTTTATTTGTATTGGGCTCCGGAGCCTGGTGTGTGTTTGTTTTGGTTGGTGTTGGTGATTTCTGTTTAAGAAATCTTGCCATCTTAATCCCATATATTTTTTACGCAAGTATCTCAGATGGACTTCCTTAAATAACATTTTCAAATGAACAAATGATTTATTCTTACATAACCGCTATTATGAGCTCCAAATGAAGAAGATCGCCTCTCTTCGGCTTTATCGCGGAGTGATAGTGCTTTCGATCGGATTGCTGGTTTTACTACTGGTCCTGGCTGCGGTTTGCTGGTCGCTCTCGAGCTACAACCCAAAAACTCTGAGTTTGGCTTACCGGATCGATTCCAGAAAAACGCGGCTTTTTTTCAGGACCATTGATCGCGAGAGGTTTGGCAATCTTTTGAACCTGGCTGCTCCTGCCGTAAAAACCGGACCTTTGCCATCAGCCTCCCTTTCCTCGTTACCGCAGGCTGCCTTTTATGAGTTTGCACTGCTGAAAAAATCCGGCTCCGGCACCGAATGGGTGATCTACGCCCACCGTCAGGATGGCCACCACACGACTTTGCTTTCGGAAAACGATCCGCAGCTTTTCCTGCCGCTCGGCGACATTTCAAAGTCGCTCAATAAAACACCGCTATTCGATTACTACGTTTCGGACACTACCAAAAACGTTTTTTGGTCCAGTCTGACCTGGTCACTGGTCCCGCCTTCGGATGCTTCGGCAATTTTAAAATCCGGACTTGCCGGCTTCAGCTCGGTATTGGTCACCTTCGACCAGCCCCAAAGCGGCGAACTCTATCTGGAAAAGAAACCATCCGATCCAGGTCGCCGGCCCGGCATTTCCGGACCGCTCAATATTCCACTGCCGTTTATGCCGGTATTGGAACTAAGGAGCACCGATCCCGCCGCCAGCTTGTCAGCAATCAATACGGCCCTGGCCATAGAAAACCCGGGGCTTTTCGAAGGATTATATGGCATCACCGAAGCCTTGAGCGAGCGTTTTACCGGTTCCAGGGACATCCGGGGAGTAACCGGGGATTTGTTCCAAAACGGGTCTTCGATCTCGGTTCTTCGCGGCAGCGGATCCACACTGTCACTTCTGATCAGCGGAACTGCCTTTAGCCGGACGGCGCTGGACGGCTGGATCAAGGCAATAGACTCGATTAAAAATCCCGGAGTCAGCCGAAACCTGCGCTTTATGAAAGAAAACAGCCGGATGGACATAATCGCCGGTACCGAAAACGCGCCGCAGGAACAGACCCCGGTTTCCGGCTGGTCAATTATAAAAATTGGCGAAACCGGATCCAATCTGTCACTCACCATTGCCCGTCGCGACCGGATTTTCATCCTTTCGACCGATGGGCCGATGCTGAAAGAAATCGTCAGCGGACTTACCGGAGCCGCCGGCTTCTCCCGCCCCGGCGGAACGGTCGATCTCACCTGGTTTTATAGCTGGCTGAACCAGTCCCTGCCTTTCCTGGCCAAAGATACCAGTTTCATAATTTCCAGATTTTTGGGCCCCGATGCCGTCCGCTTAAACTGGGAAGTCTCCGACGGAAGCTTCGCCACTCAGATCAATTGGTCGGTAGAATCTTCCAAAACCGCCCAGTTGGTCCGGCCAATCCCAAGAAACACTGGCAAGAAATGATTCTTCCCGCTAACCTCGATCTCACGCTATGGAATTCGACTTTCTGAAACCAGCGAAATACACCTTCTTTATTGCCCTGGTTTTGACGATAGCCAGTATCGTTCTGGTTTTTTATCCCGGTCCGCGGCTGTCCATTGAATTCACCGGCGGGACCCGCCTGGAACTGAAGGTTGCAAATCCGGCGGCAACGACCGCGACGGTCAACGATGCACTTAAACGTTTTACGAACACGCCGCTCAATGCAATGGTAAACAAAATGCAGAACGGCAATTATCTGGTCCGGATGAAAGGAATTGACAATGACATCCATAAAGCACTGCTTGCCTACCTAAAAACCCCGCTGGGCTCGTTTGAGCAGGTGCAATACACGACTATCGGACCGACGGTCGGCGAAACCCTGAAAGTCCGGGCGCTTTATGCCATTCTGGCGGCTTCTCTCGGGATCATTATTTACCTGGCCTTTGCTTTCCGGAAGATCCCGCGCCGGTACAGTCCCTGGAAATTCGGCATAGTTGCGGTCATCGCACTGCTTCATGATGTGATGGTAACCGCCGGAATTTTCACGATCATGAGTTACCATTCCAGTTTCGAAGTCGATACGCTTTTCGTCACGGCTCTGCTCACCATTCTCGGTTACTCGGTCAATGACACGATCATCATCTTTGACCGTATCCGCGACAATCTGTTCGTTCAGGAACGCAAAGAAACTTTTGCCTCCATCGCCAACCGGTCGATAAACCAGGTCTGGAAACGCTCGGTTTATACCAGCTCTGCGACTTTGATCATGCTTTTTGCTTTGCTCTTTATGGGCAGCGAATCCATCCATTGGTTCGTCCTCACTCTGATACTCGGCATTTTCTTCGGCACATATTCAAGTATTTTCATCGCTGCCCCGTTTCTGGTCATCTGGAACGACCGGAAATCGGTCACTTCCTGAAATGAGCCGGATAGCCCGCAGGGTCTTCTGCTCAGTCATCCCCCAGTCCCTATGGAGACTACGGTCGAGAAATTGAAACAATCCCGCATAAAAACAACGACTGTCGTTCCGGCAGAAATCAGGAAGCTTGCCGAGGTAAGCGCGCTAACCGAGCTCGGCCAGGGAATGGACATCAAAGGTTTCCGGCAGGGCAAGGCCCCGCTCGAGCTGATACGTGAGCGGGTTAAGCCCGATGATTTGCTGGAATATACCATCCGCCATCTGCTCCCGGAGATCATGACCGGTGCCCTGAAAACAAGCGGAGCCAAACCGATAATCCGTCCGGCCGCAAATATCACCTCCAGGGACCCGCTTACCATCGAGCTGATTTTCGTCGAACGGCCGCCGGTAACGCTTAAGAAACCCGAAAAAATTTCAGTTGCTCAAAATCCGGTAACCGGTGCAACGCCTGCCGAGGTGGACGAATTTATTCGAAAAATACTTGTCCAGGACCGGACCGAGGCTCCGGTGGACCGCAGTGCGGCGAGCGGCGATACCATCCGCATGAGCCTGGGCGCCAAGGACGAGAAGGGCAACCCGATCAACGAACTGGTCACCAGCCATTACAACATTTTGATCGGCTCCGAGGACCTGCTTCCGGAACTTGAGCCGCATCTCATCGGCATGAAAAAGGATGAGAAGAAGACCGTAACTATCCCCTTTCCGGCAGATCACGACATCACGACCGTCCGCGGCAAAAAAGTCCAGGTCGACATCGCGGTAAAGGAAGTGGCCTCGGTCAAATTGCCCGAGCTCACGGCCGAATATATCAAAAACCGTCTCGGCGCCGAAAGAAGCCCGGATGTTTTCAAAGCCGACGTAAAGGAAATGCTGACCAGCCAGAAAAAAAACCAGGAAATGAAGCGCCGCGAGGAGGAATTGTATGAAAAAGTCCGACAGGCGACTTCCGTCGAACTGGCACCGGAACTGATCGAAACCGAGGTCCGCGGAATGGTGGAAGATCTGGTCGAACGCTTAAAGCAGCAACAAACGACACTGGAACAATGGCTCAAATCGACCGGGAAAAACCAGAAAGACGTGCTGGAGGAAATGCGCAAAATAGCGACTGACCGGATCACGCTGCGTTTCGGCATGCAGGAACTGGCCAATGCCAAAAAGATCGAACCGACGGCCGAGGAAATCGAAGCCGCAATCAAGACCGCGGAAAAATCCGGAGCACACGCCGGACACCATCACCCGGAAGAAGACTCCAGGCCCGGCGGCGCGCTCTACGACGAAGTCCGTTGGGAACTGCAAATGCAAAAGCTGGTGAAAGAGATCGTAGGAGAGATCTGATCATCGAACCGACTGTCCGATATGGTCTTCTCCACAGACCGAATGGATTCGGGAGGCTCACCACGCAAAGAATCGCTGATGAGAAACATTCTGAAGTTTTGTCTATAAAAAATTATTTTCCTATCTTTCGTCATATAAAGGACCTTAATTAAAATATCAAAGCCTCTTTTTTCCGCATCCACAATGATTATCAATGCGGATTCCCTTATACCGCACCTCGAGGACAAGGTGCGTCCAACCCAGAGTGACGCCTCCCGTCACTTGATTTGTCCTCATTGCGGGATACGGACGAAGCTGAATATATTGGCAGACGGACGCAGAAAATGCGCTGTTTGCGGTAAGAAGTTCCGCATCCACAAAGTGACCGATACGAACAAATTGCAGCAGTGTGCCGAGATTCTACTCTGTTTCTGCCTCGATTTTTCGGCATACAGAGCGACACAGATTACGCATTACCGCTACCGGTTGGTTGCTTTCTACTACGATCACTTTCGCAAGCTCCTTACCGAAAAGAATCTGCCACAGGAAAAAATCACGCTTCTCTCCCCACGCAAAGAAAGCATACAAGTGCTGGATGGAAAACCCCGTTGCCGGTGGTGCAACAGTAAGATAAGCCCCGGCGCGGAGGAGGAAAAACCACCGGTGTTCGGTGTGCAGCTTCAGAAAAGCGGTGAGGTCTACATCGATCCGCTCAAAGATGATGAAGCCGTGCTTCACTTCCATACGTTTGGCGCCAAAGAGGTGGCTCCGGGCCGTCGCGAGGGCTATGCGGGTTTAATTTGCTGCGGAAAGTTTCATCGCTTTACCAAGGAGGAACGGGGGCAAGATAATGCCAAACAACTGTGGACCTGGATTCGGGAGCGGGTACGCAGCCACCATGGCATCTGGAAACGGAATACTGGTTTCTATCTCAAGGAGCTTGAATGGAAGTACAACAACAGATCCATCGAACCTGAACTGCAGGCTAGGAAAATTATCAAGCTTATGCCAATGAATTTTCTCACCAGCTGGTTGTTTAAAGCGGAAAAGGATCAATTGTAGTCCAGATGAGTGCCTAGAGGGGTAAATCCCGGCGACTTCGTGTAGTCGCAGACGCTTGCGCAAAAAACGCAGGTGATTATTGTGGTGATTCCTTCCACCCCACTCTCATATGCGTACCTATCGTTATTACTATCCCGCCTCTCGGCCGGCCCGGCGATTATCCGGTGCACAATCGTGGTTCCCGGCGATTCGTCAGAAAGCCTCTCAGGAAACTGCCATCCATTCCGCGGTGCGCCGGACAATGGGCCGGGCAGTATAAAGCGTTCTTTCTCTTTCCCTTTTTTCTTATGCAAAGCACCGCTCGGAGTACTCCGGTGCCGTGCAGCTTCCCTTCTGGAAAGTGCCTAGGATGATGTTGGCCGGGGCTGACATCACCCTAGGCATCTCCCTCTCTTTACTTCCCCAGTCACTACCCCCGACCATCATGAGAAATTACATCTTCACCACCGGCCTCGCAGTCACTTTCCTCTTCTTCGGCACGATAGCCCCCTCGGCAATCGCTTCAACCGTCAATGCGGTGGAGCCGAATAACGGGTTTCTGGAGCAACCGGCTCCAATATTTATGAATGCAGCTCCCATACCTGCATCACTCTATCCGACTCTTACGCAGGAAATCAGGGCGGCAAATCTGCTGGTTCATCAGACGGACACGCTTCCGATCGGCTCTCCGGAATACAAAAATGCCCATCGTCTTCTCATCTCGAACCTGAGAATGTTACAACTGCAATTGTCTTTCAGTCCGGCCGATCTTGCGAAGTTCAACAGTGAGACGCATCCGCCCAGGTCCACCGCCGATCAATCGAACTACTCTCCGGATGGCACAACAGGTACGTCAAAGACGGCTGCAGACACCAGTGCGGCGACTTTCTTTCCCAATGACACAGTCTTTTCGGCCAATGTGCTGTTTGATCACACATACACCGGAAATGCTCCAAGTCGTCGTTCGGTCGTTGCCTTTGTGGATGAGCAAAACGCGCTTCGCGCACTTGCAGCAATGCAATAGAAAATGTTTTTCCTTTTGCTGCCCCTTTACCCAAAGGGGGCAGCAAGGGATTCACTCGTAAGTACTTACTTTTTCCTTCCCCTTCCTATGGACCTCCTCTGGTTTCTTCTCATCGGCCTCATCGCGGGCTGGCTTGCCGGACTGATCATGCAGGGCAGCGGATACGGCATCGTGGGTGACATTGTCATCGGCATCATTGGCTCACTCATCGGCGGCTACCTGTTTCACTTTCTCGGGTTTACTTCGTACGGAACGCTCGGTGCCGTCATCATGGCGGTCATCGGTGCAATCGTACTCATTACCGCGCTCAGGGTACTGAAACACGCGTGATGCTCATTCTTCTCTTATGATTGATAATTTCATCGACATCTATGCCCTGTACCAAAAAGCCATTTTTCGATATTGCTTTCGGATGTGCCACGACCGCGAAGTCAGCCAGGATCTGACACAGGAAACATTTCTCCGTTTCTGGCTCTGTCTCCGGCGCAAGCAGGAGATCCGGAATGCACGCGCGTTTCTGTATCGTATTGCACATAACCTCCTTGTCGATCACATGCGCGAGAAGAAGGGAACCTCTCTCGATCAGCTTCTGGAGACGGGATTTGAACCAACAATCGACCTATGGCATCAAACGCACAGCCGTCTGGACGCTGAGCGGCCGCTCCGGAAGCTCGGGAAGATGCGAAATCCGTACAAACAAGTGCTGCACCGTCGTTTTATTCTGGGGCAGGCTCCTACGGAGATTGCAAACATCACGGGTGAGGCTTCGAACACGGTTTCAGTCCGTATCTTCCGGGGACTAAAACATCTGCGGTTACTTCTTGAAGACGTGCCTCTGGGCATCCGCGAAGCTCTTCCTTGTTAGCGAAGCACGTGCCAGGTACAGGGTCCTGCCAGGTATCGCAACTGTCACGACTGTTTAGACCCATAAATACTTGCTGTTCAACAGAATAGAAGAGAAAAATTTTTATTCGCTTCTCCCTTACATTCTATGACCGATGATAATATCAATCCCCTCCAGGACCGTATCACCAAGATCGTCGGAGACGAGAATCGCCTCAATCGTGATCGGCTGACAATGAGGAAAGAACAAACTGATCGTCGGGATGCCGAGAAAAGAACCGAGACTGCAAACCTGGCGACGCTGGACAGGGAGAAGGGACATCAAATGGGAGTGAATGCCGAGAAGGAACGCCAATTCCAGGAAGCTTTGCGGCGAGATGGTGAAGAGTTGGTCGGTTTATCAAAAGGAATCCGCGATGATTACATCGCGGAGACTCAACGTCGGGAAGTGGCCAAAAAGAATTTGGAGGGAAAAGTCTCTGCTCTCGAAACGAAGTTACGAAGCATCGGAAGCTCAAGATCCTGAAGAGACAGGATCCCGTTCGTTCTTGTGGATAAGCCCGCGCTATCTATTTATCCGGAGTCAAATCTTTATTGGCGAAGTTGTTTTTCTCCATCTCTTGCAAGACCTTTTCCGGGGAAACTTCTTTTTTCAATTGCTCAAGTTCCGGATCCTGACCTTCGGTGAGACCCAGATGATCGGCTATGGCATCGGTTAAACGAAGAATTTTTGTGATCTCATATTCCGCAAGCAGATTGATCTGCAGATCCAGATCAGCGCGTTTGTCGCTTATTTCAGTCAGTCGATTCTGACTCACGAGCACAAATGTCGAAAGGAATATCGCTTCCAGAGAAACAATCATTGTGAGCAATCCGAACGGAAATCTGTCAAAAGGCTGCAGTCCCAGCAGGTCCGTATTCCAGAGAATCCACACGGCAAACCACAACACGTGGAAATACGCGAAGAGTAAATTCCCGGAGAACCCCGTAATCGCATCAGCAATTCGGTTTTGTACGGTCTTCCGCGCTTCCAACTGTCGGCGGATTTCCAGCAATGCCCGGACATTGCGTTCAACAGCCTCGGCGATATGTGGAGTTCCCGGCGTGGGCTTCCTCGGCATGTTTGTAGTGTATACCTAACGAACGAAGGCAGTTTCATAGGCAAGCCTCTAAACTTCGTGTCACAGTTTTTAATTGATCACAGCAGATACCCGTTGACTGGCAGCTAAACAACATACCCTTAAATTTTGTCGATAACATATTAATTTCTTATCTTTTCTCATGGAAAGGACCATGCCAGCCGGCAGAAGTCTCTCTATCCCGCCTCCACAATGATTTTCAATGCGGAGTCTCTCTTGCCGCACCTCGAGAAGAAAGTGCGTCCAGCCCGGAGTAATGCCTGCCGTTATCTGCTTTGTCCTTATTCCGGGACACGAACGAAGCTGAATTCATTGGGATACGGAAGCAGGAAATGCACCCATTTGCGGCAAGAAGCTTCGCATTCACAGAGTGACGGAAGGGAACAAGCTGCCGCAGTTAAATAAAATCATCGGCTCATGCTAATGAATTTCCCCGCCAATTGGTCACTTAATACGAAAAATGAGGCGATTACGGTCCAGACGAGTGCCGAGAGTGTCCGATCTCGGCGACTCCGTGTATTCGCAGAGGCTTGCGGAAAAAACCACATGTACCTATCGTGATTGTTCTTCCCCCCCACCTACCAATGACACGACGACACTTCAGCATCGGAACGACTCTCATCGCAGCATCGGCACTATCCCTCATAGGTCTCACGCTTGCCTCGGCCCAGAGCCAGGGAATGAACGAAACGAAAGGAGCGACCGGCGAGCAGGTGCAAGTTTGTTTGCAACAAAGGAGAAGCAACGGCTTTATCGGCTGGGATTTTTCCCGTACAGAGCGGATGGCAATCCGTCTGCAATATCGCGCATGTGTCCGCCAGGCAGTTGCGCTGAATAATGGACAAGCGAATTCAAATTCCAGCCAGTCTTCATTTACTGTTCTTCCGCCTGTATCAACATGCTCTGATTTATACTGGTTTGATAATACAAACAGCGGTCAATGTCAGGAGCAGAAACAATTTTGTGGCGCGTATATGTATTACGGCTTACAAACTTTTATCAATCAGAAAGATTGTTTAAATGCGCTTTCTGTAGCGAGCGGAAATTGCACTCCAAATTGGAGATGCGATTGGGGCGCTTGTACCAATGGCTGGCAATCACAAACGCCTGTTGATTCCAGCAACTGCGGAGGCGCAACAGGGAATATCGTTTGCCCGGCATTGGCTCGCCAATGCACGCCGCCAACCCAGTGCAAAGCAGACACCGACTGTCCTACGGTGTGTTCCGTCTGCACATCTGGGATCAGTGTCTCATGTGGTGGTTCATGTATAACCTTTAAATGTGTAAGCGGAAAATGCGTTGCAAACACTACCCCGTCGATTACCGTTACTTCGCCGAACGGCGGAGAGACATACAAAAATGACGGAAGCCCCATCACGGTTAATTGGCAGACGAATAATGTGCCATCATCTCAAAAATTTGATGTCATTAGACTCAGAGCCTATCCAAACGGTCAGGAATACAATTTGGCTTACAACGTACTCAATGATGGTCATGAAGTTTTGGTTCCGTCCTCTGTTCCCGTTGGGGCTTATACTCTTGAAATCAAGACGTATGTAAACGGAATCCTGGTCATGGATTCAAGTGATTCATATTTCAAAATCATTGATGCGACAATTCCTATTGTTTCAGAACAAGTAAAATGCGTCTTCAATGGTACAACGACGGCGCAGAAGTGCTATACCGCAACTTCAGACAGCTCTTCAGCATTCGCTTGCAGCGGTATCGGTACCTGCGTCACCGGTGTCAAGGGACCCCAGGGTACTTCTCTAACTTGGAAAAGTTCTTGCGGCGGTTATGCCTACAGCACGCTGGATGGAAATAATGAATCTGTGAATTTCAGTTGCCCGGGAACCACCACCCCTCCGGCAGAAATCGACACCTCAGTAAAGATAAACCAGTCTGTCACGCTGGGAGCTGCGTCGACATTTGGTGTATTAGCCGGCTCAACAGTGACCAATACCGGTCCAACAACAATAACGGGGAATTTGGGCGTCAGTCCGGGAACTGCAGTCACCGGCTTCGCCCCAGGGGTTGTCAATGACGGTGCTATCCATGCTGCAGACACGCTTGCATCACAGGCAAAAGTAGCACTTACCATCGCCTATAATAATCTTGCAGGCCGTTCCACAAATCCGGTTAGCGTCTCGGGGAATCTGGGTGGATCTACCCTCAGCCCCGGCCTGTATAAATCTACTTCATCACTGGAGATCTCCTCGGGCGATCTCACGCTGGATGCAAAGGGCGATTCCAATGCTATATTTGTCTTTCAGATAGCATCGACACTGAATGTATCGGTCGGACGGAACGTCGTGCTCATCGGCGGAGCGAAAGCATCAAATATTTTCTGGCAAGTGGGAACCTCGGCAAACCTTGAAGCAAATTCAATCTTCAAGGGGACGATTCTTGCTGATCAATCCATCTCCCTTCAAACGGGTGCCCGAGTAGATGGCCGGCTTCTCGCTCGCATTGGTGCGGTAACGCTCCAGGGTAACGCGGTCACCGTACCCGGGAACTAAAATATTTCTTGATTATCTCACTTTTTTCCCCACTTCCTTATGACAACCATCATCGAACGCGACGTCAGTGGTGGTGATGGCGGCATTTTGTCCGCACTCACCTCCATCATTGCCATCGTCGCCATTCTTATTGTCACCGGCATCGCACTGTATGTTCTCCGGGTATATCCGTTCAATACGCAACCGCTTGCGGATAAAACAACTCCCACAGTGAACGTGAACGTCACCGGCTCTCTGCCTGGTACGAATACTCCTTCCGGACAGTAGTTCTAAGGGCTGAGATCACTTCTTGCCGCTAGGAGACCGCGCATACGCGGTCTTTGGTGATGATTTATGTAAGGGTGTACTCGTCTCAACGCTGGAAGCATCTCGTTCAGTTTATGGAAACTGCACAGATATACTCACCGAGCGATCGTTCCCGGGTAAGCCGGAGGGATTATCTTTCTTCAGCACTAGCGTTCCGTGTTTCCGCGCGGTTGCAAATGTCAGCGTCGCCGTGAAAGGCACATAGTTTTCGGTCATCCAGTCTCCTTGGGCACGTGCCGGTGTTGTTGCCAATTGATTGCCTTGATCATCCAGGAGGACCACAGGGAAACTCGCCTCGAAGTACCATGTTCCACGGGCCTTCCCCGAAATTGTCAGGGGGCTTTTCACCACCGCGTTCTCCTGGGGCGACACGACGACGATATCCCCGGAGCCAGTATCACTCGAAGACGAGGAGCCGGAGGAGCACTGGCGAACGACCCATCCGCATGTGCCATCCTGTTGACGTTCGCAACTCGGTCCGCCGATCGTTCCATCGTCACATCGCCAGTTGGGTATACCCATGGCCGGGACACATTCCTCCTTTGTGCAAGGAGCCACAGATGTGGAACTGCAAGCGCTCATTATGAGCAGAACAGCACTGAGGAATAGGATGGTTTTTTTCATGATCGTGTTTAGGGGAATGAAGACATTATATGGCTTTTGACTCCTTAGAAAGGGTGAACCCGCAAGAAGGACGCCACAGGCAGCCCTCCTCCCGCACCTTTAAGCCCACCTGACCTTCAATCTTCGCTGCGGATTGATCGCCCGGACCATCCGGCAGCGGTCCTTGTGGATGGTTATGTGACCGTTCCTGGTAACCACTCCGATCAGCAAGTCCGGCCGCGGATCCTGGGTGTGCGGGCTGCAACACTTGGCAAAACGGTAAGGCATCTGCGGTGGCGCCCCTTCCAGAACAATCAGTTCCTTTTTTTCGGCTGCCAGGGACTTTTTCGACTGCCGCCCGCTGCCTTGTTTTTTCGTCGGCAACGGCTCGGTGAAAGCATGCCGCAGCACCGCCGAAGTCCGGACCGAACCCATGCCGACTTTTACCAGCAGATCTTCCCGCTCTTTGACCGACAGTTGCTGTCCGTCAAACGTGCTTAGCGCGCTGAGATCGTTGTCGAGCGCCGGAAGACCGCGGGCCTTAAGCTCGGAGTTGACCGTTCCGCGGCCGCGAAGCAGAAACTGCGGCCGGTTGTGGGAGAAAAAGAATGTCTTGAGCTTGGACCTGGCCGAAGGAGTCACCAGTTCCTCGAGCCACTGCAGCGCCGGGCGCGGATTCTTGTGCGTCAGCACCTCCACCACGTCACCGTTCTCGAGCTTGTAGGAAATGGGGACGATGCCCCCGTTGACCCGGGCAGCCTTGAACCGAAGCCCGAGATCGGTATGCAGTACGAATGCGAAGTCCAGCGGGGTCCCGCCTTCAGGCAGCTCGATGATGTCCCCCCGCGGAGTCAGCACGTAGATGTGATCGACCAGTTTGAACTCGGCCTGCTGGTCGTCCGCTCCCCGGTCACCGATGGTCTGCTGCCGGAATAGAACGTCGCTCAGCTGCATGCGGCTGGCACCTTTGAGAACACGATTTTTCCGCTCCTGTTCCTTGTACAGCCAGTGCGCGGCGATGCCGTACTCGGCTTCGCGGTGCATTTCATGAGTCCGGATCTGTACCTCGACCATCAAATTTTTCGGCGCGCCAGGCAAACCGATCAAGCAGGTATGCAAACTCTGGTAACCGTTCGGCTTGGGGAAAGCGATGTAATCCTTGAACCGATGGCTCAGCGGCGTTGCTATCCGGTGCAGGAGTCCCAGCACCTGATAGCAATCCGGGACCGCCGGAACGACCACCCGGACCGCGAACAAATCGGTTATTTTTTGCAGATCACTGAGACTCTTTACGTTTAACTTCTGGAAAATACTGTAAGGCTGTTTTTCGCGGGCCGCCACCTCGACCTCGATCCCCTCCTGCTTCAGAAATTCCTTGATTTGCAGCGACATTTCGTTCAAAAACGATCCGTGTTCCTTATGCAGCAACCTGAGTTGTCCATCGATGTGTGACGCATCCGTCGCATAACACTCGGGGAAAGCGTGACGCTCCAGACGATACTTCATAGCATAGATACCAAGCCGAGCCGCCACCGGCGCAAAAAGCTGCAACGACTGCCGGGCCAGACGCGATCTGAATTCCTGACGGACCAGATCCAGATGTTCCATGAAATACGACTGGATCGCCAGCGCGATCAGCAGAACCCGGATATCGTCCGAAACCGAGACCAGCATGATTTTCATGTCATCCACGGACTTCCGCCAATCGCTGGTATACAGGTGACCAAGCAGATGGATCCGGCTTACGATATCCCGGACATTCCGCCCGAAAAGATCCTTTATCTGCTGCAGGGAGCAATCTGGAACTTTCAGCGCGTGTTGCAACAGGCAGGCAATCACGGCGTCCTCGTCCGGGCAAAACTCGGTAAGCAGGGCCGCAACTTCTAGAGCGTGATCGGCAAGCGTCAGACTCATCAGCGGATATTCCCGTTCGCCGTAAACCTGTTTGATGAAATCCTGCGCCTTAAGCAGGCGTTCTTCGTTGAGCGCCGGCATAAGACGCTTCAACGTCTCGACCGGACGGCCGGCAGCATGGGAACTTGCGCTCATCCGCCAAAAGAGTGGTTGATTTTATCATGGGAAACAAGAGCCCGGATAAAAATAGACCCGGTTTTCTTGGAAAACTTACAAAAAAGGTATTGACAATGGTCCCAACGTTGCTAATATGGCACCAAGTCCGAAGACCGGAGGCACTAGGCCTTAGGCTGAAAGTAAGCCCTCCCGAGGAGTACAGCAGCGCTCACCCGGCCCCGGCTTGGTGGATCGTGCCGTGTTCCTCGCTGGTCTCCCGGACCCTAAGGGAGACCGTTTTTTTATACCCCCATTCTATGGCTCTGACCCGCGAGCAAAAGGAAACCCAGGTCGCCGATCTTCAAAAGAAGATGAAGGCGGCATCGTCCGTGATTTTCGCCCATTACATCGGCCTGACCGTGGCCAACATCACCAAACTCCGGTCGGAGCTGAAGAAGGAGCAGGCCGAATTCAAGGTTGCCAAGAAATCGCTGATCCAGATCGCTCTCAAGCAGCTCAATGCTCCGGAAGTCAGCGAAGAAATGCTTCCCGGACCAGTAGCCTGCATCTTCAGCATGGGCGAGCCGACCAGCGGAGCAAGCATCGCATATAAATTCGGAAAAGATCACGCCCAGGTGAAGCTGATCGGCGGATTGTTCGGTGACAAACTTATGACTGCAACCGAAGCATTTGAATTTGCTTCCATCCCGCCGCGGCCCCAGTTGCTGGCGATCTTCATGTCCATGTGCAATACCCCGCTCAGCCAATTCATGAACGCCTGTTCGTCGCCGCTGACCGGTTTCGCCCGGGCTTTAAGCGAACTGGCCAAGCAGCGCACAGTGTCTGCTCCCCCGGTTCCTCCCGAACCCCAACCCCAGCCTCAACCCTAATTTCTAATTCCTAATTTCCCTTATTTTTATGTCCGACACCGTAACCCTCACCAAGGAAGAAAAAGCCGTCATTGACGCCCTGGAAAAGCTGAACGTTATCCAGCTTAACAATGTCGTTAAGTTCATGGAGAAACAATACGGCATCTCGGCTGCCGCTCCGGTAGCCGCTGCTGCTCCGGCTGCCGCCGCTCCGGTCGCCGAAGAGAAATCCTCCTATGACGTTGAACTTACCGATGCCGGCCCGCAGAAGATCGCCATCATCAAGGCGGTTCATGAAATTACGCAATTGGGGCTTGGCGAAGCCAAAGAATTGACCGTGAAAACCCCGTCGATCATCAAAAAGAGCGTTCCCAAGGCCGACGCCGAAGCCATGAAGAAGAAAATCGAGGCCGCCGGTGGAAAAGCGACTTTGAAATAAACTTATTTTGACACTCTACGAGGAGGCGAAGGTTTCGCCTCCTTTTTATAAATGTAGAATGTAGAATGTACAAAGATTTTCTAAATTCTAAATTTTTCAATGCGCATCCTCCTGCAACAATATCTGTTTCTTATCCCCCTGTTCGTCGGTCTTTTGACCGAAGCAGTAAAGATCTTCACCGAAGGCATTGAGCGCGGCGCCTGGCGCGAAGGACTCTTCAGACCGGGCGGCATGCCCTCCAGTCACTCGGCCTTTGTCACGTCGCTGCTCATCGTCGTTGGGAAAAGGCTCGGCGCGGATTCCGTGGAATTCGCCATCGCCTTCGTTTTCGCCTGCATCGTCTGGTATGACGCCATCAGTTTTCGCCATGCGCTCGGCGAACAGGCAAAGATCTTAAACCGGCTGCAACACTGGGAACATTTTTCGGAACGTCTGGGCCACTCGCTGAAAGAAGTCGTCGGCGGCATTCTTTTCGGCGCCGCGGTGACGTTGCTTGGCATCTGGATCGCAAGATAATGAATTCATCAGCAGACTTTCAAAGCCCGATTCCCCTTGCCAAGATAAAATAATATTGACAAACAACAATCAATTACCCTATAGTTTCTGTCGCAAACGCCTTCGTCTTAGTCGATCGGACCAATACCGAACACTCTAGAAAAGAAGGAAGGTTGCAATCCTTTACTTCCTTTTTTTCTTTTATATGGCTGATCAGCAGATCACCTGCCGCGACTGCGGTACGACTTTCACGTTCACCGAGGGTGAACAAGCCTTCTACACCGAGCGTGTACTCGCAGCTCCGCAGCGCTGCAAGGACTGCCGGGTAAAGCGCAAGAACGAGCGGCTTTCTAACCGCCAGATGTATCCCGCGACCTGCGCCAAGTGTGGCACGGCCTGCGAGGTACCGTTCAAACCGCGCCCCGAGTCCGAGGGTGGCCGGCCGGTCCTTTGTCTCAACTGCTTCAAAGCAGAAAAGGCTGAGGGCGGTTCGGTCCGTGCCCCCCGCAAAGGCCGAGAGGACGCACCAAGCGACTCTCTCGCGACTGCCGCGTAAAGTACGCGACGAATCGACGACGAAGGCCCGGCGAAATCCGGGCTTTTTTCGAAGAACAACTAAATCCGTGAAGGCAATCAGCAATTCATCAATCGTCGATCGCCCTTCCTCACCTTGGATCCGGGCAGTGTACAATAGTCCGTAATCTATGGGTGTCATCCGCCTGCTGTTGGCGTTATCTGTATTTATCACCCATACCAAACCCTTTTTTGGTTTGCCATTTGTCGGAGGTCGGATCGCCGTAGAAGCCTTCTTTGTGATTTCGGGGTTTTATATGGCCTTCATCCTGAATGAAAAGTATACGAAACCCGGTTCCTGGCGTCTGTTTCTTCAAAATCGTTTCTTGCGTCTGTACCCCATTTATCTGTTTTGCGTTCTTTTTACGCTGTTTGTCGTTATAAAAATCCATACCGATCCTTACCTGGGATGGTCTTCGCTCCTGAAACTTCGGTTCTCGACACTCCTGGCACTGATTGTCCCGCAAATTACGCTCATCGGACAGGACATCATGCTGTTCTTCAGCGTGAACTCCCATACCGGTTTTGTCACTTTTCAGCATCTCAATGATCCGGATGTCATTGCGGGATCATCATTTCTTTTCGTACCCACCGCCTGGTCGCTGGGAATAGAAATGTTGTTCTATGTTTTTGCCCCATTTCTGACTCGTCGTTCAAATATTGAGCTCCTGTTTTGGATGGCGCTCAGCCTGATTGTGCGGTTCGTGCTCTCCGGAGTATTCGGCCTCGGATCCGGTCCCTGGGTCAATTGTTTCTTCCTTAGTGAACTTGTTTTCTTCCTTTCCGGAATACTGGCTTACCGGTTTTTCGTCGTACTCCGGCACCGGCAGGTTAATCTCTTCTTCGGAAAAATATTTTGGGCTTATCTCATCGCGGCGACTCTGGCTCTCAACTTTGTTCCAATAGTTGAATGGGGCCGTTTGCTGATCTATATCGTACTTTTGATCGGCACAATGCCGTTTATTTTCCTGGCCACACGGACAACGAAGCTCGACCGGTGGATCGGGGAATTGGCCTATCCGTTTTATCTCGTTCATTTGCTGGTACTTCATATCAACGGCCAATTGGCCTGGCACCTCAGCTCTATCAATCTGGCAATTTTATCGTTGTTCGTTTCCGTGCTTCTTGTTGTGCTCATTGAACAACCGGTGAATAGCTGGCGGCAGCGCCGGGCCGGCTTCACCTTCACTGTTTTTCTCCCCAAAATACGTCTTGCGGCGGCGGCGGTCCTGACCATTGTGGCCTGCATCGGCATTGCCCGTGCGCCTCATGTCCCGCTGAATGATTACGAAAAAATGGAAACAGAGATCTATTTCTGGGCCAAGAATAACGAGGAGCCGGACACCGTCGTGATGCATTTTAATTCGCTGCCGCTCACGCCACGGCAAATCCTGAAGCTTATGATCCGTTCGCCAGACGTTCCTCAGAACTACCGCGACATTAGAGAACCTTTCGTCCAGCAATTTGGCAGTTTTTTGGAAGAGAATTACTACAAAAACTCCAAGAAGTGAAATCCGGACCTTTTTCGGAGAACAAAAAAATCATATAAACGAACGGCAGTCGCATTACCGCTAAACGCTCTTCCTGACGGCTTCCCTTAGCGCAGCAACGCCCTTGAGGTCGCAAACCAGCGTCGGAACCGCGACCCGGTGAACCGGCTCTTTGCCTTCGAGCCACGCATCGATCGCGATGAAACTTTCCTTATACATTTTCTGGGTGCTTTCCTCGGCATAAAAAGCGATGTGCGGCGTGACCAGAACGTTCGGATGATTGATCAGCTTCTCATTCCACTGGAAATCTTTTTCATGTTCCAGAACATCGAGCAGGGCATGCGAGACTTTTCCGATATCGAGTGCCTTTAGCAGGGCAGTGGAATCGATCAGCTCACCCCGGGCGGTATTTATGATAATTACTCCCGGCTTCATTTTTTCGAGCGCCTGTTCATTGATCAGGTGTGTCGTTTCCGGAAGCAGCGGCACATGCAAACTGATTATGTCGCTTTTCTCAAGCAACTCCTCGAATTCCACATACTTCACCCCAAAATGCGTCTCGAGCTCGACAACCCGGCACTTGTCCGCGGCTAAAATCTGCATCCCGAATCCATGGGCGATCTTCGCCGTATTGATACCGATTTTTCCGGTTCCCACGATGCCGATCGTCTTCCCCATCAGGGCCATACCCCGGAGCCCGTGATAATCGAAATTACCTTCCTGAACCTGCTGTTTGGCCTCGGTAATCCGGCGCAATGCCGACAGAAGCATTGCGAAGGCATGTTCGGCAATGACATGTGACCCGTAATCCGGAACGTTGCAGACAGTGATGCCCTGAGCCTTGCAGGCTTCCAGATCGATGTGGTTGAACCCGACCGACCGCGTGCAGATGAGCTTGAGCTGCGGCAGCGCCTTTACGACATCGGCAGTGAATTTTGAGTAGATGAAGTTGCAAACGACCTGTTTGCCCTTGCAAGCCCGGATGAGATCGATCCCGCTTAAGGCTTCCGTGCGGATCTCGGCTTTCGGCAAATGTTCCAAAACAATTTTTAAGTCGGCCGAGTCGACTTCGAGAAAAAGGATTGAAGGAGACGGAGGCATGGCGCAATGGTAGCGGATGGAATGGAGAAAAAGGAATACAAGGAATACAAAGAAAACAAGGAAGACAAAGAATTTTTCCTTGTAATCCTTGTACTCTTTGTCTTCCTTGTATTCCTCTCTCTCGCTACAATCCCCACGATGTCATTCACAGTCAGACCTGTCCGCGAGGAGAGGAAGTCATCCGGCAGGACAAAGAAGTATTTGCTGATCGCCGCCACTCTGCTCCAATCGATATTTCATTTATATCAATGGAAGAAAGAGCACGACGTGAAAGAGGCCAAAGAAACCCGGCGGATCCGCACTCTCAAGCGCACGGTAGCCATCCTCCTGGGAGTTCTCGTTGCCCTCCTCCTGATAATCGGCACTTTGAAAATTCTGGTCCGGTTGAAGGCGATTTCCCTCACCGGAATGATTTCCATGGTCAGCGAAAATCCCCCGACTGATGAACACGGCTTCACCAATGTCCTGTTACTCGGCGTCGGAGATGCCGACCACGACGGCATCGACCTGACTGACACGATAATGGTGGCCAGCCTGGATCCCGATCACACCAAAAGTGCCATCCTCCTGTCGATCCCGCGGGATACTTATGTTCTAAGCACGGAAAAGATGGGCAAAGGCCGGATCAACGAACTTTACCGGGATTACAAAATATCTTTGATCCGCCATGGTATGGAAAAATCGGCGGCTTCGGTGGAATCGCTGCGCCAGCTCGGCAGTGAGGTCGGAACGCTTATCGGTCTGCCGATCCAGGGAATCATCAAAGTAAATTTTTCCGGGTTCATTCAGGCTATCGACGCCATCGGCGGCATCGACGTCTTTGTCCCGGAGGACCTGATCGACACCGAATATCCGGGCCCCAACTATACGTACGAAACCTTCACTATTTTGAAAGGACCCCAGCATTTGAGCGGCGCGACCGCTCTGAAGTACGTTCGCAGCCGGCACTCCAGCAGCGACTTCTCCCGGTCGGCCCGCCAGCAGCAGGTCATCGCCGCGGCAGCGGCAAAAGTTCGGGCAAACGGACTGCTTAAAAACATGAGTAAAATAACCGAAATTCTCAGCATAATTTCCAAAAACGTCGAGACGACTTTCCCCACCCGCGAACTTCTCGGGCTCGCTAATTTGGGCAAGCAGATCGATCAGAAAAAAATCATTTCGATGCAATTATCGGATCAAAACGGGCTATTCGGCGGCGCGGTCGGACAAGCCGGATTCCTCTATTCCCCGCCGCGGGACCAGTTTGAAGGAGCCTCGGTGCTGCTACCCGTTTCCTACCCCGAAATGCCGGTTACCTGGAAACAAATCCAGGCCTTCGCCGGACTGCTGTTTCTTAACCGTGAACTTTTTGTCCGGCCACCCTCCATCGCCGTGCTGAATGCCGGAGCCAAAGAAGGCTCGGCCCGAAAACTCGCTGGCGAACTCTATAAATACGGTTTCAACGTCATCGACTCGCATAATTATCTGAAAAATAAAAATCCCTCGTTCGAAACTTCGTTTATCGCCATAAACCCGTCGGTCTCCGCCCCGGCCTCCGCCACCCCCGAAACTTCGGATCGCGAGACCCGAACCCAGCTTAGTGCCAGAATGCTGCAGAAAACGCTGCAGATGAAATCGCCGTCAATTCCGGTGGATCCTCTGGCCTTCGCCGAAAAGACTCCGGATATTATCATCGTCCTCGGCAAGGACTACCGGTTCAATCTCCTTCAGGATCTGACCAGCCAGTAATCGACTAAACCCTTCGATGCTCACACCCCGCGAGATCATCGCACAGGCCTGGGCCATCACCACCACTGAGCGTCCGCTCAAACGGTGGGGTTTTGTCGGTTCCTTTTTCCGGCTGCTCCTCGACATCAAACTTATCGCCTATCAGCTTTATTTTCTCTACGCCTTCGTGATAGCCGGGCGGCCCGTGGGCCTTTTCGACGACGTGATCTGGATCTACGACCATCTCCCCTTCGGGCTTTTTATTACGATCGTGACAACATTTCTGGTTCTCCTGTTCATTGAATTCCTTTTGCCGAGCTTCACCGACGGCGCGATCATCGGACTGGGAGCCAAGTCACACAACAAAGAAAAGGTTAACGGCGGGTTCGTCCTGGCGATGTACAACTTCTTTCCGATTTTCGCCGTTCATGAGCTCTTCGTTTTCAGCGGCGTCAATTTGCTGATCACCGCTTTGTCCATACTCCTCCGCTATGGCAGCGGCCTGCAGGGCTTCCTGATTGTCGTCACCCTGTTGCTCTGGTCGTTTTCAAGCATCCTGAAGTTCTTCTCCAGCTTCGCCGAGCCGGCTATCGTCATCGAAAAGGCCGGCATTTTCCTGGCGATCGGCAAAAGCATGAAACTGGTAATCAGCTACCTGTGGCATGTCATTTTCCTGGTCCTGCTGATGCTCATCATCAGCATCCGGATCTTCATCAATACCGTGATCGCCATCCTGATCCCGGTTATCGTTTTCGGAATCGGCCTCGTGCTGACTTATGTCTTTACCCCGGCTATCAGTTACACGATTGCCAGTATCATCGGACTGGTGCTCATCTTCATCACCGCCTATTTCTTCACCTACCTGCACGTTTTCAAGCAGACCGTCTGGACGATCCTGTTTATGGAACTGATCAAGGAAAAAGAACTCGATCATATCAACCTGCATGCCACCGAAGAACCGGCGATAATCGCGGGGGCGCCGGGTGTTTTGGCATAAAAAAACCGAATAAAAAAAATTGCTTGACCGTGGACGATCGTCCACCTATGATGGTGGACGATCGTACCAGAATCCACATGTCCCTCACCCCCCACCAGAGAACGGTTTTAAATTATATTACCGAGTTCCAAAACAAGCGGGGCTATTCGCCCTCGCTCGCCGACCTCGCCGTGGCTTTCGGCGTCCGCAGCAAAAACTCGGTAGCCAAAGTGGTCAACACCCTGGTCCATGAAAAACAGATCGAGAAAGATCCCAAGGGCCGGATCAAGATCGTTTCGATGGCACATCTGGATGATGTTCCGGTTCCGTTGACGCTGCCGCTCTTCGGGCCGATTGCTGCAGGGTTTCCCACTACCGCCGAAGAATATTCCGAGCAAATAACTCTGGACCATTACCTGGTCAAAAACCGCACGTCCACGTTCCTTCTACGGGTCAAAGGCGAAAGCATGATAAACGCCGGAATCCGCGAAGGGGACTTGGTAATAGTCGACCGGGGCCGGGAACCCCGCAGCGAGGACATCGTGGTCGGCGTCCTGGACGGCGAGTTCACTTTGAAACGTTTAAAGAAAGACAAAGGCAAGCATTACCTTAAGGCTGAGAATGACGATTTTCCCGATCTGCACGCGCTGGATGAACTTAAAGTGGCCGGCGTAGTCGTCGGATCGGTCCGGAAATATCACTGACCGGAACAAGACACGGGGTTCAACGGATTTTTAAAACTTTTTCGTATCGGTTTGAGGACCGGAAAATTGAAATATCGGGGGGCAAAAGAGTCCCAGACGGTAAAGAAGCCCGAAGAGAGATACTTTTAAAACGCCGAACCCGTAAATTATGCTTCGTTTGAGATTTATCGAAGAGGCTTCGGGGAAATATTTCGCCGGGCAGGATATCTCCCCCACCCGATAATTTTTCAGGATGATTTGCGCCAGTATTTCATTGTCAAAAACAAAATCATTGGAATTTTTGTCCAAAGGCAGACTTTGAAGTACTTCTCTCCGGAAAGCCCGATAACCGGTGTGGAATTCGGAAAGTTTTGAGCCGAGCAACAGGTTCTGGATGAACGTGAGGAACCGGTTACTGACATACTTCCAGAGCGGCATACCGCCCCGGAGAGCGTCCCCACCAAGGATGCGTGACCCCAGTGCGATGTCATCCTGTCCATCGGTCAAAAGAGAGCACAGAGGAAGAATGAGGTGCGGGTCGTATTGGTAGTCCGGATGAACCATGACGATGATCTGCGCCCCGTGTTCGAGCGCCGCGCGGTAGCAGGTTTTCTGGTTGGCACCGTACCCTCTGTTCTCTGCATGGACAATCGTCGTGAGGCCGAGTTTTTTGGCTACTTCCACGGTCGCATCCTGGCTGCAATCATCGACCAGTATCACCTCGTCGACGATATCTTTAGGTATTTCCCGGTAGGTTCTTTCCACCGTTTCAGCAGCATTGTAGGCAGGCATCACCACGATAATTTTTTTACCATTGAGCACCCCGGGAAGATATCAGAAGAAAGCGGCTGGCGGCCAGCAATAAGCGATTTCTATGTTGGCGATAAATATTTGGCACCAAAGGGCGTGCCGCCACCGGGGGTTTGCGGTCTGCCACGTCGTTCGCGAACGACGTGGCGTGGGATTGGCGGCACAGCTTTTTTCTTCTTGCCCTGAGCGAGCGAAGCGAGCCGAAGGGTGCTTCTTTCTTTTGTAGCGAGCAACAAAAGAAAGAAGAAGTTGCCCGCTCGGACAAAGAAAGAACATATCACCCTGCTCTCAAAGTTGAGCCAACCGTTCCTCAACTTTCTTAAGCTTCTCTTCGACTTCCGCAAGCTTGCTTTTTTCCGCTTCCACAAGCACCGCAGGTGCCCGGAGCGTGAAATCTTTGTTCTGAAGCTTGCTTAGAAGGCTGCCACGATAACGTGTGAGCGAAGCCTGTTCTTTAAGCAGGCTTTCTTTAACCTTTACCGGATCGAAAAGTCCCTCGAGCGAGAGATGAACCTCTATTCCGGAAAGGAACGTACTTGCGGTGTTCGCGTGTTTGACCGGTTTGGCATCGATTATGAGTATCCCCACATGCGCCAGCCGCCGGATGTGGGCCTCCTGGGACTTAAGCAGCTCGGCATGCTTTTTCGCATGAACGAACACCGTAACTTTTTTACCGGCTTCTATCCCCTGTTCCACCCGCAACTTGCGAATTGCGGTGATGACATCGATGAGAATATGAAAATCATCGTAAGCCTTCCGATCCTTTCGCTCTTCTTTAACTTTCGGCCACTCCTCGGAAATAAGCATGACCGCGTTTTGCGGTTTCACATGGGACCAGAGTTCTTCGGTCACAAAGGGACAATAGGGATGCAGCAGCTTCAGTACGCGCCGCAAAATATGCACGAGCACGGCATGATTGGCACTCCCCTTGCTTAGCTCCAGGTACCAGTCACAGAAGAAATCCCAGACAAAGCCATAAAGTTTCTCGCCGATATCGCTGAGACGGTATTCCTCAAGTCCTTTTGTCACCTCCTCGATCAATACCTCGGACGCATGCAAAACGGCACGGTCGGCGAGTGACAGTGAACCCGGATCCGGCAGCTTGGTGATGGATTTCGGATCGATCCCCGCCTGCTCGCATTGGAGAAGTACAAACCGTGAAGCGTTCCAGAGCTTGTTTATGAAATTCCTGTACCCTGCGATTTTCTCTTCATAAAGCCGCGAATCGTTTCCCGGGCTCTGGCCGACGATCATCGATAATCTCAGGGCATCCGCTCCGTACTTCGGGATGATGTCCAGCGGATCGATCGCGGTTTCGGGGTGGCTCTTGCTCATTTTTTCTCCATTACGATCCAAAACGAGACCGTGGAGATACACTGTTTCGAATGGAATGTCCCCCGTGGCATAAATTGTCATAAGAATCATGCGCGCCACCCAGAAAAACAGGATATCGCCCGCGGTTTCCAAAACCTGAGTGGGGTGGAAATCGCGAAAATCGGGACTCTTTTTGAGCAAATCCTCAAGCGACAAAGAAAAATCATCGGCAAGAGATGGATCGATGAGTGTCGACCATGTCCAGAGACCGGAAGAAAACCATGTATCAAGCGTATCGGTATCTTGTTCCCACCCCTTGCCTTCCGGCGGAAGCACACCCGCATGCATTTCCATTGAACTGCCGGATTTGCGATACCAAACCGTCACCCGGTGCCCCCACCAGATCTGCCGCGAAATACACCAATCCCGCAGATTATCGATCCAGTTGAAATAAACTTTCTCAAATCGCTCCGGAATGATCCGGATATCCTTTTTCTTTATAACCTCCTGCATGACGGATTTCAGGCTCATTTTCTTCTTTTTCCAGATAACCACCGGTTTATTCACGTCGATGAACCACTGTTCCTTGATCTGCGGCTCGACCAGGCCTTTTCCGCGGTAACTGACCGCAACCCGGTGAACGTAATTTTCATCGACTTTGACCAATAGACCCTTGCTCTTCAATTTCTCGACGACCTTCGGCCGTGCTTCCTCGATCGGCTGACCGGCGAACTCACCGGCGATGGGCATCAGCCGGCCATCAAAATCGATGATCTGTTCCCGCTGTAGTTTATGTCGTTCCGAAAGCTCGAAATCCACCATGTCATGCCACGGCGTGATCGTCATTACACCAGTACCGAACTCGGGATCCACGATCTTATCCTTTATAACCGTCGCCTTCACCGGCCCGTTGATCCATTCCGCAGTGAAAGTATCTCCATCTTTGTATTTGGCATAACGCTTGTCGTCCGGATGCATCACCACGTACTTGTCGCCGAACTTCGTTTCCGGCCGCGCAGTAGAGATCTGGAACGGGCCATACTGGAAGGTGTAATACGGCGTCTTCTCCTCGATGTATTCGATCTCATCATCACTTACGGTCGTCTGCATCTTCGGGTCCCAGTTCACCGCACGGTGACCGCGGTAAATCAAACCATCGTTGTACATTTTCACGAAGACCTCGTTTACGCAGCGATTCAAAGTCGGATCCAGCGTATAGCGCTCCCTGGACCAGTCGCAGCTGGCACCCATTTTCCTGATCTGCGAGCGGATGGTCCCGCGGCTCTTCTCCACGAAATCGGCGATCCTCCGGATCAGTTCCTTTCGCCCGAGCTTGGCCCGCGGATCCGGGATGTTCTCCTCCTTTTGAATCTGTTTAATGACTACACTCTCGGTCGCGATGGATGCATGATCGGTTCCCGGCACCCAGAGCGCCCGCCTCCCGCGCATCCGGTTAAACCGGATGAAGATGTCCTCGAGCGCCAGCATGACCGAGTGCCCCAGATGCAGCTGTCCCGTAGCGTTCGGCGGCGGCATGCTTATCGTAAACGTTTCGGCTTTCTGGTCCCTCACACTTTCGGGCTTGAATGCCGCATTTTTTTCCCACATTTCATAAATCCTGTCCTCGCACGCCTTCGGGTCGTAAGTTTTGGGAAGCGGCATTGGGAAGAAGTCTACTACTGATGAACTGCAAGCCAAATTTTGACTGTTGACAATATGGCATAGAGTTGCATAAGATAGAACAAGAGCGTGAAGTTTTAGCCTCATTCATTTTTTGCGCTCTTCTATTGTTGAGTTGTGGTTCGATCTGTTGTCCGTACTTGGAGGGCCAATCGTGGCGAATCCACCGGTCTAGTGACCGCGCTTGCTACCTCTCAGGTAGCCATCGTCAGTCACAATGATTGTTCCCTACCTCTTCAACCGAGTGTCCCTCATCCGAGGGACACACAACGACGCCGCTCCGGGAACCCTGTTCCCGGGGCGGCTATCATAAATATTCAAAATATAAAAAAATACCTTTCGATCACCGATTTTTTTGTGTGCAATCAATCAAAAAATCGGAGAAGTGACTAAAACGAGCCGTGAATAATAACCCGGTACCAAAGGGGTGGCGTGCGCCGCCAGCCTTCGCCCGCCTGAGGCGGGCTTCGGCCGGCAAGCAGGTGGGCGCACTTGCCCTTCCGTAGATCCGCGGAGTGAAGGAGGGCGTTTTCCCTGCCCTGAGCCTGTTGAAGGGTTTCGTCCTTTCTTTGTCGCGCACAAAGAAAGGACAGAGAAATTATTTAAACATACTCAAAAGAATGACTTTGGTAATCGATACGAGAACGGCCAAGTCCGATTATTTTGACAACGCAAACTTACTCTGAAAGAATCACGTCTGGTTCCAGATCCTTCACATCGAAGGCGGATTCTCAATAAATGCATCTAAATTTTTCTCCTTCAGATGGGAGTCTTTCTCGTCAAAGAGCCTTTCTTTTCCGGGATAGGCTCCCACCTGATTTAGGAGGTATAAAGAAAAAATAGGTGGTTACCTACACTCGATGAGCGGATCATCTGCTCATACGTAAAAATGACTTCTTTGGCTTGTTGCCACGCCGGAAGTCAAAGTGCATCAGATTTTTGTGGCAAAACGAACGTTTGGTTCTGGTTCTTGCCGCATCCGAACATCCGGAGCGGCCCAACCATGGAGTACATGGCCATGAACAGACGACGACGAACGGTGTTCGCAGTCCACACAAGAAGCATGACGAGCGCGGCCGCCAAGAAGATGGCGACGACGATGGCGGTTACCCTCGACATCAAGACGCTGGCCGACACGAACGCGATCGCGGATGCCGCCCTTGGCGCGAGCTGAAGATCAGCCCGCAAGCCCACGGCTCCCGGGCCTTAGTGCGTGGAGCATCTTAGATGCATGTCATTGAGACCCTCTCGATGACTTGTATCTGGAACCGGGTCCTGGGGAGAAATCCCTGGGGCCCGTTTCTTTAATGGCCTGGCACCGTGTGCTCCGTATTTCCAAAAGAAAACATCCGGAAAGATTTACAAAGAAAATATGTTAAAGAAGGTGTATACTTGCTTTTCTCCATGACCATCCTCTCTCGCTTCCATACGGCCCCCGAGCACCGGCTCCTCATGCGCGGAGTTTTTGGTAATGTCGAGAACGTCGTCGGTGGCGCATGGAAGGAGAATGTCGGAGAACCCATCGAACGCGGGAATTACGCAAAAGCAGCACTGGGGATTCCCATTGCCGCTCTCGACAACATTCTTACCGCACCCGATGCCGCATTGGCCGGGCTGGTTGGTGACGATATCGAGCCGCTTAAAGCACAATCGTTTGCCAGAACTACCCGTGACGTTCGCCGGATCACAAGACACGGTTTGGATACTTTAGGAAACCTGCTCACGCTTAAACCCTGGGAAGCAACCAAGAGCCTTGTAAAAGGCGGCGTAGCTGTTGTCGGCTTGGGCGGAGATGTCCCGATGGACATAATAAACGACGCAACCGGCGTCAGCATCGTTGAAAGAAAACAGGCACAGTATCATGACAAAATTCTCGCACTCGCAGCATGAGTATCAACACGCCTCAATCCAGGCTCGAATCCGGTTCCGGCCAAACTTGGATCAATCGGGGACTTTGGATAGGAGGAGGCATCTTGGCAGTCGCCTTCGGAACGCACTTACTCATCCATGAGCTTCTTCATCATCACGTTTCCCACGCAGCCATCGGCCACGCTTTGGCTGCATAAAATTTAACCAAGGTACTCGCAGTAGAAAAAATATAGCTTTTGTGTTATAATAAACATACAAATACCTATGCAACATCCGGTTGAAATCGGCTCACCGGGAATGAAAGAAGTTCTGAGTACCGGTAACGTGATACCGCCGGCTGACTTCGCGGCAAACGCGATTGGAGGAATAACCAGATTCCTCGGTACCATCGCACCGCCGCTTTTGACGCTTGCAATCGCGGGAATGGGACTTCAGATGATCGTGACCGGAAAGAAACCGAAAATCCTGGGTGGATGACTCTGCCCTGGTCTGACCGGTTACAGTACAATAAACCCCGATATGCCCACCTACGAATTCCAATGCACGGAATGCCAAAACTCCTTCCCGAAGGTTTTCCCGTTCGGCACGAAGGAAACTCCGCCCTGCCCGGTCTGCGGCGGCGTCACGCGCAAGCTGATCAAACCGCCGATGATCCACTTCAAAGGCAGCGGATTTTATAAAACCGACAACGCCGGATCTTCCGAACCCGCGGCCAAACCGAAAGACAGCAAACCCAAAACTTCCGAAAAGAAATCTGCGCCGCCAGCACCCTCACCCGCATGAACAACCACAAACGAAAACGAGCCGGCCTTCCCGATATGGAACCCTGGGTAACGAGAATCACTTCGCTCACCTATACCCGGCTGGCACTGCTTTACGCCGGATTGATCGTCGGTTTCGGCGTTTTGTATTTCCTGCTTTCGACATTTGTCCCGGGCCACGGGCCATCCATACCGCTGGGAGCAAAATCATGGCTCAGATTTTTGGATGCACTGTATTTCAGCACGATTACGGCGACATCCGTCGGCTACGGGGACATCTCCCCCCACGGAATTTCGAAAGTTCTCGCCGGATTCCAGAGCATTTCTTCGCTCTTCGTGTTCGCCATTCTGGTGAGCAAGCCGATCTCGCACCGGCAGGAAGCCGCGCTGTACCAGATGCACCAGCTAACATTCGACGACGTCTTCACCTCCGTCCGCGAGGGATTTTTCATAATGCGGAAGGATTTCGACGAACTCATTTCGGAAGCTCACCAAACAAAAAAACTCCAGGAAAATTTATGGGAAAATCTGCTGACCGCCTACCGTCAGGGCGAAGTATTGTTCGAGGAAATCCCGAAGTTCTACGACACCGAACGGCGGCTTTATGTGATCGACACGCACCGGGAACAGCTGCTCATCGAATCCGTGGAACGAACACTCGAACGACTCTGGACGCTGCTTAGGACATTCGACGCCGTCGGCATCCGCTGGCGGGAAGATGCCAAGCACACGGAACGCTTCGACGAACTTCTGGCCATCGCGAAACGGACAGCTGCACACTGGCAGGCCAAGTCCCCGCACCGGGCCAAGGAAGAATTTTCGGAGCTGGAAACGGTTCTCTCAGAAATCATAAGTCTCCGGGAGAAGAAATAGAAAAAACAGGATTCGATAATTTCTTCACCAAAGGAGGGCGCGTTCTTGGTTCTTTTTCTTTGTCGCTCGAACAAAGAAAAGAACAGAAAACCACAATCGCTAGTTCTATCTCCTAAACGATCCACGGCCTCCGCCTCCCGGTCTGCCGCGTGGCGGACCGCTTGGCCGTGGCGGCGGCGGTATCCATCCGGCTGGTGGTGGCGTCATCTGCTTCAGTGAGAACCGGGTCTTGCCTTCGATCGGATCGAACTCGACGCACTTCGCCTTCACGGTGTCGCCGACCTTCAGCACATCCTCGACTTTCTCCGTCCGTGTCCATTGCAGCTCGGAAATGTGGATCATGGCATCCTTGCCGTGACCGAATTCGACTATCGCTCCTACTCCGTCGATGATCCGCGCGACTTTGGCATCGTAGACCTTGCCGACTTCCGGCTTCTCGACGATGCCGAGAACCCATTCCTTGGCTTTCTGCATCATTTCGCCGTTAACGGAGGTTATGAAGATCAGCCCGCTGTCTTCGATGTCGATCTCGACGCCCAGATCCTTGGTGATCTTCTGGATCGTTTCGCCACCCTTGCCGATCACCAGACGGATATCCTCCGGATTGATCTGGATCGTCTCGATCCGCGGGGCAAACGGACTCATTTCTTTCCTCGGCTCGGGAATAGCCTTCAGCATTACGTCCAGAATAAACTGGCGGCCGGTTTTTGACCGCTCCAGTGCTTCGGCAAAAACATGATCCGGCAGACCCTTTATCTTTATGTCCATCTGGATCGCCGTGATGCCTTTCGCGGTGCCGGCAACCTTGAAATCCATATCGCCGCCGAAGTCCTCCTCGTCCTGAAGATCGGACAGGATGACGTATTTGTCCTTGGCTTCATCGGAAATCAAGCCGAGCGCTATGCCCGATACCGGTGCGCTTATCGGCACTCCGGCGGCCATCAGCGCCAGCGTGGAACCGCAGGTTGCCGCCATGGAAGAGGAACCGTTTGACTCCAGAATCTCAGTAACGGTCCGGATGGTATACGGGAAACTTTCGAGCGTCGGCAGAACCGGCTCCAGCGCGCGCTGCGCCAAATTCCCATGGCCGATCTCGCGGTTGCCGACAAAGAGACGATTACTGGTCTCCCCGACCGAAAACGGCGGGAAATTGTAGTGATGCATGTACCTCAATTCTTCTTCGCCTTCCATTCCTTCCATGAGCTGCCGATCGCCCGGTGCGCCAAAAGTGCAGGTCGTGAGCCCCTGGGTTTCTCCACGCTGGAATAGCGCTGACCCGTGCACGCGCTTCGGGAGGATATCCACCAGACAGGAAATCGGGCGGATTTCTTCGATCTTCCGGCTGCTCATCCGGACCCCTTCTTCCAAAATCAGGCGCCGGACTTCGCTCTTGATAATCTTGTCGACCAGTTCGGGGGCTTTCTTGTAGAGCTTAATGAGTTCCTCATTCTCCCCCGCCGGACCATGTTTTGCTTCGAGCTTTTCTACAGCCTGATCCATCAAGCCGGTGAAAATCTTCCGGCGTGCAAGTTTCTCAAGCGGATCACGGATTGCCTTGCTGGCAATCGGCAGCACCCAATCGGTAAGCATCTTCAAATCTTCTTTGGACAGCTCAAGAGCCGGTTCAGGCACAAACTTCTTTTTTCCGACTTCTTTCTGAATATCGGCGAAGAACCGTGCGATTTTCTGCGCCCATTTCTTGCCGAAGTCGATGGCCCGGAGGATCTGGTCCTCTGGAACCTGGTTCGCCCCCGCTTCGATCATCACGATCCGCTCGAGCGAGGCGGTCACGAACATATCAAGATCACTTTTCTTCCGGGCCTCTACCGTTGGATTCAGAACCAGTTCGCCGCCGATTAGCCCCACGCGAACCGTACCAAGCGGACCATCAGCCGGACAATCCGACAGCGCCACAGCCAGATTGGCGGCGTTGGCCGAGGTTATGTCATGCTCGTGCTCGAAATCATACGAGAGGACCGTGGCGAAGATTTGGATGTCGTTACGGATATGCTTCGGGAACATCGGCCTGAGTCCCCGATCAATTACCCTGCCGAGTAAAACGTATGGATCCGCGGGACGCCCTTCGCGCTTCCTAAAACGACTGCCGGAGATCTTGCCACCGGCGTAGTACTTCTCCTGGTACACGACCTGCAGCGGCAGGAAATCCACGCCTTCGCGCGGCTTCAGGCTGACGGTGCAGTTGCCGAGCGATACCGTATCGCCCATCTGACAGATCACCGAAGCATTGGCTTGGGTGGCCAAAAGTCCGGTACGCACGACCATCGGCTCGTTGCCGAGTACGAGAGAATATTCTTTTTGCATAGTATGAATGGGAAGCGGATAGCGCTCCCCCCTTAAGCCAGTGGACCTTTGTTTGTTTGGACTTACATATCAACATCCTCTACGGGGACACTGGTACGTAAATCCAACAAAAATCCGGTGGTAAAGGGAAAGAGCGTGGCTCTACCTTACAACATACTTCCCGTTCAGGCCAGCAACCGATTACTTTTTCAGATCCAGCGCATCGATTACCTTCTGGTAATCCTCCGGCTTGTTCATCCGGAGATAGGTCAGAAGTTTGCGGCGGCGCGCGACTTTGGCGATGAGGCCCCGGCGCGCGGAGTTGTCCTTCTTATGATCTTTGAGATGTTTGGTCACCTGGTCGATCTCCTTGGTGAGTATCGCCACCTGAACCGCCGGGGAACCCGTGTCCGTTTCATGGAGACGATGCTTGGTGATGATTTTCTTCTTCGATGCGCGTTTTAAGGCCATATAAGTTGGGGGGAGACGGTGCCAGCTGCGTGCGGCACAACTTTAAACGGTTCTTCGGGCCTCCTCTAGCGGGAAACGCATAGAAGAAGCGCGATAGCCGGGCAAGTGTACCAATGCACCGGTTAAAGTCAAGTGTTGCACTAGGATAAGCGCAAAAGTAGGCATAAAGTGGACAATCGTCCACCGTGTGCTAGGATGGCAACCATGGAAATCTTTTTGATCATCATCGGATCAATCATCGTCGCAGGAATAGTCATCAATATTGTTCTGCAACTAAGACGCCCGCAGGTTCCATCTGCCGGACGTGACTTGAGCCAGGATCTGGCGAGACTGGAAAAAGATCTGGAAGCCGAGCGGGCCGAAAAGAACAAACTTGCCGGCAAGGGCAAGCAACTCTACGAGAGTTATAAGAACCTGGAAGCCGAGTACAAGGCGGCACAGAAAGAAAGGGATTCCCTGAAGGAACGGATCGCGAACTTTGAAGCGGAGAGGAATCAACGTGAAAAAGAGCACCGGCAACTGGTCGAAAAACAGGACTCCGCCGTAACGGCCCTGAAAGAAGAACGGCAGCGGGTAATCAGCGAGGAAGAGAACCGGCGCAGACAAGCCGAGGAAGAACGCGACCGGGTCTGGGCCGAGCACGAGAATAATGTGATTTCAAACCTGCTGGACCTGTGCAAACAGCCGCAATATCAATTTACCTGCTATACCAACAAAAACCTGCCCGAGGAATTTGACGGCAGTTTGAAGCCGGATTTTCTCATCGAGTTTCTGGATCAGTACGTGATCTTCGATGCCAAAGTAAGCAAGGCCCTTAGTCTGCAGGGTTACATCGACGAGGCCGTGAAAAAAACCGCCGACAAAGTCAGGAAAAATAAAAAAATATATCCGCACATTTTCCTGGTAGTCCCGACCGAAGCGATCTCCGAACTGAAACGGGTGGTTTATCCCAAAGATGAACTGATGTTTTATGTAATTTCACGGGAAGCTCTCGCGCCGATTTTGGCTTCACTTAGACGCATTTCGACCTATGAGCTGGCCGAGCAATTGGACCCGCAGAAACGCGAGAACATCATCAATATCATCGCCGAACTCGTGACACATATCAGCTATCGCAACGCTCATGAACTCATCCTCACCCGGATGGGAGCGGAAACCGTCGAACGGGCGGCGCACCTGGATCCGGACATCGCGCTCGAAGTCGAACAAAAACAGTCCGACAAAAAAATGACCCAGCTACCGCCGTCGGAGATCAAACGCCTGGCCTCCAGTCTTACCGAACAAAAACTGGCCGCCTCCAAACTGGCCTCGCCGAAAGCCGCGGTAAAGAAAGCATTTATCGAATCGGCCCAATCGGTGATTTCGCAGAAGCTGTTGTAATTGTTGGCAAAGGCAAAGCTAATTCCCCTCGCGCCAGGCGGGGTTTTTTTGTATCCTTCCCCTCTCTCCATGGCCAGCTGCATTTCATCCCAGTTTTCCGGCCCAACTCAAAACCACGAACCGATGGTCGGTTTTCCGGATGAAGATACCTCGCCGGGCTCAGCCGGCTGGTCATTTGTAGTCGATGAGCAAAGGGAAACACCCAGCTCGCGTCTTCAAATGCTTACACTTTTTGGTCCTGTTCCTACGCTGTTTGATTCGAATACACGGGGTTCAAGAGACCTGGTTACCTGGGGATTCACTGAACACAAAGATGGAAAAACAACAATAATCAACATGCATATGAAAGCGGCCATCGCAGAAATAATACGGACAAGGGAAATCCTTATTCCCAAGGGAGGCGCAAAAGAAGAATCGATCAGAATTGCCCGGCAGGAACTTCTTAAAGAGGTTGTTTCCTTTTACGACCATTCAAAGGACAGCTGAAGGAAACGGCGCTAGAATCAGACGCCAATGTCTTATGATGATCCAATCCTCGGACCACTGAACGAATCCCAGCGGGAAGCGGTTCTAAGGATCAAAGGCCCGGCGCTGATACTGGCCGGGGCCGGCAGCGGCAAGACCCGGACGCTGACTCACCGCATCGCTTACATGATCGATCAGGGCATACCGCCCTGGCAGATACTTGCCGTGACTTTCACCAACAAAGCCGCCCAGGAGATGAAGGAGCGGATCAGGACCCTTCTTAAGATCACCAGCGCCGAAGGCACCGAGCGCGAACACCTGCCGGCCAGCGGCACGTTCCACTCGATCTGCGCGCGGATACTCCGGCGTGATATCGAAAACATCGGCCGCAACCGAAATTATGTGATCTACGATGCCGACGATCAGGAAAAAGTGATGCAGCATGTTCTACGGACGATGAAAATCGCGCCCGAGGAACTGAAGCCGCGGGCGGCACTGTCCCACATCGGCCGGTTCAAGTGCGAGGCGCTGTCACCGAACGACGTCAGAGCGCAGGCCACGACTTACATCACCGCCCGGATGGCCGAAGTTTTCGCAAGCTACCAACAGGAACTCAGAAGCGCCGAAGCGCTGGATTTCGATGATCTGATACTGGAAACGATCCGTCTGTTCCGCGAGTGCCCGAATATTCTGGAACGTTACCAGCGGACATGGCGTTACCTGCACGTCGACGAGTATCAGGACACCAACCATTCCCAATACCTGTTCATCAGCCTGCTGGCCGGCAAGGACCGCAACCTCTGCGTGATCGGCGATCCGGATCAGGCGATCTACGCCTTCCGCGGCGCGGACATCCGGAACATTTTGGAGTTCAATCACGAGTACCCCGACGCCGTCAGCGTGAAACTGGAACGAAATTACCGCTCGACCCAGCAGATACTGGATGCCGCCGACGCGATCATCGCCGCCAATCCGAACCGGCCGCAGAAAAAAATGTGGACCGACCGGAAAGACGGCATGAAGCTCTCGCTCGAAGAGGTAAACGACGAGCGGCGCGAAGCCGAAGTGGCGATAAAAGGCGTACTTGAGCGGCACCGCAAAGACATGCCGCTTCGGGAGCAGGCGATTTTGTACCGCACCAACGCGCAGTCCCGGCTGCTCGAGGAAGCGTGCCTGCGGGCTTCGGTCCCCTACCGGATTTACGGCGGGGTGAAGTTCTATGCCCGCCGCGAAGTGAAAGACGTCATCGCCTACCTTTATGTGGTGTTGAACCCGAACGACACGATCTCGCTCTTGCGGATCATCAACGTCCCTTCCCGGAAAATCGGCGAGACGACCATCGGCCGGCTGCAAAGTTTCTGCAATGAGCGACATTTAAGTCTCTGGCAGGCACTCCGGCACATCGAGATGGTCGAGGGTCTGGGTGATCCGGTGAAAAAACGGCTCGGCGGTTTTGCCGCGCTGATCGAGAACCTGAAAAAACTGTCCGGGGAACACGTCGTCAGCGAGCTGGCCGCGGAACTGATCGAGCGCATCGGGCTGGAGAAACATCTCCGCGACGACACCGACGAGGGCGAAGCGCGCTGGGAAAACGTTCTGGAACTTTTGTCCGTCACCAAAAAATACGACCACCTCCCGCCGCCGGAATCGCTCACCAGTTTTTTGGAAGAGGTCGCGCTGATTTCGGAAGTGGATGCCATGACCGAGGAACGCAGCGACTCGCTGACGCTGATGACCCTGCACCTGTGCAAGGGACTGGAGTTCCGCTCGGTTACCGTCGTCGGCTGCGAGGAGGGCTTGCTGCCGCACAGCGCATCGGCTTTCGACCACAACCAGCTGGAAGAGGAACGGCGACTTTTGTACGTCGGCATGACCCGGGCCAAGGACCATCTTTCGCTCCTGCATACCATGCAGCGCACGCTCTGGGGCAAAACTACCAGCAACGCCCGAAGCCGGTTCCTTGACGATCTCCCGCACGAAGTGATCGAAGTAAAAAGCGAGCTTCTGGAAAGCAAATTCGGCTGGATCACCAGTTCCTCAACACCGCATCCAAGACCCAAAGCCAAAGCTTTCAATGAATTCAATCAGGATACCGAATCCGAACAATGGTTACAGCACATCGAAGAAGAGCTGACTGAAGGTACCAGGATACTTCACCGGACGCTCGGCGAAGGAACGGTCTTAAAGCGCAGCGGCGACGTCGCCGAAATACTGTTCGACAACGGAAAAACCAAACACCTGGCGCTCGGAATCGCACCGATAAAAATAATGACCAAATCCCAATGACCAGTCACCAACTACCGGCGGAACCGACTGCATGGGGAAGGCCCCTGAAAGGGGCTTGAGAAAATAACAGAATAAATTGTTTTTATTTTATTTAACCATGCTCACCCCCTCACCCTTCCCTCTCCCCCTTTGCGCAACGCAAAGGGGGAGAGGGTGGAGCGAGTCAGCCGTGGCTGACGAGCGAGAGTGAGGGGGTTTATGAGAAAGGAAAAAAAAGAAAAAAACTCGCCGGAACAGTAAAACCTGGCGGCATCTCACCGGCAAAGCCGATAGTTTCTCAATAGTGGATGACCAAAACACACTGACTAAAATTGGTCATTGGTCATTTTCTCAGACCTGCACTTTTTTCGATTCCTGACTCCCACCTCTCATAATCAAAAGTTGAATCCCGGCAAACAGCGCGAAGAAGAGATTTAGCCAGAAAAATACCTGGTTGTTTTCGATGTAGCTGAAATATGTGATAAGCGCGCTGCCCAAGGCCAATGCAAACTCACGATGCGAAGTTCCGCCCTTGGAACAATAGCCCATGGCTATCCCTGCCAGACCGAGTATGAAGAAAATAGTCGAATAACCGGGCAGCAGCCAAAGAGACCAGACGATAAGCCCCAGGCCACCCAGACCGATTATCGGCGTTCCGATCCGTTCATCAACCTCAAACATCATGAAAACGCTCGAAAGATTGACCAGTCCCTGCAGAAATACGAAAAAAACCGTTCCGCCGGCAAGATAATTCATAATCGAGTAAGCCAAAGTGAAGATTCCTCCGACGGCAAACAGCCAATCTTTGACTGATCTGTACGGACGCACGGCCCGTTCCGGAAACGCTGCGCCGGCAACGAGAATCACGCCGCCGGCGATACCGATAAGTGTTGAGGAGTCCATTAAAAAAAGTGGAATGTTAACAGTCTAACTCATTTAGCTATACACGACGTTATTTGTTTTTGAACGTTCTAGCCCCCCGCCTCACCCCCAGCCCCTCTCCCGCGCTGACGCTTGGGAGAGGGGAGCTCTGCTTAAGAGAATTAAAAAAACAAAACAAAAACATTCCCCTTCTTCCCCCCCCCCCCCCCCCCCCCGCCCGCCCCCCGGGGGGGGAGGGGGTCAGGGGTGGGGGGGGGAAAAAAAAAAAAACCCATAAACCAAACAACGGTTTTAAAAACGCAGG
>Ga0172379_10001997_pt1 | contig 37933 bp, 31 predicted proteins | sample GrowelOW334metaG_FD_119756 | JGI IMG/M metagenome (GOLD analysis project Ga0172379, IMG submission 119756) | Groundwater microbial communities from an aquifer near a municipal landfill in Southern Ontario, Canada - Groundwater well OW334 metaG | ecosystem: Environmental > Aquatic > Deep... | reverse complement strand
CTCTTGAACGCCGCCCACTGCGCCTCATCCCATATTTCAAGACGATTATACAACCCCGCTATCACAACTTTTTTCTTGAGTTGTGCATAGTGCCGAAGATACTCCGGAACCATCACTCTCCCCTGACTGTCGGGCTCCACATCCATCGCGCCCGCAAGCATCAACCGCGCGAACGCCCGGCTGTTTGCCTGGCTGATAGGCATCGCTGCTAATTTATCAGCAAGTTTTTTCCATTCATCCTTTGTAAATATAAAAAGACAACTATCAAGACCGCGAGTGATCACAGCGCCTTCTCCGAGCGAAACACGAAATTTACTTGGCACTGCAAGTCTTCCTTTTTCGTCCAATGAATATTGATATTCTCCTATAAACATAAAAGTTATCCCCAGAAATATAGGTTATCCCCATATTTATCCACAATTCACCATCTGGCTACATTATACACCACAAATCCCAATTCCCCAACACATGCAATACCTTCTTCTAAAGAAAATGGTATGTCGTTCAGAGAAATAAAAAATGGCTTTGGAAAGCCATTTTTTAATAAAAAAAGAGCGAGACGCCCTTTTTATCTACAGATCTATCAACACGTTATCCACATTTCTCATTTTTTACTAGAAATCATTTGTCCCCACTTGGCAGTATCTGGCAACTTCCACGGACAGAAACGCTTCAAATTTCTTCATCTCCTTGGAATATTTGCCCAACTCCCCATAATGATCTGAAACAAAACGGGAGTAGCACAACAACTTTTTATCCATTTCATCATTAATTGGCTTCTCCCAAACGGTTTCCCATTTTTCACCATTCACTACATCAAATTTGTTTTCATCAATCCATGTAACATGGTATTTTTTGACAAATACACCATCCTTAAGAACAATCGCGTCCCATTCACTGGTAATTTTGTCGCGTTTTCTTTTTGTTCCCTTCTGTTTTTCTTGCCCGACCAAAACTTGTTTAACAACGCGGTGTCCTTTGCTGGTGTTATCGAAAGAAATGGCCTCTTTTTCATTAAGACCAACGGAAACAAAATAACATGTTTTCGGTGTTGGATTATAATCAATCTCTATATCCATATTTATCCGGACTTTTTATGCAAAATCCTGCGCCCTTATTTCCACAGTATCCCCCGGCTTATATTTGCCGGAAAGGATATCGAGCGCTATTTTCCCCTCTATTTTTTCCTGCATTGCACGGGCTATTGCCCTTCCTCCGAATACCGGATCAAACCCGATATCAGAAAGCTTTTCAACGACTTCTTTGGTGTATGAAAAGAAATATCCTTTGTCTTCAAGTCTCTTTGCAAGACGCTTGAACATAAGATCGGTGATCTTCACAATATTTTCTTTTGTAAGAATATCAAATACGACAGTCGCATCAAAACGGTTCAGGAATTCCGGACGGAAGATGCCTTCTTTTATAACCACATCGATGATCAAAGATTTGATCTTTGTGCGATCAAGGTTTTGCTTCACCATGTCGCGTAGCTGTATAGCGCCCGCATTGGACGTCGCGATAATGATCGAACTTAGAAAAGATATCTTTTGCCCGAATGCGTCGGTACAATACCCTTCATCCAGAACCTGCAGAAAAAGATCGTGCACGGTACGATGCGCTTTTTCTATTTCATCGAACAACACCACCGAGAATGGATTTTCTTTCACCCGTGTTGCAAGGTGCCCGGGATTATTCCCCGCCTCAGATCCTATTAAAATATCGAGGGCCGTTGCCTCCGAATACTCGGACATATCAAAGCGGACGATCCGGTCCTCGGAGCCGAAGTAAGACTCGGCAAGCGCCTTTGCGGTCTCGGTCTTCCCTACGCCGGTGGGCCCTAAAAAGAGAAATGTGCCGATCGGCTTCTTTTTTCTTCCCACTCCCGTCCGTGCGCGGCGCATTGCATCAGAGATCACGCTGATAGCTTCCTCCTGTCCGATCACCCGCTGGTGCAAAAAGGTTTCCAGATGCACCAACCTGTCCCGCTCTGCCTCCTTCATCTCTCCCACGGGAGCCTGAACCTTTTTTGCGATATAATCTGCGACCATCATGGGTAAGATATGCCGGATATGGGAGTCGGACGCAAACACGCATATCTCCGACAACAGATTAATGGCTTTTTCAGGAAATGCGACGTTGGGCATATACAGCTCCGAAAGACTAATAACCTCGCGCAGTGCCCCAATGGTAACCACCATGTGATACATCCGTTCATACATCGGCAATACATTCTGGAGTATCAAAAATGTTTCTTCGGGTGTTGTTTCGGCGACCTTCACCTCCTCAAACTGGGAAAAAAGGTCTTTATTTGGCTCCACATATCTTCGATACCCCGTGTTATCACAGATACCAATGAGCTGGAAATTGGGCGACTTTAAATACGGCATAATGATCGGCGTGATATTCGCCGTTGCTTCCTGGGCACCGGAACTGACATAATGATGGAAATTGTCGATGACGATGATCACGTTCCCGGCATATTGCGCTTCCATAAACACCGTTTGGATCTGCTGCGTGATATCTCCGGAAGTGCGCGCACCCGACAACAGCGAACCCATATTGAGCAATACCACGCGCTTATACTGCAGCTCAGGCTCCGAGCGTCCCTCGGTAATATCCCTAATAAGCCCGTACAGTAATGTTTTTCTGCCCCCGCCCGGCTCCCCGACCAACAAGATATTATTTTTCCCCATGCGCGCAAGAACGCGGCCCATTTCATTGATCTCTTGGCGGTGCCCCACAATATTCAGTTTCATATATTTCACGCGCTCCGTGAGATTTTGGGAATGCTGGTCAAGCCGCGGAGTAAAACCAAATGCCAGGCTCACCCCAACCCCGGGCTTTCTCAATAGATTCTCTTTTTTCCAGAACTCTCCCCGCTGCTGCTTGTGAAGATGCTCCAATTCCTTCCAGGTGATCACCGCATCTACATCTTCAGTGCGCACACCAAGACGTATCAGCGATTCTTTGATAAATGTGCTCTTCATGATGAAGCTGTACATCACATCCGAGATCTCTATATATTTATGCCCGTGAACCGATGCCCGCTCAAGAGCAGCTTTCATAATACGTTCGGTGTCCTCAAAACAAGCATCTGTCGTCGGATGCTGTTTAAAAAATGGGCTGAAATTCTTTTTTGTGGTCGCGAAATCAATACCCAGCCGTTCAAGCACATATGTGGAATAAAAAGGATTCGTCTGTATGCAGTACGCAAAAAATGTCCGCGAATCGACTTTGTTATTTGCCGCAAGCTTCTCGGCAAAATAAAATGGCAGCGCCGCATCAAAACTTAAATAATCGGCAATGTTCTCTCCCTCGAACGAATCCTTGCCCCATAGTACCTTGCCGGCATTGCGCAGCCGCGTTCTGAAAAAGACATAAAAATACACAACAAGTATGTCGAGCCCGAAGCAAAGATATAAAAAATTCTTTTTATCCGTTGCCGAAAGAACATTGGTAGCGAACAACGCAACGCTCACCGCAGACGCCAGGATCAGCAAAAGCGCTATCCCCGAGAACAATATGCGGTTCGAGAGATAGAGACGGACGGCGGGATATTGTGCGGTCTTTTTAATATCGATAAACATAGTTCAAAAAATAGTGAGCCCTTTCATCACCATAATAACGGCAAGAATGGGAAGAATGAACCAGATAAAAAACATCAGCGCTCCGGCAAAAAGGATCACCAGCTCAAAAATGAGCCCCACCACAACAATACACAGGCGGATAACAAAACCGATACAGCGCGAAAACCCGTTGAAAATAAGACTTTGGAAAAGCTCCCATGCATCAAAACCGGGAACCTTTTTCACGGAAAGATATCTTCTGAACGGCGAAAAAAGCGTCTTGGTCAAAAGACGCACGGAAAAATAATGAAGACCGAATGCCAGGAACGCTTCCCATCCTTTCAGGATACCCACAGGTACTTCCATAAAATGCCAATACACGTAGCTCAACACTACGTTACGCCGCGCGACAGAAACAACTGCGCCGACAACTTTTTGCATACTTATAGTATACCATATTTTTATAAAAAAACCGTCAGCCTAAGGCCGGCGGTTTTCCACAATCTTCCGATGCTATGCTTTTATTTTTCCGGGTCTTCCCCCAATTCCCCCTCTATATCCTTTTGGATCTCGATGAATTCGTTCTCCACCTCGCCAAGGCGTTTTTTGCTTGCTTTGATAAGCTCAGCCGCCTCTTTTATTTTCACAAGGCCTTTTTCAACATCAATATCCTGCTGTTGCTCGAACCAGTGCGCGATATCTTCCAGTTTCTTTAACGTTTCCTGCAGATTTATTTTTGTCATACAAAAAATTACTTATTATTTGTTCTGCCTTCTTTCACCTCGGCATCTATTATACCATCGGTGACCCTGATATCAATACGGTCCCCGGGCGCAACATCATAAGTGGCGCGTATCACTTTCCCCTCTTTGTTGGTTGCAATGCTATACCCAAGACGCAGCGGTTTTAGCGGATCATGCAACAATACTACCTGTTGTGTATTCTCCACTTGTTCTTTCGCGCGCCGTATCATGCGCATCCCCGACTGCCGGATCCTTTCTGCGGCACGCGTAAGCGTTTTATGCTTGGTGGCCACCGCAAGAGCAACAATACCCCGCAAGCGCATAATATCGGTTTTCCGCCGACGAAAAAGATCAAGAATGGCATTGAATTCCTGAACAAGGGTCTTCTGAGCATCCCTGCACCTCATCCCCGCTCCCGCTATAACAAGGCGGTATGCTTGTGTTATTTTTGCCGCACAAAGATCGATCCGGCCATCTGCCGTATCCCACGCTTTGTTCAGCTCCATGGTGACTGCGGTGGGAGTGGAAACGGCACGGTCGCTCGCAAGGGCAAACAGCGTTACATCCTTATCGTGTCCGATACCGGCTATCACCGGCACCGGATAATCCGCGATCTCACGCACCAGCGTTTCGTTATTGAACGGCAACAGGGACTCCAGCGAACCTCCGCCCCTTATCACTACCAGAACGTCTATCGGTCGGGCCCTGAAGTATTTTAGTGCACGCTGCAATTCGGAAAGCGCCCGCTGGCCCTCCACCCGGGTATCCATAAGATGCACCGTGACACCGTGTTTCCCAAGATTGGTACGGAAGTCATCTATCACTGCACCCTCGCGCGAAGTGATAAGCCCGATGCTCTGCGGAAATTGCGGAATAGATCTTTTTTTCTCCTCACTGAACAGCCCCTCTCGTTCCAGTTTTTCTTTAAGCGCGCGGTACGCCCTTGCAAGCTCCCCTTCTCCCACCGGATACACCGCATCCACATGCAGACTCATCATCCCGCTCTTTTCAAATACCTTGGGACGACCCTCCACAATCACTTCCATACCTTCGACCAACTCCACGCCCTGCATCTCATACACGCTCTTCCATATAATGCACCTTAATACATTCTTGTTCTCTTTATCCTGTATGCTGAAATATCTATGCCCGCTTCGTACGTCCACACTGCTGACCTCTCCTTTTATTTTTGCATAAAAATGCGCGAGTCCGATATTGAGTGTTTCGATATACTCGGACACCGAAAATACGGGCTCGGGAGTTTTTTGCTGCTGTTCTTTTTTTTGAGGCGACGCGGCAAGATCATCCCAGCCTCTCCCCGACTTTTGTTGTGCTTCCCCGCGCACCATACTTAAGATGCGAGCACCGTATTTTGCGTATTTCGCATCTTTGATGCCCTTGATCGCCAATAATTCTTCTTTTGTGTTTGGTTTCTTCCCCGCTATTTCCTGAAGTGCGGCATTCGAAAGCACACGAAAAAGCTCAATGCCCTCTTTCGCCGCCTCCTCCTGACGCCATTGTCTTAACTGCTGAAGTAGATTGCTCATGGAACCCATTGTACAGAAAATCGGCTGCAATGACAAAGATAGATTGACAATCCATTGTTTTTTAGTATAATATATGAGATTCATTCACAAAAAATTTTGGGAAAACCCCAAAAGGAGGGCTCTTGATGACAAGAAATCCCGTGAAAATGCTCCTCATGGTGGCGGTGTCCCTTTCCGTGATCGCGCTGATCATCAGTGGCTGTGGGCGACTCCCCAACGCGGAAAGGATGGCGGAGATCCAGGAAACTCCGGCGATCGAAGCGGTCGACCTTGGGAACGGGCTCTATCTCGTCCGTGCGACTGATACCCAATGGGTGAGATCACTCCAGAAATTCGTGGCCGACCACCCCAACCTTCGCATCACAGCGATTGCCGCCGGCAATCAGTCTTCCGATGGTTGGGACTTTGAAAAGGTCATCGTCACCGAACCGCGGGAACGGTAGTCCCGCAACAACAAACCCCCGGGGACATCCCTGGGGGTTTTATCTTTTTATAAATGCGAGCTCAAAAAAAACCAACCTACCTTAGCAACCAAAATCTCCATCACCGCAAAAAGAAGGAAGTTCACGAACAGCGGGAACGCCCGGGCTGGCCCCCTTCCAGACATAATCTTCCACTTTTCTTGTTTCCATCTCATACTCATGATTCCACATCCCCCAGTAAAAACGCCATTCATTCCAGCCAATGCCCAAGTGTTTTATGTATATACCCTCCTCTGCAAGTATCTTGCCGACTTTTTTCCCGGTCATACAAGGCGCGCTATAGCAATACACGACAATGTCCTTTTGAGGATTTTTTGCGATCAATTCTTTAAATAAGCCGGCGATCCTTTCTGAATCCTGATATGCAGGAGTATTTGGATCGGCATAGGCGGGAACATTCACCGCGCCAATGATGTGCTCCCGCTCATATTCTTGCGGACTCCTGAGATCAACGAGAAGATAATTTCCCCCACCTTTATCCATCTGGACCCGTACTGAGTGCGGGCTTACACGAACCGCGTTTTCAATGAAATAAAACTCCTTAATAAGATCGCCTGTTGTTTTTTCCTGCGATTTTTGAAAAATTATTACGGCAACAAACGCGGTAAAACTTCCAACCAAAGCAGAAACGATAACAACAATAATGAGAGTTTTTTTCGTGTTCATGGCAAACACTATATCAATAAATACATACAGTCTTGCATACGGACCGCACTACCATTTTAAAAGTGGACTCGACAGGGATCGAACCTGTGACCTCGCGAATGTGAATCGCGCGCTCTAACCAGCTGAGCTACGAGTCCGTATTGTTATTACTTTTTTCCCTTTTTTCTGAAGAACTGTTTTTTATCATCGGCATTTTCGATCTTAAAATCGCTTGAGGGACACGGAATATTATTGATGCCACCCGTGCGGCCTGCCTTGTCATGCTCTTTCCAGAACGCCTGCGTTATCTCCTCCCTCGTTGAACTTGATCCCTCGCCCATGTCGACATATTTATCAAACCCGCAATAATTGCAACTCACCCAGAATACCTCACCCTCTATTTTTTCATTCGGATCGTGCTCGCGCCACGGCGGTACAAATTCTTTTTCTTCTTTTTTGTCTGGGTCTCCCGATGACGGTTCTTTTTCCATGCCATTATTTTAATTTATCGACCACCACCTTGTGTGCGTGTTCGAAGATGTCCTTTATAAACCGGTCGTTCATATTCGAACGATATTTGTATTCGTCGCTTCCCATCGTCGTATAATTGATCTCTTTTCCCGTACGCGATTCGAGGTCCTGGATAATGGTGCGCAGTACCCGCGCAAGCATCCCATCCCCCACCAACAACAGATCAACGCGCGAAGAGGTGTCGTTCAAAAATACGCCGGCGATCACTGCCAATCGCAATCCCTTTACCCTCTGCAATTTGCGCGCGATGGTATCGTCGGCATAGGGCGAAGTTTTCACCACCAAATTTTTTACATCATCATACAGCACAAAAGAGGCATTTGTCTGGTATTGGGCGCCCCTGCGAAAATGCCGTGCTGTGACAAATCCGATTGCCGCCAGCTTTTCAAGATGCTCCTTTGCGGCTTTTGTCGTTATTTTGAGCCTGCCCGCGACATCTTTTGCAGTAAAAGCCGCGGCCTCATTGCGAATAAATAACTTTATCACGCGCATTCGTTTTTCGGCATCAAAAAGCCTTTCGAGAAGCGCGTCTGAATGTTCTTTTTTCTTCATACGATACTATAATTATCCTCACTGTGATAGTAAAATAAAATTCGTGTAAAATCAACCCCGCTCGTCATTGTCCTTGTAAGACACGCGTCGGCTTACCCTGCGGTTCGCCGCGCTCCCACCCCGCCTGCCGAGGCCTTTTCCGTGATTTTAGTTTAAAAATAATTTTTATCATATAATAAAAGGTTTTGGTCCTACCATATCAGCTCATTGGCATATGGCGGGCAGGTCGAGTATTTGCTCCGATAATATATCGGGGACCCTGCCAAATACTCTCCGTGAGGGTCTTACAAAGACAATGGCTCGCCCTGTTAGAAATCTTATCCATGTCCTTAGTTATACCAACTCCGAAAGCAAAGCGGCTTCGCCTTGCGTTATCTTTATTACCATCCATAATTGCTGAGATTCTAACAGGGCTCGCTTAAACTTTAGGGAACAAGCGGGAAGGCCGTGGCAGAGAACGAAGTGCTCTGCTAATAGGCCGTTATCCCAAGTATTATTTTGCATTCTTTCGTCTTTTGTGTGATAGTAATAATAGAGATACTGAATATGCACCACAATCTCGAACTAAAAGTACAGGAGCTCGTGTGGAACCACAAAAAGAACGGCATTCATGTCGAAAGCTTTGTGTTTGAGCCCTCGGCGATCGAAGAGGAGGAAATGGGAAACCTGTATATCATTATGCAGGCATACCACGAAGAGCGGCAGTCCTCCATCGCAAAGAAGTTCCATATTCTTGCTTCGCTGTTCAGAAGAGAATTCTACCTTCGGTACAAAGAAAACCCCAAAGACAGCTTTGAAAATACTCTGCGCAGGATGAACATCACTATCTCCGAAATGAAAAAAGCCGGGGAGTTCCATAAAGTACACCTTGATTTCTTTATTGCCAACATCAGGGGGCTCGATATTCAATTTACGCGCTCCGGCAATATATCCGCCATGTTGCTGCGGGGAGACCAGCTCATTAATATGGCAAAAAAGATCGTAAGAAGCCGTGAAAATCCTTCTTCAAAAAAATTATTCGATACTATTGCGACAGGCACCCTGAAAGAGAATGATCTGCTGATCCTTTCTACGGTAAATCTATTCCATCGCGTACGCATGAAAGCGGTGCAAACGCTGCATTCTTCGCTGCCATTCTCCGATTTTATGCGCCACATGCATGAATATGCGAAACCCCCAAAAACAGACAGCGGAGAATCGCAAGAAAGCTGTGCATTATTGTTCGTTAAGGTTGCCCCTGAAATAGAAGAGCAGACGAACGACCTTCCAAGCGCTATCCGCAAAAAATACGTACCCCAACAGCATACTACTACAGACGAGGAAGCCCCAAGAGTTGCCCTGTCTCCATCGAGATCTTCCTTTTATACGATCGTCGCCAGGTACGTTGCTTTCGGCTTCTCATACCTGTGGCTGCTGACAAAAAAAGTTTCAAAAAAATCTTTTGAAATGCTGAAAAAAAGAAAACCGATATTGCCGGATATCGAAGCATATGTCCCGAGAGCAAAGAACTTTCACCAGCATGCCGCTATATTCCTCAAGCATTATGTCGGCTTTGTCATCATTGCCATTGTCATCATTGCGGGCATCTATTATAAGTTTTATTCGGTGAACCGGTCATTCCAGGCCCAACTGATAACCATACAACAGGAAATGGCACAAGCATCGCACCTCGCCGAGACAACACAAGACAGACAACAGGCAAGCGATATCCTGGCAAAAGCACGCGAGAAAGCAAAGGGAATTCTTGAATATTTTGCGGCAAAAAATGATATCAAACAGGATGCCAAAGCCATTATCGACGAAACACTCGGCATAGAGGACAAGATTTATGGCAATAGGATACTCCCAAGCCTCACTCCGATCACCGACTTCAAACACGCCCTGTTCTCTTTATCTCCAAAAAGGATCGTAGCGGATGAGAATACCCTTGTCGCAATAGGAAATCCCCTATCACTCCTATATCGCTACCCCATGGGAGAAAAAGAAGGCTCATTCTCCATCGTACCCATCGCGCCAGAAAAAAATACCCGTCTTCTCGCCCACAAGGCAGACAGCGCCTACTACGTTGTCGATGAATCCAACGATCTCTATTTGCTTGATGTGCGAATATCTTCCATAGCGTTACAAAATACCGTTACAGCGATCAAAGAAAAGAATGCCACAGCCATCGCCGCATATGGTGAGGGTATCTATCTGCTTGATACAAAGGAAAACCAGATATATAAAGCCGTGCCCGGAGGAAAAACAACTCCATGGCTGAAGGAAAAAATCGATCTTGCCTCTGCGGTTTCACTGGCGGTTGACGGGAGAATACATGTACTTACCGCAAACGGCACCGTGTTTGTATTGAAAAACGGAAGGGTCTCAACAACCGTCAAATTGTCGTTCCCGCAAGAAACATTTGTACGTCTGGCCCCGCAGCCGGACGGAGGATTCATTGCTATTGCGGCATCAGGAAGGCTATATTTCTTCGACAACAACTGGGGCTTCAAATATCGGCTCATCGCTCCCCAGATCTCTTCCGTTGAGGACGTATACGTTAATACCGGCTCGGGAATGATCTATATCGTCTCCGGAAATACGCTCTATTCATCTCTGCTCCCTTCCGTCGGCAACTAATGCTCTTGATCTCATACAATATAAAAACTCCCCGATGGGGAGTTTTTATATTGTGGATAGCTTATTTCAACACCACAACCGCACCGGCCTCTTCGAGTTTCTTCTTTGTCTCTTCTGCCTGTGCCTTTGCGACGTTTGCCTGCACTATTTGCGGTGCAGCATCAACAATGTCTTTTGCTTCTTTCAATCCTTTGCCGGTAAGCTCACGGACCACTTTGATGACCTGGATCTTCTGAGATCCGGCATCCTTCAGTTCGACGTCAAAAGATGTCTTTTCTGCCGCGCCTGCACCCGCGTCGGCTGCAGCCGCCGGAGCCGCTCCCGCCATCATCATGGGGGCAGCCGACACGCCGAATTTTTCTTCAAGCTCTTTCACAAGCTCAGAAAGCTCGAGAACGCTTAACCCTTCAATTTTCTTTATGAGATCGTCATATTTTCCGCTCATAGTGTTGTTTGATTAATATTATGCTGATTTTTTTTGCTGTATCTGTTGCAAAGCATAGATCAGTTTTTTTGTATTTCCGTTGAGTACGCCCATCAGATTCGTAACGGGTGACGCCAACACATATGCCAATTGCCCCAAAAGCACTTCGCGCGAAGGAATAAAAGCAATGGCAATGATCTGTTCCTTCGAGAGAACCGATTGATCCAGCAATCCGCCGAGGATCTTCATTTTTTCGTTCTCTCTCGCTTTTGCAAATTTTGCGATGATCTTTGGTGCCTCTATTTCACTGTCAAAACCGATCGCAACCGCGCACGACCCCTTAAAATTATGGAGAAGCGCCTTCGGATCAAATCCCGCTTTTTCCAGAACAATGCGCAATAAGGTCTTTTTTATGACCTTGTAGGCAACATTTTGTTTGCGTAATTCTCTCCGCAGTTTGCTTATTTGCGCGACGGAAAGACCGGTAAAATCAGAGAATACAGCCACCTTTTTCTCTTTGATCTTCTTAAGAAGATCATCAACGATCAACTCTTTATTTTTTTTGCTTAACATACTTGTTCCTCGTATTATCTATGCGTCATTCCGACCTTTGCGCAGAAACAAAAAGTTCTGCGTGCCGCAGAACTCCAATATTATAGTTGGGTTGTCTGCCTAAAGAGGACTTATGAATGCCTCTTGTCTACGGCTAAAAATAGTATACAGCTTTTCCTTAACGAGTCAACCCCGTTAGACATCTTATCGATATTCTTGGTCCTGCCGTTGCCGTAAGCGGAGCGGCTACGCCTTACAATGTCTGTTATACATACATCATTGCTGAGATTCTAACGGGGTCAACCCTGTTAGCGCAGATATTTATTCTTTGCCGCAATGTGCTCTTCATAGGTGCGGCTGAATACCGTCTCTCCATCAGGCTTTGAGAGATAATAAAGATACTCCGAGGCTTCCGGATAAAGAGCCGCTCGGATCGAGGACAAACCGGGGCTTGCAATGGGCCCCGGCGGAAGACCTTTATACAAATAAGTATTATACGGCGAATCGATCTCTATATCTTGCGAGGTTAGCTTGGTTGTTTTCTTTTTTACCAGATATGCGATCGTTGCATCTATTTGCAGGGGCATTGAGAGAGAAAGACGCTTATAAATAATACCCGAGACAAGGGCCTTGTCTTTTTCGGTTCTGACCTCTTTCTCGATCAAAGATGCGACAGTGACAACATCATGCAGCTTTTTCCCGCTCTGCGTTATCGCGGAAAAAATATCGCCGCTGATCTCCGTTTCAAACTGAGTGATCATTTTTTGCAGCATCGCATGCGCGTCTTCTTTTTTTGGATCAAAGCGATAGGTTTCAGGAAACAGATATCCCTCCACGCCCGCCGTCTGCGGCGCTGCTGTCATTATGTCGCGTGAAGACGTAAAATCGCCAATACTGTATGAAGCGATAGTAATTGCGATCCCATTATCGAGAAACAGCTTCTGGACCTCATCGATCCGCAGTCCTTCGGGAAACGTAATAGCGACATCACTCGTCATCGCCCTTCCTTTTGTCATTGTGTCAAGAAGCGCAGAAACAGAGCATTCATTTGTAAAAATATAATTACCCGCCTGAAGCGCCGTTTGTTTTCCCTTGAGCATCGCATAAATAATAAAAATATATTTATCGGATACCAATTTTGCCCCCTCGAGTTTCTCCCCGATGACCTTCAATGAATCGCCTTTTTCGACAACAAACTGCATACCGGCCACGGTACATTCGCGATGCGTCTCTGCATCGACAACAACAGCCCTATAGAGAAAAAACAGCAGGGACAAGATAATAACAAAAAAAACAGCCGCGGCAGCAGCAATTATTGACGTAGTCTTATATCTTGCGCCATGTCCCGGCGGCTCGACTTCGCTGATCATATGTTCGTGATAAGAGGTACAAACGCAAACCCTGGGAATTCTTTTCCTTCGACCTTATCTTTGTCTTTCTTAACAAAGAGCCAAATACTCTTCTCAAGAGGTATCACCATGCGCCCCCCGATCTTCAACTGCTCGATCCACGCCTCAAGCACCTGCGAGGTTGTTGCCGCAGAAATGATCTTGTCAAAATAGGGCGCCGGCTTTATTTTTTCGGCGGCATCGGCATGCATGACCTTTACTATTTTCTTTTTTATATAGCCATATTTTTCTGCATTCGCCTCTGTCATATTCTTTAGCTCCTCAATGCGCTCGACGGCAACCACCTCACCCCTTTTCCCCTTAGCGCTCACTATATAGGCAAGAAGTGCCGACTGCCACCCTGACCCTGCGCCAATATCAAGTATTTTATCGCCCGGTTGCGGCTTTAAAAGATCAAGCATAAAAGCAACCGTGTAAGGCTGTGAAATGGTCTGGCCAAAACCGATGGGAAGCGGATTATCAAAATAGACAACATTGGCAAGATGCTCGGGAACAAAATCCTTCCGGTCAACGGCCAAAAACGCCTCTTTTGCCAGCGGCAATTTAAGCACATCCTTTTTCCTCAGCCATTCTACAAGCTCCTTGTTTGTGCCGATAACCATGTCTATATTGTAACACATTTTAGAATTTTTCTCAAAGAGTGCAGCTATGGCTAATATAAGCAAAAAAACCTCCCTATTTGGGAGGTTGTGGTTTATGAGCGTCGATATAAATATATTTTTGCGCTCTTTTTTGCTCAGGATCGTAAGGTTTTCTTTTATTCCAGTCGATGGTGACCGTAACACCGGGAAGGGTCCATTCTTCCTTGATGATCTTTGCGGCGTCCTGAGGCGCAATGGCGCCAAAGAGATCCCTATAGGCCTCTGCGCCTTCCGCGCTGAGCTCTTTCAGTGTGCCATCTTGTGCAGTCCAATACTCCATAACAACATAGATCGCCTCTTCGGGCGTAAGCGTAAAAAATAATTTATGCCACTGATTGTGAGCGTGGATGCTTTTTTTGATCTGAAGATCCCTTCGCGACGTTGGCCACACATGGTGATAATTGCTGTGCAATTTTCTATAAAATATTTCCTGTTCTTTCTCTTCGGGGGTCTTTTTCCTTCTTGGCTGACCCCCTTTCTCCTTTTTGCTAACAACTGCCTCGCGGATACGTCTTGCCGAAGGACTTTTTCTCTTCAGACAATACACCATCTTCGCTCCTTTTTGGACGCAGTGATTTGAATCGAATTATGAACGAACTGTCTTCTGTGTTTACGTTACTTAATTATTACAAAAAAGTAAATCCCTACACCCACAAATATGGATATGGGAATGAACCTCCTTCATCTTAAAAATCTTTTGGTAAGTTCGGGCGTATGCATGGAGTAAAAATGAAAAATCCGCCCTTTGGGGGGCGGATTGGATATGAGAAGCTATTTCTTCTCTTTCTTTTTGGAGCCGTTTACAACGGCCGTTTCTTTCTTTGCTTCGCTGTTCTTGCGGACCAGCGCAAGCGCCTCTGTGCCTCTGTCGAAGTATTCCACGCTGAATCGCGTGAGAACTCCTTCGGTGCTGTAGGTAACGGAGTGGATCACGAATCCGACATCGGAGATCTTCCCGAGACCGGAGATAAACCCCGTTTTGCCCTGCAGACAAGGCAGAAGAATGAAGATGAATCCCTTGTACAGCATCGCGCAGTACACGTGTCCGCCGCCGGAAAGAACCGCCAGCACCTTCCCCTTGTAGAGCGAGGTCTCCTTCTCGAATTCCTTGAGGAGCCCCAGCTCAATGACCTGCTGAGGTTTGTAGGACTTGGCGTAGCCGGTGCCCCAGTTGAAATGGCGCAACAGCGTAATAACCTTTCCTTCGGTGTACTCGCCCTGCTGGATGCCCATACGGACGATGTCCGGCCTGACCTGTGCGATCACGTCGAGAAGATCGTACCCGACCTCGTCGAGAAACCATCTGTCGTGATCCCCGGAGATCATCTTGGTGACAACCCCATCACGCTTGGGGTATTCGGCGATCACCCGATTGGTGAGAGGCGTCGCTCTGAATTCGAGCACTTCGCCCTTCATATGCTCCCGATGCTTGGGAGAACCGTTGGTGATGTCACCTGTGTGGTTGACGGTCTTGATACCGCGCTTGGCAAAAACATCATATGCCTCATGCAGTATCTCGATCAGTTCCGACCCGTGACCGACGTGGGTATCGGAAACATCTCCGTGGGTGACCGTTTCGTGAAAGTAGTCACCAAAGTCGATGTTGATATCCCGCTTCGGCGTGGACCGCGCTCTTGCCTGAAGCTTATAGTGCTTGGCGATCTCGTCGGGCCCTTCGATGGGATATCCGGCACGCTGAAGACTTGCGATAATGGTACAAACCGACTTATCGCTTTTGTTGATGGCCTGTGCGAGTTCCCCGCGGGACTTGGGAGTCTCTTCGAGGAGCTGCAGGACCTTCCGTTCCATGCCGTTCAACTTCTGGATCTTTTGTACATCCTCGGAATACTTCTCCCGGTAATCGTTCTTGATGCTCTGGAGCGGATAGCAGCTGACGGTCACCTTGAACTTCCCGTCGCCGTTGAACGTGACTGTAACGATCACGAAACCGATAGTGGGAACCACCGATCTCCGCTTTTTCTTCATCACGGACGGAGAGACCATCCTGATACCGGGAGCAGAGAACAAATGCTTGATCACGCCGCCGGAAAGGTCGCAAAAGACGCCTTGACCGGCGACCACCACGATCTCGGGAACCTTTTCGGACACGAGATCATTGATGTCCTGGACGAGATTTTCCGCAAACCCCTGCACCGCATACGACTTCGAATAAGGGCTGTCGTCGCCGCCGTGATAGGCAGCCTTTAACGTCGGCCACTTTTCGTTGGCGCCCCTACGAAGCGGAAAGTCGGACTGATAGTCGCCCCGGTAGATCAGATCGCTGCGCTGCTCGCAGACGGCCGCAAGGATATTTATGCCATCCTTGCGCCACGTCATATCGCGATGCCCCGAGATCAAGCGAACCTTGAACTTATTCGATGAAGGATACGTCTTGACGATATGCTCGATCTGCTCTTCCGCAGTGGACTTATGGAACTCTTCTTTCTTGGCGGCCGTCGGCTTGCCGGCGCTCACGTCAAGATGGATCATGGCATTCACCCCTTCATGCTCGGCGATCAAGAATGCCTTCCGCAACGCCGTAGGCTGCTCGTACTTACTGCCTACGATCGTGTCGGCAATGATGCCGATCTTAAGGACAGACTCCTTGATGTTCATGTGCTCGGGCGGGAGCTCGATCGGAGAGCTGCCGAGATACACAGCTTCGCCGTCCTTCCAGACAGGGATGCCTTTGTTTCTCAGTTTCTGCGCAAGATCAACGATCCCCGCAGAGGACTTGTCCATAAATTCGGACAATTCCTTCTCCGTGCACCACCCGTTCTCTTCCAGATATCGAAACAGCTTATTTTCCTCTGCCGTCAACTCGGGAGGCTTCTGGGCCTTCACCATTGTGGTACCTCCTTCTCCGTTATTGAGATTTTAAACGAACAACTCCTACTTTTCTTATACCGCATCCCTACATAGTGTCAACCATTTTTCTGTATAAAAACGGCACTGATGGTGCCGTTTTTGTGATCGCCGAGAAATATAAGACCTATTGGTTCGGCACTACCTCTTTCCACTCGGGAATAACCTTCAAAATATTCTCGCCGAGGATCGTTTTTCTGTTACCGCCGCTAGTGCCCATCTCGATATTGGTCCTTTCGGGACACTGCCAGTCGCCGGTGGCGGAACACACATTATCCGGACCAGTGGGCATCATCCATCCGTATGTGGTACAACGGGCATTGAAGATGTTGGTAATATTCCTGTCGGTGGTCGTAAGATTCGTAATACTTGGCTGCGGGGCACAGGTGCTTTCAAAATTCCACGTATAATTCGTACATGCTGCCGGACTTTTTCTGGAATAACACCTTGCTAAATTGACAAAGGATACGGTTTGTCCTATAGAGGGGTTCTTCGGAATAATCTCCACGTCAATATTTGTGGGGAACATATCCGGCGGCACCACCAAGGAAGACGACTGCGACCATGGAGAAAAGATATACGTTTGCAGACCGGAATTTTTTGGCGCCGCCTTCACCCGCACCCTCCAGTACACGGTGGAACCAAACCAGCCGGCGGGCATATTATTCAAACTGAGCGGGGCATAACTGACCTTAGAGGCCGTCCCCGGAGAACAATAAGAACCCTCGGAACAACAAAGCGCAACATTGGCAGGACACCCGGCATCACTCATAAAACTCCCGCCGAATGCCGGGTCCGAAGAAACTTGTATCTCAAATCCGCGGTGATCCTGACAGATACCATTGAACTCCCAGTTCAGATCGAACACCTCTTCTTGCGGAGTCAGCTTATAAACAGCATCCAGCGCGGAAGACAGATTGGATGGCGCACTGGTAAAATTGATCTTATTGGTATCGATTGTTAATCCATAATTACTTGTCTGGCAATTCACCTGATCATCCGGCTCTCCGTTCATTCCATTTTCGCAATTCATACTTACCCATCCGACATTTTTATTCTTAAGAGGATATGCAGAATTATAGGTGTCCGAACTTCCCCACGCCCAACCCGCCAACTTACAATCCTTTCCGTCATCAATAAGCCGGACGCCATAATCCGGCGTTCTCCCGCTCAATTGCAGCCATCCATCCCACTTCCCCGCCAACAATGAATCATCATTGCCTGGGGTACCGCCGGCACAGCTTGTATCCGACGAACGGGCAGAGCACCACTGAGCCCACCCGCGGAGTTCTTTCTGAGATGTAGAAAGATCAATGAATGCAGATGCCCTTTGGTTGCCCGGTGATTGCGGGAACCTATTCGCATTCCCTGCAATATCAAACCGCAACCACCCAAGCCCAGCGGGCGACGGACCTATGGGATCTTGCGAGTTGGGACCGATATTCGCCGGCGGAGGAGTAACGCCCTTAGTATCTCCGCTCCAGGCAAAACCTTTCAATACCGCTCTTGTAACATCGGTCGGATGCGCCTGAACATTCACGCCGTATGGAGTATCTTTGCAGACAGAGCTTCCATCCGCACCTCCATTGAGACAATTAAAACTGATCCAGCCGATATTCGGGCTCCATGCATACCCGTTAATATTATTCCAATACCCGGGAACATATCTGACATTCACCACATCGGTACCGATACCGCCGGGAACATACGTAACAACAACAGCATCATTGCCTTCGTTCCCTTCCTCATCAAATGCGCGCACCGTGATATTGTTGTCCCCCTCAAGCAAACTGATTGGGGTTGTTTTCCAGAGAGAAATATCGACTGATCCGGTTACCCCCGTATCCGCGTTCTGCCAGCTCATACTCACAATACCCCTGTCGTCGGTAGCAGTTCCCATAAGTGCAAGTGTCGCGCTCGCCGTAGCATAAATGGGATTGACCGTGGGTTGGTTGATCGTAACAATTGGAGCCGTAGTATCAGGCGGCAGCCGATTAACAGATAGTTCAGAATAACCCTCGCTGCCGGAGTTGGATCTTGCGGTCACTCTTACCGTATTTGACCCGACCTCCAAAGGAACCGCAGGGATCGTCCAGTCTTCCATCCCCGTGGCGTTCCCTGTAGCCCCTGTTGTCATATTTGAATAACGCACGCTCTGAATGCCGGAAGCATGCACCGAGGTCCCCGCAAATGCGAGCGTAGACCTTGCCGTCGTATAAGGATTTGCCGCGGGAGTCGCGATCTCAACGAGCGGCGGAGACTCCACAGAATCAAAGGTAATGGAAAAATCATTGAGCACAGGAGTATTTCTGCCGTCGGAATCCAGCTCCATCTCAAGCTCCAACCAGACTCCCGAAGGAGATGTGATGGCCGCCGGCGAAGACAGATAGTATGGAGACCACTCCGCTGTGGTAAGCCCCGCCTGCGATCCCGCCGTCCTGGTACGCGCTTTGATCGATTCTCCGTTAAGAGTCGCGTTCCACCGAACCGTTTGCCAGGTTGTCGGAGAGGCAGCGTTGATCTTTAGACCAGAGATGACTCCTTGCGCATAATATCCGCCATAATTAATGGAAACATCATACACCTCCGGATTCATATCAAGAACAATACGAAGGACCAGATCTTGACCCGCCACTGCAAAAGTTTTTTGTGCCCCGAGCTGCATTGTTTGCCATGTGGACCCCCCATTATTCGAAAGTTGGAATACAACAATGCCCCCCGGACCAGGATTATAAGACGCCGTAACGGTTGCCCAGCCGATCGGAAAAGGAAACGGATTTAATGTTCTGGAATGTGCATGATAAGTAATGGTGGTGGTGATCCTCTTTAAAAGATTCTCGCCGCCCACATACACCCTATTGATGGAGGGGACATACTCGACAGCATACACATAGCGATTTCCGAATGAGAGATATGAAGAAAAACTGATAACAACATCTGAGATCGTGTCTATCTTTCCGAACGCCCCCCCTTGCCCGCCGTAATACATCGCCTTTTGCGATGCATCATACGAAAGGGTTCTGATCTCGTTATAGCCGTTAGCCGCCCTGAAGGTATCACTTAAATTAACCCCAGCAGCCAACGGAGTATACTTGCCGAGAAGACCATAGTATCCTGCAAAATATACATCATGACTATAGTCGCTCACCGCAATGTCATACATGTTGTAATAAAAGAAATAGCTGATGGCGTTCCATAGATAATTGACCGTTTCCGTGGATATATTGAATCTCCCGAACGCATAATACCCGCCAAAATAAATGGCATTTGCATTTGATTCATATGCGCCGGCATACAGCGTTGCGTAATATCCAAATTGACCGGCCACCTGCGTTCTATAAAATGAAAAAGCAGTGGTGCTTAAATTAAACGCGCCAAGATGCGAGTATGCCCCGACAAGATACACACTATCCCCGCTTGCAACGTACACAATGTCGTTCACGGGAACACTTGCAACCCACCCCTGAGCCTGGATAGCGCCCGAGAGAGATGTCGCGGTAGTTGTTGTAGTGTCGATCTTTGCAAATGTTGCGTTATCACCGCCTAAATAAAGTTCCCTCCGGGAAGATATATAGGTGAGATTCCTTATGGCGTTCTCCCCCCAGAAAGAAGAGATCTTTGAAGTAAGATCTTCCACCTGCTCATTCGTTTGGGGGTTTAAGCGCCCTAACCTGCCGCCATCGACGCCTATATATACCCTATCAGCATCTCTATCGTACGCTATAGAATAAACATTCCCATAAAATGAGATATATCCGCCCAAATAATACATTTTACCCTCAAAAACGACAGTGGAGGCATTCAGAATACCTATGCGTGTTCGCTCTCCGGAAAGAAAAATATTCGTACCGGTTCCGGAAATATCATATATGGCAAAACTCCTCCAAAAACTGGAAATACTCGAGGTAAGATCTTGTACCGCCGGTCCGTTGTGCTCGAATCTTGCTAGCCTGCCATTGCTTCCTGCATAAATATACGGCGTTGCCTGAGAATTATTGAAATGGAGTGCGCGAACTTGCCCTGACATATAAGAGTTCACGCTCGTAAGCGCTGATGCGACCGCGCCGGTAATATCGTATTTTATAATGCTGTTCGCCGCCAAATAAAGCGCAGAGGGAGCCTGAGAAACATACTCCGCTTCATAAAACGGACTTGCGATCCTTAAATACTTGGAAATCCTATCCGATAGGTTATTCCCTGTAAACGTGAGTCCGGAATCGCTATGGCTTTGGATATATCCGAACCTGCCTGTTGCGCCAGCAAGGTATACAAAATCATCTTGTGCGCCCCCAGGAAGGATCGTAACACTATTAAAAGCATTCCCGCTCCAAAATGATACTACAGAAGAAGATATCTCATCCGAGGTCGTTGTATTTGTAATGCGCCCGATCTTCCCTCCATAGCTGGTCAAATAAAGCGTCTGTTGTGGAACAGAATATGCCATGGAATAGATCGGGTAATTGGACCACGTTGGCGGAACAGACGCGCTCACATTAAATGCATTTGAAGCATTATCCACATAAGCAAGCTTCCCCGATCCTGTCCCAAAATATACCCCGCCTGCATTATCCGACTTTACTGAAGTAAAACTTTCAACACAAGAATAAAATCTGCTGTATGTATTCACCAGAGATTGCGCATTTCCTGTGCCCGTTACATCATATCGCGCAAAACGACCGGTATCACCCGCCAAAAATATTTCATTCCCGATCTTCCCCGACACCGCATTCACATTCCACGGAGATGTCCATGTTGACGATATTCTTGTATATAAGGGGGTATAATCCCACGCGGTCCCATTTCTGGTTACCCTTGAGAACCGACCCCCCGTCCCTGCAAAATAAATATCATCGCCGTCGGGAAATATATCAAGCACAGTATTCCCCCCCCAATCAGGTTGTGAAATAAAATTAAGATTTGTTGCAGTCGTGGCTCCCGTAGGATGTACTGCGGCTCTCCCATACTGTCCGCCTAACACTACCGCATCAGCGCTTGCGCTATACGCCATGTCATAAATAGGATACCCTCCCCATCCGGAATTTGTGAGCGCCGAAGTAATTTCGGTGAACTGCGCGGATGGCGTCGGCGTAGAAAAATTCATATCATACATGAAATACCTCCCGCCCCAGTCACCGCTGCCAAGATAGATCTTGTTATCAGAAGGATTATATGCCAAACCACCGGTGTTAAAATAAGAATTTCCCCAAATAGCATCGAGTCCGGTCCTTCGATTTGTTACGCGCCCGTCAGATACCCGGTAACTGCCGAATGCATAAGGACCCGCAAGATATATCTCGCCTTGTGCTGAATCATACGCCAATTCATACACATATCTCCAGCCTTCGGTTATCGGACGCACGGCATTGGAGAGATCTTCTCCGACACTTGAGTTCGCAGAATTAAAACGTGCAAACTTCCCATAATAACTGCCTATGTAGATAATGCCATTAACGTTCAACATGCTCTGGATCGGATAACCGCCCCAAAGGGGAATTCTACTTGTTATCTCCGTATTTATGCCGGTCGTAGTATCATAAGCAAATAGCCTTCCGTTGCTTGTCCCCTGATAGACAGTATCCCCTGCAACAACTTCTGTTGTGGTGGATCCGTAATTCGCCCCGAAAAATTCGTTCATTTTTTCAGTAATACTATACATCCGGTTGCCGGCGATATCGTAGTAGAGAGCATAATTGCCGGCTGCCGCTATGTATACCCTCCCGCTGGCAACATCAAGGCCGTTCACCGCGGTTCCTCCAGACTGCGAAAGCATCGTTGAAAGATCATCAAAAGTATTCGTGCCGGCCCTGATCTTTGCAAACCTACTACTATACGCGCCACCAACATACACTTCATTTGTCGATTGAGAGAATACAAGCGCCGTTACAGGAATATAATTCAACATTACTATCGAGGAAAAATCTGCAACGACTGTTCTTGATGCTATATCAAAACAAACCAGCTTCCCCCCATCACCACCGATATACAGGTCTCCATTCACGGAGTCGTAGGCAAATTTTCTTATTGCATTGGTGGAAAAATTTGCCCGAATATTTTGGGTGAGATTTTCCACGCTTCCTGTTGTATTGTTGTATTTTAGGAATGTTCCCTCGTCCGAGCCGATATAAATATCCTGCCCGACAGCAATAACGGCATTATTATTGGTTGCTGATCCGCCGGCGAAAGCTGCAACCTTGTCGTTGAGCGACATTACGGAATTTGAAGCGATCGAGTACACGGCAAAGCCCCACTGGCCGTTTATATATACATTTCCGTCGCCATACTCGACAGAGTTGATCGCATATGTCAGCCAAAACGGCATCTGCGAGCGCAGATCAGTGGCCGGCGCCGTGCTTGCGGGATTATAACGCATAAACCATCCCCCATCTCCTCCGAGATACAACATCCGGTTGTCGGTATCATAATCGATAGAATTGATGGCTGAATAACAACCGACGCTTGTCAATCTTCCTGAAAGCTCTTCTGCCGTTCCATTCTCCGGCGGAACAGTTACTGTGATCCTTCCAAATCGCGCACCCGGACCGACAAAAAAGACCTCATTTCGATCAGCATCATAAACAAATTTATTGAATGTGTTCGCCCCCCAATACGCTATTTTATTCGTAAGATCCGAGGTGGTATCTGTCGATGCATCAAAAGCCAGTAATTTTCCATTATTCAGCCCCATATAAGTGACATTTCCAACGGTAACGTTCGTCTGCACAATTTCACTTCCGCCATATACGCCGCCAAGCTTTAGGTCAAGCGCATCAGATGTAACCGATTGCGCCGCAGGGACAACAACACGCCCGTTTGCCGTATCCCATGTCGCTGTCGTGCGAGGCATATCGTTATAGGTGTTTGTATCGAATGTTTCGGAAAAATTGCTTTGCCATGTTTTTAATGAAATATTCGCTTCAGGGCTGGCAATATTGCCAACATACGTATAATTGAGTTTGTCGGTCGCTATAGTGGTAGGCGTTTTTGTGGTTGAGAGATTATTTTCAAAATCACCCTGTGATGTCCACGTTTTTGTATAAACCGCTGCTTGGGCGTTTTGTGTGCCAGAAAAAAAGGAGCCGAACGCAAAAACGACAATAAGAACCAGCGCAAGTGCTCTTTTTATTCCTATATATATATGCATTCCCTGTGCCATATCTTTTGAGCCTGTAAATTACCAAGCAAGAACAGTAATATAATTATCTCCCTCTTGCAGCGTGATCGATTGCGTTTGCCAGCTGGTACTTGCCGTCATTGTGTTAAACCCTCCGCTGGCATTTTCCCACCGCATATTTCCAACCCCCGCCGCAGCCCTTCCTTTCAAGATCACGGAACTGCTCGCAGTAATATAGGTATCAAGCGCTGTTGGATCAGTGATAGCTACTATCCCCCCTCCGACCTCATAAATAACCGACAAATAGTCATCACGCGAATTTCCCGACGTATCGTACGCCGTAACTTTTATCGTATTTTGCCCTTCGTCCAGCACAATAGCGGGGGTTACCCACGTAAGAGTGCCGGAGGCGTTCCCATTTTGCGCGCGCTCCAGATGCCTCCATACCACCCTGTCAATGGTCGTATTGTCTGCCGCAACACCGCCGATAATTACACTATTACCTACGGTATAATATGTTGTGTCGGCGGTGGGAGAAGTAATGGATATGGACGGACGCAACGCATCTTGCGCAAAAAGAGGAACAATACCAATTAAAAAACCTCCCGCCAGGATGAACGCCCCAATCAATATAACCGCAATGCGGCGAGGAAAAGTATTTATTTTTTTTATAATGAAACGCATGGTCATCCTATTGAGTTATAGACACCGCATATACTTCTTGTTTATCGGGCAAAAGTCCTCCTTGCAGCGGTTTATTATAAACGAGATAAATGCGTGTTTCTCCTTCCCGTATCCCAAAAAATTTATTTTTTTCGGCTCCGCGAGATATTTCTTTTTGACCCTCCGTCGGCGGCAAAGGGGGAACCAATTCTTTTCCGACAAAAGCGACAAAACTGCTATCGAAACGAACCTCCGGTGCCTGGAAAGTAAGCGCATCGATCGCGCCAATGATCTCAAACGGTTGCCCCAATTTTACCGTTATTTTTTTCGTTTCACTCGAATCCGGTTCAGGAGGAATAACGTCAGCCATATCTTTCGGGTGGATCCTTCCACAAGCCACCTCAAGGGTGCGGCTTTCATCTGGAGAAACCAGATAATCTGCCTGCTCCTGCCCAGTTGTATTTCCGGCCACACGCATAACCCGGATCATACACACGCTATCCTCCTTGCTGTAAGTATCCAGAGATATTTCCTTATTGCTCACAGTATTAAGCCCGGAAAGGACAAAGCCCTCTTTTTTAAGAAAATCTCCCAAAGAACGATAGCGGCTGGGAATTATATTCTCTTCAATAAACCGCTTCCCCGCCACTGTTACCGACTTTTTATTTTCCGGCCCATCGGTTTTGAGATAAACAAACGATTCAAAATTATGATCCACAATGGAGACCCTTGGCATGCCGGACTCAACCATCATCCGAAAAAGTAAATTTTCGATCTGTTCCAGCGGGATCGGCAGACTATCTATGATCTCCTTTTCTGTTTTTGGAACCGGTTCGGCTTCGGGCGAGGGCACTTTTTCATAAAAATAAACAAAATACACGACGGCTATTGCTGCCACTACTGCGAACAACAACACAATGTAAACCAATATTTTCCTATCTCTGCTCATAGTTCTTTAAATAGTATAGCATGTACATCCGAATTTTGCATACACAAAATGGTGGAAAATCTTCAATAAATTCCCGTGTTTTTCGCTGTTTTCAATGATTTCATAGATGGAAAATTCTTAATGCGCTTGGGGGGCGTTCATTCACTCTTGTCACACAAAACCCGAAAAGAGGAATTATATTGGTGGATGATGCCGCTGACGGAAACACAATACAAAAACACCCCCGTTGAATATTTCAAGAGGATCATGTGTATTCTGTCTATCTGACAGGAGTTACCGCACAGAGATCTTATTTGCTGCACCTTGCGGGAGCGCCAGGATTTGAACCTGGATACCTGGTTTTGGAGACCAGAGTCCTGCCGTTGGACGACACTCCCATTGATTTCAATAGTAAACAATTTATGCCAAAACAGCAAGATTGATATGCTGACCTTTGCTCTTGCCGTAAAGACCACCCCTCACGCGAAGGAATGCTTATATAAATTTTAGGGGGTAAAACTCAAAACCCGGCGGCATTACGCCGCCGGGTTTTCGTTATCTTTGCCTTATTGTTCCGCTCCCGTAATCATTTCTTTGCTTCCTTGTGCTTGGTGTGTTTTTTGCACCATTTGCAGAACTTTTGAAGCTCGATCTTTTTTGTGTTGGTCTTTTTATTCTTGCGGGTAAAATAATTGATCCTCTTGCACGTCCCGCACTGCATTTTGATGAGATTATCTTGCGACATATAAATAATTACTGATAAATAGACATTGCCCGCTCACCCTGCCAGAGCCGTTGGCCAGAGTTGAACTGGCGACCTACTCCTTACCATGGAGTTGCTCTACCAACTGAGCTACAACGGCTCTAGCAGGACAAGTCTGAGCTTAGCCGAAACTTAATTTTGAATGAGTGGGCAGGGAAGGATTCGAACCTTCGTAGCCACAAGGGCGACAGATTTACAGTCTGTTGCATTTGACCACTCTGCCACCTGCCCCGCTAAAGATCAAGACAACGAAATATATCTTGAACGCTAGCGGCGCATGTTGCCGATAAAACCCGCGGAACGCCATTTGCCAAACAGCCGTCATGCTGGAGCCGATGGTCGGATTCGAACCGACGACCTACTGTTTACAAAACAGTTGCCCCGCCGCCTGCCTACGCCTGAGCCGATGGTCGGATTCGAACCGACGACCTACTGTTTACAAAACAGTTGCTCTACCAGCTGAGCTACATCGGCTTAGGCGACGGCGGGCAGGTCTACCAACTGAGCTACATCGGCCTATGGTCAAGCAGAAACTCTCTCGTAAATATACTATCGCGACAAGAAACTACTTGTCCTTTTCAGAGATCATATCGGATACGGTCTTTTTCTGGCTTTCCGCGGAAAGCACTTCGCCCTCCGGAAAACCGATCTCATCATCGGCACCCGCAGCAATGCCCAATCCTTCTTGAGCTTGTTTTGCCTTTTGCCTGACAACCTTAATAAGATAATTCAGTAAATTCTCGATCTTAAGAAACACAACCTTGATCTTCCTTAACAATTTTTCAAGAAACAACAATGCACGATACGACTGCTTTTTTACATGGAACAACGAAGCGGTCATTTTAAGCGCCAGCCTGGTATTTCTGGACAAGAACACCCCGAACGTTTCATCGATCAATATATCTTCCTTAGGGATCCGAGCCAACGACAGCACCCGCTTTACTATGATATACCCTATCATAGTAAAGCTGGCGAGCATCGATAAAAAAGGAAGAATAATAATGACACGCATGGCCTTATTGTTAAGCTTCGATCATACAGAACCTTCCGATCTCTATGTTCTCTCCGAATTTTGCAATGGTCTCTTTCATAAGATCCTCTATCGTCATATCGTTATTCTTCACAAACGGCTGCGGCAGCAAACATATCTCCTCCATTCTTTTTTGTATCTTGCCCTCAATGATCTGCTCAATGATGTTTGCCGGTTTTTTTATGTTCTCGAATTCTTTCCGGTATATCGCCCGGAGGTCCTCAACGATCTCGCTTGGCACATCTGCAGGCTTGATGTAGGAAGGCTTCAAAGCGGCGATCTGCATCGCAACATCATGTGCAAATCTCTGAAAATCCTCACTTTTCGCCACAAAGTCCGTCTCACAGCGCACTTCAACAACAGCAGCCAGCTTTTTGTTTGAATGCATATATACCTCCACGATCCCCACCTTTGTGGTTCTGTCCTTTTTTTTGTCAGCGATCAGCATTCCCTTTTTTTTCAGCACTTCAGCTGCCGCTTTTTCGTCTCCATCGCATTGCTCTATTGCCTTCTTACATTCCGCGATCGAAGCGTTTGTCACCTCCCGCACTCTTTTTATCTTTTCGGTCAAAGAAATACCGGCGTCATTTTTTTGATGCATACGCGCTTACGTAAGTTATTAATTATGTTTCTTTTCTTTTGCCTGTTGCTGTTGTTCCTGGACCTTCTGCTTCGCCTCTTTTTTTGCCACAAGCACCGTCTCTTTTACTTTTGACAAGATATAGCGCACAGAATTAATGGAGTTGTCGTTGGAAGGAATAACATATTTAACTCCCTTCGGGTTCGTATCGGTATCAACAAGAGCAACAACGGTAATATGTTTTGTGCCGGCCTCATGCACCGCGATCTTATGTTTTTTTGCATCCACCACAAAAAGGATCTCAGGAACCGACTTCAATGTCCTTAAGCCGGAATACTTTTCCTGCAAACGCTCCAGCTTTTGAGATAACATCATTTTTTCCTTCTTGGTATATTTCTCAAGCTCTCCGGTCTTTTTTTTCTGTTCAAGATCAAGCATTGATTCGATGCCCTTTAATATCGTCGGGAAATTACTCAGTGTTCCTCCGATCCATCGGGTGTTTACATAAGGCACCTCGCATTCCTTCCCCACTTCCTCAACCGCCTGACAAGCCGCCGGGGTGGTTCCGACAAGAACCATCTTCTTCCCCTCGGAAATACTCTTATAGATATACTCGAGCGCCTCCCCAAGATATGCGTAAGTATTTTCCAAATTAATGATCTGCACGCCGCTCCTTGTGGTAAGCACGTGCTGTTTCATTTTTGGATGACTGCGAGCCTTTTGATGGCCAATGTGCACGCCGGCATCAAACATGCTTTGTGCTTCCTGTTCTTTTTCCTTTAAAACTGTAAGTGTTGACATAGACGTTCTAAACGCTTTGTTACTAATAATGACTAAATGAGTATAACAGCGTCTTGAAAAAAATCAATGATATGTTACTCTAAAACATAAAAAAGAGCAAGGGATTGGGGGGTATTCCTTGCCCCACTGTGGTCTCATCAGCGGTGATGTGTGGTTATTTATGACGAGCGGTATTGCCAATCTTATTATCCTATGATAATATCACGCTTATGAAAAAAAACATACACCCAACCTATTTTCCCAAGAGTACAGTCGTTTGTGCCTGTGGCAACACATTCACAACGGGTTCGACTCAGGAAAAAATAGAGGTTGAAATCTGCAGCAATTGCCATCCTTTTTATACCGGGAAGGAAAAACTCGTTGACACCACCGGAAGAGTCGAAAAATTCAGGAAAAAAGCAGAAAAGAAAGAAACGATCGCAAAAGCAAAAAAGACGGCATCGCAAAAGAAGAAAAAATAGATCTCCCGCCCAAAAGCGTGGCTGTTTTGCAGCGATATGCAAAATCTCGACGAATTAAAAAAACGCCAACAAGCGATAACGGATGCACTTGCCGACCCTGCGGTATATTCTGATTTCCAAAAAAGCACCGATCTGGCGCGTGAATTGCAAAAGATAAAAAAACATGTGGATCTTTTGGCGGATCTTGACGCCCTGGAAAAAAGACGCCTTGAGAACAGCGACCTCCTAAGAACGGAGAGCGATCTTGAGCTGCTCTCTATCGCACAGAAAGACCTTGAAGAGGTTGAAATACAAATAAAAGAACAGAAAAAAAAGCTCACGGAGCTCGAAAAAGGCGTAAGCGAATCGATCGACCACGTTATTATTGAGATACGGGCGGGTGCCGGAGGGGACGAAGCTTCGCTGTTTGCGGCAAGTCTGTTGCGCATGTATGCCAATTATGCCCAGAACAAAGGCTGGCATTCAACGGTCCTTGATGAAAGCTTTTCCGCTGTCGGCGGCTATAAAGAGGCGGTGCTGGAGATAGAAGGCAACGAGAAAGTATATGCCGACCTTAAGAATGAAAGCGGCGTACATCGCGTACAGCGCATACCCGAGACCGAAAAAAATGGAAGAGTACATACCTCAACGGCAACCGTGGCGGTGCTGCCGGTAAAAAAAGAAAGACTGATGGAGATCAGGCCTTCCGATATTAAAATAGAGTTTTTTAGATCATCGGGTCCGGGGGGCCAGAATGTAAATAAAGTGGAAACTGCAGTTCGCCTGTACCACCTCCCCACCGGCCTTGTGATCGCGTGCCAAAGCGAAAGAAGCCAGCAAAGAAACAAAGATAAGGCCATGGAGATACTGGAATCAAAACTGGTCGCCGCAGAAAAAGAAAGAGAGGCAAAGGAAAGGGGTGATCTTAGAAAATCGCAAGTGGGCACCGCTGACCGGTCAGAAAAGATCCGCACCTATAACTTCCCCCAGGACAGGGTCACCGATCATCGCACCAAACAATCGTGGCACAATATCGGAAATCTTCTCGACGGCAATCTCGATAAAATGATAGAGGATATCTCTCAAGAGCTCGAACAGCAATAATCGCCTGCGGCTTACTTTGCCTCCATAGTGTTGATGTCCTCCTGGATATTTGCCGCGATCTCTATCACATGATCTCCATAAAATCTTAGGGAGGGTTTTTTCCAGTTGCTCCCCGCAAGATACTTCATTGCGGCGGTCCACTCTGCGGTTTCGTTTTGTGCGGTCGCCCCCAGATCCCTCAAGTAAAGCGCCGAAGCAAAGAATGCGTCGGTATTATTCCATGGATTTGGAGGATTGTGCCCTGAATAAAAGGTGATCTGGCTCTCATATGCCAGCCATGTTGCCGGTAAAAATTGCGCCGGACCCATTGCCCCGCCCCATCCGTAACTCGGGGTGGCCGAAACCGGCATTTTGTCGGGGTCCAGATTCAGTTTCTTCGTGATAGTGATGAACTCATCCTGCTGATTTGGGTTCATGTCAACCTTCCAATTCCCCTTTCCGACGTTCTTTCCAAGATTGGATTCCTTGCTTAAAATAGCGAGAAGAAATGCGGGACGTATCCCAATGATCCCTCCGACATATTCAGCAAGCTTTACTGCCTCCTCAAAACGGAGGGACCCGCCCATATTCTGAAGAAAAAACAGCTGGTCGCGTATTTGCGCGGCGCTTTTTTCTTTATCGGCTATTTTTTGCTTATACAGCGACTCCTTCCCCTGAGTTTCCTTAAGAAGAGTGCTTTTTTGCTGCTTATTTTTGCTCAGATCGATCCGCTGGTATTCCTGTTTTGTCTTGAGCATGAGATAAGTCTCTTTCTCCTGCTCCGTTTCTTCCTTTATTTTATTATATTCATCTTTTGACGATCTGACCTCCTGCAAAGTTCCCTGGATCTTTTTATTGATCGCCTCAAGCGCACTTACCTCGGAAAAAAAATCGGACAAAGAGTCTGCATAGAAAAGAATGCCGAATGTTGTATCTCGCCGCTCATTCATAGTGCGTATGAGGGAGGTAAGCTGTACTCTTCCTTTTTCGATCCTTTTGTCTGCTAATGAAAGCTCCCCGTTGATCTGATCAAGCGCCAGCTGCGACTCGGACAGCAATAACTCCGTCTCCTGCATTTCAAGTCCGATCTTCTTGATCTTTGAATCAAATATCTTTATATCTGTTGCAAGACTTTTTGAGGTGCCCTGCGCCTGCTTGAGTTCATTTTTTGTCGCGGCGATCTGCCGCTGGATCTCCTTCAATTGATCGACCAATGACGCCTCATACTCATTGAATATCGGCTGGCTTTCCTGAGCAAAAGTAAAAAATGCAAAAACAAAACAACACACAATCATTGTTGCCGCAAAGACAACAAAACGACTGTGTGTTGAATGCAATAGATGCATGATACTGCGTTTGAGCGAACAAATACTACTTTTTCTCCGCCTCTTCCTTCTCTGAGGCTTTCTCTTCTCTCTTCTCCTCGCCCTCGGTCTTGATGGCGGCAAGATCTGGTGTTTCTTCTTTCTCCACCTTTGCTTCTTCGGCCCTCGGTTCGGTAACCGAAGCAAGAACATCGTCAGCGTGTCCGCGGATCACAACGTCCTTTTCAACAGAAACATCCTTGACCATAACCACATCTCCGAATGCTGCAAGTTTTGAAATATCAACCGTGATCTCTTTTGGTAATTTTGCGGGAAGAGCTTCCACTTCGACTTCATGTGCATTTTTCACCAAAATTCCCTTCAAAAACTTCACTGCCGGCGATTCTCCTATAAATACCAAAGGAACCGTGGCGGTGATCTTTTCTTCCATATTCACGCGGTAAAAGTCGACATGCGTCGGCTTATTCTTGAGCGGATCAAGAGCAACATCATAAATAAGGCACGGGTGCTCCTCTTTTTTGCCCTTGTGGTCAACAACCACAGTCACAACACTCGAGGCTCCGGCTTGTTTATATATCTTCTTAAAATCAACTTCGCTCACAGAAAGGGACTCCGCCTGCACATTATATCCGTATAACACCGCAGGAATAATGCCTTTTCTGCGCAGTGATTTTGTTTTTGGTCCCTTTTCTACCCTGGGAACTGCATGTAATTCAAGTTTCATGCGTTTCATCCATTAATAATAACCATACGAGTATAGAGCAACACGTTTAGAAAATCAACCCTATGAAATAACTTCGCCCTACAAAATTCCTGTTTTGCAGGATTTATGGGGTCAACCGCACTATTTAACAAGATTATTCGGCGGTATGCGGCCCTCTAATGACTCGGTGATGTTAAAAGCCGCAACCTCCCCCATCTTTCCCCGCGTTTCCTCGGACGCTGACGCCGTATGAGGAGTAAGCACCACATTGTTCAATTCGGCGAGCCCCGGAGCCAACGCCGGTTCCTTTTCGTATACGTCGAGTGCTGCCCCTTTGATGATCTTATTTTTAAGTGCATCCACCAACGCCGCCTCATCTATCACCGGTCCGCGGGAGGTATTCACAAGATACGCTGTAGGCTTCATCAGCGCCAAGCGCTCTTTATTGATCAGATGTTTTGTATCCGGCGTAAGCGGTACATGCACGGAAACAAAGTCGGAATTTTTCAACAGCTCTTCAACCGTGGCATATTTTGCGTTGAACTGTTTCTCAAATTCTTCATTTCTTTTCACATCATAGTACAATACTTTCATTTCAAAACCCTCGACGGCATGTTTCGCGACCCGTGACCCGATCCTGCCCAAGCCTAGGATGCCGATGGTTTTTTGTGAGACATCATTCCCCAGGAACATTTCGGGTGCCCATCCGGTGTATTTTCCCTCACGCGTGAATTTATCGGACTCGGGTATGCGATGAGCGATCGCAAGAATAAGCGCGAACGCATGCTCCGCCACCGTCTCCGTCAGCACGCCGGGGGTATTTGTCATATAAATATTATGCGCCTTGCCGGCAACAAGATCAAAATTATCGTACCCAACAGCAAAATTGGCGATGACCTTCAACTGCGGCCCGGCAACATCCATGATCTCGGCATCCATTTTATCCGTAAGCATCGAGAGAATTGCATCCGAACCCTTTACCCCCTCTTTCAGCTCCTCACGGGTAAGTACGCGGTCATTGGGATTGACCACCACCTCCCATCCCTTTTCCTTGAAAAGACTCAGTCCATTCCCGGGAATATTCCTTGTAACAAATATTTTTTTCATAGTATTTTAATAAATGCCGATCATTTATATTAATGGTTATAGTATTACTTTCCAAAAACAACTTTATGAAGACCCTGCGACACCTTTAAAGGATCGTCCGACTGCCAGACATTGCGCCCGACGGCGACCCCCGCCCCTCCCGCATCAAGAACGCTTTGTACGACCTGATAAAACCCTTCTGGAGTGTTTTTATTCCCGCCCGACAATACCACTCTCATTTTGCCCGCCGCTTTTACCGCTCGTGCAAAAGATTCCGTTGAACCGCAATACTTTATCTTTGCCATATCGGCCCCCAACTCAAGCGCAATGCGGGCGGCGTAAGCGGTGATCTCCGGACTATCGTCTTTTTCCACATACTTCCCGCGGGGGTACACCCACGCTATTGCAGGCATGCCCAGGCGGTGTGCATCTTCCACGATCTTTCCGAATTCGGAAAACATCTTATATTCGTACTCTGATCCGAGATAAATAGTATAGCCAACCGCAGAAGCGCCAAGCGAATGGGCAAAATCCACGGAGGTATTCTGTGGAGAATAAGCTTCTCCTTTCCAGGCGGACGACTTGCCGTTTATTTTGACGATGAGCGGCACTTTCTTCTCATAGGGAGTTCCTTTCCAATATTTTAGTGCAAGACCCTTCTGAAGGATCACCGCACTGTATTTCCCCTCAAGTGCAATGCGCATGATATGTTCAGGATCAATGTTGATGTCGTTAAAATCAGTCGGCCCATGCTCCAGGCCCTGATCGTATGCAAGAAACATAAACCTGCCGTTTGTACCGATCTTTTCCAATCGTTCGTTCATAACTATTTGGTTAATTGTTCCAAATGAGAACCCCGTGCAACTTCGAACGTAAAATAGCCCCTGTCAAAATATTGGATCAGGTATTTGTCCAGCGTCTCCTCGTCAAAGTAGCTTGTGAAGATCTTGTTCCACAATGCTTCCTGCTGGTGGTAAAGATACTTGATCATCTCTTTCTCCTTGATCAAAGCCATGACATTGTCCACAAGGTCCAAACTCACCAAGGCTTGCCCGTCCTGACGCGATGTGAAATGATCCCCCACCCAATCCAGACTTGCCCAAAAACCGAGCTCGGTGCTTCCGAAGCGCTTACTTAACCGGTTGATATCTTCCTCGGCACGACGCCAGTGTACCGCTTCCGGATTGATATGCGGAACAAACAAGCGATGATCTTTTTCATTGTCCTTCGCAAGATACCGTTGGATGATAAGCCAGTGCATTTTTGTCGCCCCCATCATCGGCGCCTCCAGCACATCGCCTCTTAGCAAAGAAATAAGACGCTCCGAAAAATCATTTCTGTCGGCATAAAACTCGAATAATTTCGAATAAAAAGAGACCTCGTGCAAATAATGCAAAATGAGCGAAAACAACCGCATCGTTTCTCCCGGAGTATCGATCTTTAAGGGAATCACAAAAATAACGCCCAGCTCTTTCAAATGGCTGATATTGTGATATTTTTTCTTCACGAACTTTTCTGCGATCGTAAGCCATTTTTCATTCAACACCTGCAATTCGATCTTTCGTTGCTCAAAATCTATCGGAGTAATGGTCCGGTAAATGGTATCAAAGATGGAATGCATCCATTCGTTCGACTCAACAAACCGAAGCGCAGCAAATATCTCGAACAAATCCTCCTTTTCAAGCATTTCTTTCACTGTGGTATATCCAAGAGCCTTCATGATGTTCGGCGGTTGTGCGGCTTCCAATATCTGGACGGCTTTTGCCCTTTTCAAAAACCATCCCTCGGGAGGATTTGCAAGTTCATAGGCGATATTACACACCGTATTCAATCCCTCCCTGCTCGTTCCCGTGGGTTGCTTGAAAAGATTGAACACTACCGCGTCGCTTGCCTTCAGTTTTTTTATCAGCGCCTCATTCACGCTTTCCGCGGTCGGGGGATGTTTCAATTCAAGCGCCCAGATCGCATCATCAACAAACTTATCGTTCATCGCCACCAGATCACTCAGCACATTTTTTTTATGCGAGATCACCGACATTTTTTCATCCATTTGCGCGATGATATCGGGTGTCGTTCTCAGCATGCTTGCAAGTTTATGTATGGCGTCCATGATTTTATGAAAGTTTAATGCTGTGAATCGCCAATTTTCCCCATCTCTTATTCTTAAAATCCTTTGCCGTAAGAATGCCTGCTTTTGCGCCGATAGTCTCCACAACGCTTGTTCCATTCGCCGAACCCAGTTTTATGGCATACACAATATCGTCATGAGAGAAAATATCCTTAAACGATCCTTTTATTTTCCTGTTCTTGTACTTCCTGGTAAGCGCGGACACAAATCCTGAGCAAAAGGCATCTCCCGCTCCGGTCCTGTCAACTATCTCTTTCTCTTTATAAACACCGCTGACCCATAGCTGTTTTCCGTTGGATACCGTTACCCCCGCAGGACCCTTAGTCATAATTGCAAGCCCCGGAACCAGCTCGTCCAACCTTTTAAACAGCATTTTTTCGTCCTTATAAGGAATCCCGACGAGGCCGCTTGCCTCCTCCTGGTTCACAATGAATACGTCGATATATTTCAAATATTTTTGCAACTTCACTACGCCAAGCTCAAGATCATTGCCCCCCGGGTTCCACGCGATAAAACAACCCGTACGTTTCTTGAGGCGCAACACGCCATCAAGAATACTCATATCTCCGCTCAAAGAATTCAAATATACCCACGCAGGATTGAACTTACCCCATGGTATTTGCCGCGCACTCAGGTTCGCATTTGCACCTCGGTGCACCAAGATCGTGCGTTCGCCGGTGGGGGCAATAAGAATGACCGAGTATGCAGTTTGGAGTTTTTTGTCTATTTGGATATATGAACCGTCTATTTTTTCCTTTGCAAATTCCGCTATCACCTCTTTTCCATTCACATCGTTCCCCACCCGCACCACAGATGCGACAGAAAACCCCTGCCGGGCAAATGTGATGGGCGCATTCGTACCCGCCCCCCCGGTTGTCAGCACCATTTCTTTCACAGGAATTTTTGATCCCAACGGGAAACACTCAGCCTTTCCTGTGGCCATATGTGAATCTGAGCGCACTAAAATACCCTCACTCTTGATGAATACGTCACGAGTTGCGGATCCTATAGTAAAAACATCCACTTTCTTCATGAAAAAAACTTATTTTTTCCGCAGCAGCACCTTCTTAATAGCTTCCTTTATGTGACTGATCCCCATCCCGAACGCCTCGATAAGCTCCGTTGGCTCCCCTGTCTCGCCGAAACGGTCATGTACACCGATAAACTCCATGGGAACAGGCACTTGTTGCACCAATACTTCCGCGATCGCGCCTCCCATGCCTCCGGCAATTGCATGCTCTTCAACGGTCACCACCGCGTGTGTCTTCTGTGCCGAAGCAATGATCGTATCTTTATCAAGGGGTTTTATCGTATGATTATTGATGACCTCAACATCAATCCCTTCGGTCGCAAGTTCCTCCGCCGCAACCAGCGCATTATAGAGCAAAGGCCCGCACGCAAAGACCGATACGTCCTTCCCTTCTCTGAACACCTCCGCTTTGCCGATAGTGAACGGCGTATCCTGCGTGGTGATCACCGGGTTCTTCTCGCGCGGATATCTGAAATATGCCGGACCCTTCATGCGCGCAAATGCCAGTGTTGTTTTTTTTGCTTCATGATAATCGCATGGCACCACGACGGTCATCCGGGGAAGGATACGCGTGAGCGCAATATCTTCGATCGCCTGATGCGTGGCTCCGTCGGGACCCACAGACACACCGGCATGAGCGCCTGCGATCTTCACGTTCGTATCGTTGTAACAAATGGCGGTCCTCACCTGCTCCCAATTTCTTCCGGGGCTGAACATGGCGTATGACGCGATAAAAGGAACTTTACCGGCTGCGGCCATACCTGCCGCAAGCGAAGCCATATTTTGTTCACCGATACCCACCTCGATATAGCGTTCGGGAAATTTTTTCGCGATCCACTGGGCTCGCGTAGAATCTCCGAGATCGGCGCACAAAGCGACCACATTCTTATTCTCCTCGCTTGCCTCAAGAAGGCCATCCCCAAAGCCGTCTCTCACAAGCCGCTGTTCCACCTTATCTTTATCAAACAGATTGGGAGCTAATTTTGCGTTTGGATTTATCATAGAATGGTTGTTAGTTACGATTATTGGCCTTCATAAATGATGCGCCCGCAAAGCGTCCGGACCTTTTCAAGCTCTTCAAGCGCTTTTACGGCCTCTTCTTCTTTGGGGGTTTTTCCGTGCCAGCGATAATCGCATTCCATAAATGACACGCCCTTCCCGGGTATCGTGTGAGCGATGATCATAACCGGCTTCTCAAAGATCGAGGCAGCCTCGTTCAGCGTATTGATAATACCCTCGATATTATGACCATCCACTTCGATCACATGCCAGTTGAACGCCTCAAACTTCCCGCGCAGAGATTCCAGCGGCATCACGTCCTCAGTAAACCCGTCTATCTGGATGTTGTTTCTGTCTATGATTGCGGTGAGATTCTCCAGCTTCAGTTTTCCCGCCATCATGGCTGCCTCCCATATTTGCCCGCAATTGAGCTCGCCATCGCCCATCAGGCAATACACCTGGTGTTTCTTTCCATCCATCTTTGCCGCTATAGACATACCAACCGCTTGAGATAATCCCGAGCCGAGAGGCCCGGATGACGTTTCAAGTCCCGGTAATTTCTCGCGATGCGGGTGACCCTGCAAGCGCGACCCGAACTTCCGGAGCGTTTCGAGCTCTTCCACCGGAAAAAACCCGGCGCGGGCCATTGTTGCATACAGCACAGGACAAATATGCCCATTGGACAAT